>CZCB01004930.1_pt1 | contig 26142 bp, 15 predicted proteins | sample 591991 | NCBI WGS metagenome assembly CZCB01 (sample SAMEA3556809, study PRJEB10932) | anaerobic digester metagenome
CGAACGGTACGTACGGTGGTGTGAGAGGACGGGGGTTAGCCGCCCCCTCCTACTCGATTGAGATTCCAGCCCGGTCGTTCCTCCTCGAGCCTCTTCTTAAACCAACATGCGCATTCTAACCTCTCTCCCCCGATAGTGCCTATTTTCTCGCACGATTTGCAGCTTATTTCCCGTTTCCATCGTGGAATGAGACAGCATTCGGATGAGCGCATGGCATCGGGAATTGTCTGGAATAATAAGATAAAACGATGCTTAGAGCATCTTTAGGCCCGCCGCGATTGCTTTCGCATGTGGGCCGCAAGAATTCGGGCCAAATCATGTTGGAAGTGCGATGCGGGGGTTCTATTTTCGAGAAATCTTTGCAGCAAAGGCTTGCTTCTGAGGAAGAAAACGTCTCAAATCCTTCTCCAGGCCTCTTATTTCACCTTTCGACGCCCAGGTTGGTGTCGCCGGTTTGCCTGATATTCGTTGGGCGATTATAATTCATATTAACACTCCTGCATACTACCTGATTAGCCCAAGTAAAGTTCACAATTGAAGAGAGGTGATATTCGTGGTTTATGCTGTGATTCTGGCCGGCGGCACAGGCGAACGGTTTTGGCCATTGTCCAGGCAGGACAACCCCAAGCAGTTCCTGCGCCTCTTTGGAGAGCAGACCATGCTGCAGCAGACGGTGTCACGTGTGGCAGAATTGGTTGAACCGGATCATATCTATGTGGTGACTGGACAGCAGTATCATCAGCAGGTTGTGTCTCAGCTATCACAACTCCCACTGCCGAATATCATCTGTGAACCGTTTGGCCGAGATACCGCCCCTGCCATCGGCCTTGCTGCCGAGTACATTAATCGCCGGGACCCCGGAGGAACGATGGTGGTTCTTCCAGCCGACCATTACATAACCGATGTCCACGGGTTTCATGAGTGCCTGGACGCGGCCTTTGATGCCGCTGCCAGCGGGGAATGGCTGGTTACCATCGGGATCAGGCCGTCGGAACCGGCCACCGGTTACGGGTACATCCGTATGGGCAAGATCAAGGAAGAATATGCAGGCATACCCGTCTACCGCGTTCTGGAATTCAAAGAGAAACCGGATGTTGAGCGGGCGAGGTATTATCTAAGAGAAGGCAATTATCTTTGGAACAGCGGCATGTTTATATGGAGAGTGGATCTCATCAGAAGCCTTTTTATGCAGTTTCTGCCCGATGTTGCCCGGGGGCTGGAGGCTATAGGAAAGAGCCTGGGTACCCCGGAACATTCGCAGGTGCTGGTGAAGGAATACCGGAGGTTCCCTCGGATATCTGTAGATTACGGCATTTTGGAGAAATGCAGCCAGGTGCTGGTGATTCCGGCGCGCTTTGACTGGGATGATGTGGGTTCCTGGACCTCCTGGCAGCAGCACCAGGCGGCGGACGAGAATGGCAATGTCCATCAAGGCCAAAGAGGCGTGTTCCTTGACACCCGGAACAGCTTGATTTACTCGCCTGAGCGGATGGTGGCCACCCTGGGGGTGGAGGACCTGATAATTGTAAACACTGATGACTGCCTTTTGGTTTGTCACCAGGACCGGGCCCAGGAAATCAAAAAGGTGGTAGAGGAGATGAAACTGGCCGGCTACCATGCTTTTCTATAATTTACAAAGTGAAAGGGATGATTACCCGATGATCAATGGATTCTCCGCCAAAGGTGTTAAGCAGATGCTCGACTATATCCATGGTCTGCCTGAACAACTGGAATACTGTCTGGAGCAGGATTACCGGATTCCCATAGCCAGTGGGATATCCAACGTGGTTGTTGCAGGTATGGGGGGGTCGGCCATCGGAGGGGATGTGCTCCGATGCTGCCTCAACACCCGGAAGTCGGTGCCGGTGCTGGTCAGCCGTGATTACCGCCTGCCGGGATTTGTCGGTCGGGATTCCCTGGTTCTGGCGGTAAGCTACTCCGGCAACACTGAAGAAACCATAAGCGCCTTTGAAGATGCGAGAGCGAAGGGTGCTCAGATAGCGGTCGTTACCACCGGGGGCCAATTAGGTTCCCTGGCTGAAAAAGCCGGGATTCCCCTTATCACTATTCCGGCCGGGCTGCCACCCCGGTCGGCCCTGGGGTATCTCTTTTCACCTCTGGCTCTGATAGTAGAGAAGATCGGACTGGCGGACAGTATGAGGTATGAGCTCCGGGAAACAACCGCCGTCTTGAAGGAAATCAGGGAGGAGCTTTATGCGGATGAGCCCGATGAAGCAAATCCGGCTTTGAAACTGGCCCGGGAGCTTAAGGATTGCATCCCGGTGATCTGGGCTGCCGGCTCTGATTTGGAGGTGGCAGCCATGCGCTGGAAGGGGCAGATCAACGAGAACGCCAAAGCTCCGGCTTATTACAACTGTTTCCCCGAGCTGAATCATAATGAGTTTACCGGCCTGGAATGCCCGGAAACGCTGACCAAAAAACTAGCGGTAATTATCCTGCGTGGAGGAGAAGAGAACCCGCGGATCGGCCGCCGGGTGGATATAACCCGTGAAATCCTGAGTGATAAAATAACAAAATTTTTGACGGTTGAGGCCCGGGGCAGGTCCCGGATGGCTCAACTGTTCAGCCTGATGTATACCGGGGATTTCGTGAGCGCGTACCTGGCTGCCATTTACGGCATCGATCCGGTTCCGGTCACTCTGATCGAAGCATTAAAGAAGAAGTTGAAAGACAGCTGAAGAAAAAATTTGCGGATGTATTTCCAAGTGGATTATGGGAGGAATGCCATGATAAGCAGGAACATCTTCCGGCAGTACGATATACGGGGCCTTGTGCCCGAGGAGTTGGATGATGATACCGTACGCAGAATTGCGCAGGCATTTGCCACCATGGCTGCGGAAAAGGGGTTGAACAAGGTGGTCCTGGGGAGGGACAACCGGAAATCCTCGCCTCATCTGCGGGAGGTGGCGGTGGAGGCTCTTACCGATTCCGGTTGTCAGGTGATCGACCTGGGGGTCGTGGTAAGCCCGATGTTTTACTTTGCGGCCCGGCACTTGGAGATTCCGGCCGGACTAATGATCACCGCCAGCCATAACCCCGGGGAGTATAACGGGTTCAAGGTCCTGATCGGGGAGAACACCATATACGGAGACGAAATTCAGAGGTTGTACCGCCTGGCACAGGATGGGGTGTTCACTCCCCAATCCCCTAAAGGCAAGGTAACCAATTTGGATATCACCGAAGATTATATAAACAATATTAAACAGAGGATAAGCCTGGGACCCCGCCGTTTAAAGCTCGTTGTTGACTGCGGCAACGGAACGGCTTCCTTCTTTGCGCCCCGCCTGTTTCGAGAACTGGGATGTGAGGTGGTGGAACTCTACTGTGAATCGGACCCTGATTTCCCCAACCACCATCCCGATCCGGTCAAGGTGGAGAACTGCCAGGACCTGATAAGAGCAGTAAAAAGCGAAAAGGCCGATCTGGGCATCGGCCTGGACGGTGACGGCGACCGTCTGGGAGTAGTGGCTGAGGATGGCCGCATTATCTGGGGAGACTTGCTGATGATTCTATACTGGAGGGAAATCCTGCCCCGCCATCCCGGCGTCGACTGCATTGTCGAGGTGAAATGCTCGCAGGCCTTGATTGATGAAATCGAAAGGCTGGGAGGGCGTCCCCTGCTGTACAAGACCGGTCACTCGCTGATTAAAGCCAAAATGAAGGAGATAGGAGCCATCTTTACCGGTGAGATGTCAGGGCACATGTTTTTCGCCGATGAATACTACGGCTATGATGATGCTCTGTATGCCGCCGCTCGTTTGCTGCGCATACTCTCCAACACCGACCGGAGTATGAGCCAGCTCCTGGCGGATGTTCCCCAGTACTGGACCACACCGGAAATCAGGGTCAAAAGCTCGGATACTGAAAAGTTCCTGGTGGTGGAAAAGGTCGGGGAAAGATTTCGCAAAGAATACGAGGTTATCGATGTTGACGGAGCTCGCATAATATTCCCGGATGGCTGGGGTCTGGTGCGGGCGTCCAACACCGGCCCGGAGTTGATCGTGCGTTATGAAAGCCGGACCGAGGAGGGGCTGAAACGGATAGGGGATGAGCTGTGCAGTTTCCTGAGCAGTTTAGGTTTGGAGATAAAAGTGTGAAACAGCCCCAAAGAGTGAGATTTTACCGCTCCTCTGGTTTGCTTGGCACCAATGATTGTTTCTAAAATAAATTTGGAAAGACATGTAAAGGAGGTGTTATACTCGGTATTCCTCGGGGTTGAGTTAAAGGTTGCATTGCTTTGTCCGGGACATGCTACTTTATAATTTTTGGGGGTGATGTGATGAATCGCTACTTGATGATTGGTACCTATGTGCCAATTAAGTGTGGGATTGCAACGTTCTCTAAGGATTTAAAGGATAGTCTTTGTTCCCGGGGTGAAGACGTAAGGATTGCGTCGGTGAGCGACTCCAAGTACCTTTATCCTTTCGAGGTGGTCTACTGGTTAAGCAAGGAGCGGCGTTCCGATTACACCGGGTGTGCCAGCTGGGTCAACAGGTCGCGTGACATCGATGTGGTTATAATTCAGCATGAGTACGGTATATATGGGGGAGAAGACGGCGAATTTATACTCGATTTTGCTGCCCGGCTCCAAAAGCCTATCATGCTTGTTGCTCATACAGTCCTTCCTCGACCATCAGCCCATCGCCAGGAGGTGTTTAATCGACTGGCGGGTTATGCCACGGCTGTGGTGTGCATGACAAATCGGGCCCGGGACATCTTGCTGGGACCGGTTTACAACCTGCCGCCCAACAAAGTACACGTTATTCCCCACGGCGTTCCACAGTTTCAAGCCAAAGACCGGGATGCTCTAAAGGAACAGTATGGATACAAGGGACGACGCATAATTGCCACCTTTGGCCTGATTGGGCCCGGGAAGGGACTGGAAATAGGAATCAGGGCTTTTCACCGGGTGGCGGAAAGATATCCCGATTGTGTGTATATTATTGCAGGCAGTACCCACCCCAATCTTCTTCGGCAGGAAGGGGAGAGGTACCGGGAAGAGGTTATGCGGCTCGTTTCCGAGTTGGGGATGGAAAAGAAGGTTGTGTTTATTAACCGATTCCTGGATATGGAGGAATTGGGAGACTGGCTCTACATGACTGATGTATACCTGAGTCCGTATCCCACCCTTGATCAGGCTGTTTCCGGCACCCTGTCCTTTGCCATCGGTTGCGGGAGGGCAACAGTGGCCACTCCTTACGAATACGCCCGTGAGCTTCTGGCAGAGGGGAGGGGGCTGGTGGCCAGGGATGCATCACCCGAGGCTCTGGCCGAGCTGCTGGATGCGGTACTGGGAGATCCTGAGTTCCAGGCCGCTTTGGAGGAGAAAGCCTGGGAGTATGGGAAGACCTTGACCTGGAACAGTGTTGCGGGTTATTACAGCCAGGTAGCCGACGAGGCGATTACACAATACGGGCTGGAACGTGTTCGGGGAGGAAAAGAACAAGCATGAACTACAGCCATCTGGCGCGCCTGACCTGTGATTACGGTATAATCCAGTTTGCGCCCCACGGCGAACCCGATATAAACAGCGGGTGTACGACTGATGACAACGCCCGAGCTTTGCTGGTGGCGCTGAACATGGAGGGCTCTCAGCGTGAAGAATATGCCAACCTTTACTGCGAGGCGCTTCAGAAAGCGTGGCGCCGGGGTGAGGGATGGCGCAACTGGTGGCTCCCGAACCGGGGATATGTTACCGATCTGGATTCGGAGGACAGCCAGGGCCGGGCCTTTATGGCCTGCTGTTTTGGGGCTGTTTCGGGATTGCCGGGGGTGTCGAAAGCCTGCCGGGAAATGGCTGCCGATGCCCTGCCGTTTATTGAGACTTTGGAGTTTCCTCGAAGCAATGCTTACGTCTTAATCGGTTGTACGGTCCTCGCCCGTGAATTGCCGGAGGATGACCGCCGGATATCCGGCATAATCCAACGTTGTGTTGAGCAGTTGACCGGCCTCTACCAGCGATATAATTCGCCCGGGTGGAGGTGGTTTGAGGACCGCATGACTTACTGCAATGCCATTCTCCCCCACGCCCTTTTTTCCTATTGCGGCATCAAGGCAGACAAGAAAGTGCAGGGTATAGCCCGGGATTCACTGATGTTTCTGGGGGACAGCCTGCTGGCGAAGGGATACTTTACCCCTGTAGGTAACCGAGGGTGGTGGACAAAGGGCAAAAAGATACCGCTTTTTGACCAGCAGCCGGTGGAAGCCGGTTCTATGATATTGGCCTGCCGCGAGGCTTTTCGCGTAACGGGGCAGAAGGACTTTCAATCCATGATGGAGATCATCTGGGAGTGGTATCTGGGGAAAAACATCCATGATCTGCCCCTGATCAATTCTGAAACCGGGGGCTGTCACGATGGGTTAACCCCCGACGGATTAAATCCCAACCAGGGAGCCGAGGCCTTGGTAACCATGCTGTTGTCAAATCAATTGCTGCATTCCTAATCGGTTTATATTATTCGCTTTCATAAACTGCTCCCCGGTATTTGCGTCTTATTTCTTCGGGGAGCAGGTCTCCAACCCTGCACGTTGCCATGCAGAGATGGGAGTCGGCGGCACCGTAGTATACCAGGAGCTCATCATCTTCGTACAGTAAATCTTTGTCTTCAGCCGGAACCGCTCCGCAGGTGAAGACTACGTTGCACACCCAGGCTTTGCCGGGAATGCCTATTTCACATTCCGTTTCGGGCGAAAGCACGGGATTGGGAGAACGGTAGAGAAGGCGTTCCGGATCGCGGGCATCAACCAGCATGACTCCCAGGCGATATACCCGATCCCTGTCCACGCCGTGGTAAATCATGAGCCACCCAAAGTCCGTTTTCAAGGGCTGGGTACCGGCACCGATCTTGACCGAATCCCACATACGCCCGGAACGGGGCCCCATGATAATGGAATGTCTTCCCCGAGGTGCCGGGAACTTGAGTTCATCCAGGTACGACACCCAGATACCGGGTTCTATGCGATGGTATATGACATAGCGGCCTTTGATCTTCTCGGGAAAGAGAATCGCATCCTTATCCCATACATCTTCAAAGGCCAGGCCTTTCCTCTCCCACCGGTCGAACCTGCGGTTGAGGAAATCGTCAAGGGAGATGGCGGCGGCTGATACCTGAGCGATAACACCATCATAGGCCGTATACATCATATAGATGTAACCGTCGATTACCACGACCCGGGGGTCTTCAACCCCCTTTTTCTCCTTTGGACCCAGCGGGGTGTATACGGGGTATGGCAGTCGCTCCAGTACCCGGTAACCATCGGTTATCGCCAGACCTATCCGGGATATTTCATCATCTCCATACGCCCGGTAAAGGATATAAACCCGGTCTTTAATGCGCAGGGAAGCGGCATTCAAAACATAGCGCGACTCCCAGAAATGCTCTTTGATAGGTGATAATATCGGATTTCCCGGGTAGCGAACCAGGCTCTTGGTCGGGGGGAACGGATAGGTATCCTGGGAGACTGCGACCACATTCTCAGCTGTTGCTCCCAGCACCGCGGTCAGCAGATCCTCATTGGAACGGCCTTCGCCCACCAGTTGAATGGCCTGTTCATCAACCACCGCAGTGTCATAACCAAGGGAGGAAAAGATCTCCTCCAGCAGGTCATGGTTAAACCATCGCTCTTCCACATGGCTGGACAGAGGGGTGGGCAATCCCTGGCCGCCTTTGTAGCTGTAGCTGGCCCAGGTCCAGGCGGAACAGGGAAGGAAGGTCCCATCGGCCAAGGTCTGGCTCAGCCCATAGGATTGCACCATCAGCTCCAGCATTTTGGCGGCGGACATCCGGCCGGAAGCCTTTAACCTGGCGACCAGTGCCTCAAAAAATCCGACCAGCAGACGGTGATTGGTGTTCTCCATAATATTGTTGACAGAGAAGGTGCCGGCCCGGTACCAACCTGCCAGGGAATTGCCGATCTTATCCCCCAGATTCCTGCGTTCGCGGACATAGATTCGCCATAAACGCGAGTAGTTGACGGATATGGCTGCCTGGCGGACAACCGACAGGCAGTAACGGAGCCGGGGGTACCGACCGCCCACTCCTTTACTGAGCGGACTGGCCAATATCCGAGCTACCAGTATATTAAAGTTGGAGGTGGTGAGCAGCCGATACGAACCGTGCATGTCCTGATTTCCCAGGATCAGCGGTTTAAGATCAACCTCCTCCATATCTTCAGGACTTAAGTTTTCAAGAAGCCACTCCTGGGTCTGTTCGATGAACAGCTGGTTTTCCATCAGACCGGCCAGGCTCACGGCATCTCTTACATCCATATCGGCCACCAGTTTTTGGACATCATGATAACCCCGGGAGATGATCAGGTTCGAGGCGCGAAACTTAATGAGCATCTCCCGCAGGACATCGCTTTTGACCGCCAATACCCGGGGGAATGAAAAGAGATCGAAAATACCTTTGAGAAGCTGGTCAATCCCTTCTTCAGTGTAGAGATCACCAGGAAGGATTTCTTCCAGTATGTTTTCCAGGTCAGCCATAAACCCGGCCACACCGGCGACCAGTGCGCGTGAGTCCGCATCGCCGGGAAGGTTCAGCCCCTCGTGAACAAACTTGTTGAAACGGTCTTGATATCGGTTTTGCAATCGGGTAAATACTTCTTCGATCCGAACGGTCGCATTGCCGGGGCCGACAATGGTCTTGGGAAGTATAACCGGAACCCCGGGGATGAATTCCATATAATGGGCCGGTACAATTACCGGTCGGGTATCAAGAGCCGCTTGCCGCCAATCCTCGGATAATCCTTCGCTCAGCATGTAGAACGCCTGTCTTTGCAGTTCTCTGGCCGCCTCGACCGCACCCGGCGGAAATGAATATTGCTCAATCGGGAGTTTATCCGGGGCTGTGAATGTGCCTGCGGTTGTTTCGGCCAAAAAACCGGCCATACGCCCGTTAAAGAGGGAAGTCAGGCTGATAAGAAGGTCATCAACCGGTATTTCCTTTTTAAAGGCATATGCCAGCAGGTAATTATTGACCACGGCGGCCCACAGATGCGGCCCAAAGCTGAAGCGGCTGGTATAGAATTGAACTTCGTCTTTTAAGTGTTCGGCAATGTCCGAGGGGAGCAGGGAATCCAACAGATTACCGTATTGACTGCACCCGCTTTTGAAGGACCCGACCAGGTCAATGAATGAAAAAGCCGGATTCATTGGGACATCAGAAACGAAAGGCCGGCCGAAAACATCCAGGTGCTTTAGGATTTGAGGACGGTTTGACCAGTACTTATCATCCCGGGTTATGCACTCAAAAAGTGACAGGGCGTTATCCTTGAAGACAAGGTCCACCTTCTCCCGGGAAGGCCGCGCCAGTTTACTTTCAAGCTTTACCTCGCAGACGGCTTTGTTCCAACGCAGGGCTCGGGTTATGAGCCAGGGATCGATACCGTAGCCTCTGGTAGTATCAGTCCACAGTCTGATATCCTGGCAGTAGTTTTCCAGGAGGTCGTGGCTAACCGCATAAATTCCGCTGGTGGGATCGGTAACCCGAAAACCGTAAAACACTTCGAGAAGCGGTCCGGTAAAAAGCACGCCTACCGGGTCTTCCAGCTGATGTCGTTGAAAACATCCCAGAGCCAGGTCATAGTCTTTTTGAATCGGCAGAGCCAACCTCTTTACCCAATCCGGGCGGAAGCCCCGCCCATGTTCCTGCTTGAGATCTGCAGCCAGCACTATCAAATCTGCTTCCAGGTAATTGGCGATCTCAATTAAGGCTCTGATGCTGGCGCCCCGGCCATTAATCCCCGGCGCCAATACGTATTCAAAATGCGGAATAGGAAGGTTTAATCTTTTAATGGCTTCCAATATATCACTGCCGGCAGGATCTCCGATACAGGCGATCATGGTGTTGGGGGATGGCAAGTTTTCCGGGTTGCTGCACAAAAGCTGCAGCATTTCCAGGAGCGAGGTCTTCTCGTTAAAAAATGGTATACCAACTACTGTGTCAATATGAGCAAATCCCTCGAGGAGGGGAATCAATTCGCGGACGGTCTCGCTGAAGTGCTTTTCAAAGCTGTTTAAGCTATTGCTGCACATAGCAAACCTCCTTGAAGCACCTGCTGTGTTATGAGATTACGTGTTTAAACTTCCCATTATTATAATTATAGTTAAATTTAACGGGCTTGGAAAGGCCGCCCAGGGGAGTTTAGCCCAATTTTTCAGGATTCTTGCTCTTGGATATCGGGTTTCGGCTTCAATCAAACCGGGGGCTCTCCACTGGTTACGTTTCTCCGTGATTGTCTAAAAATGGCGCGCTTAGTTGCTTTTAAGCCGCTGGAAATCTATAATTAAAGCAGTTTGAGTGCTAGGGGACATGCCAATTTGGCACGGTCAGCCACATATTATGGCGATCAATTGTGGGGCACCAAATTTCGCGGATACAGATTGAAACTTTTTAAGGAGGTATGGATGTGAATCTTAAGGAACTGTTTGATTTGTCCGGAAAAACTGCCATTGTTACCGGCGGCTCAGTTGGTCTTGGCAATCAGATGTGTCACGCCTTGGCCGAAGCGGGTGCCAATGTGGTTGTTGCCGCCCGTAAGGTAGAACGGTGTGAAGCCCTGGCCAATGAGCTGGTTAAGTACGGTATCAAGGCTCTTCCTGCCCGCTGCGACGTATCCAAGGGCGAGGAGATCGAAAACCTGGTAGACCTTACATTGAAGGAGTTCGGCAAAGTAGATATCCTGGTTAACAATGCGGGGGTCACCTGGGGTGCCGACGCCATGAACTTCCCCATGGACAGGTTCCGCTGGGTTTTCGAGGTTAACGTAATAGGGTTGTTCCACCTGAGTATGTTGTGTGCTCGCAGTATGAAAGAGATCGGTTACGGTAAGATAGTCAATATTGCCTCCATTGCCGGTTTGGGCGGGACTTTCCCCGAGGAGCAGGATACTGTTGCTTACAACGCCAGTAAAGCTGCGGTTATAAACCTCACCAAAGATCTGGCGGTCAAGTGGGGTCGTTACAACATCTATGTCAACGCTATCCTCCCCGGCCCGTTCCCGACCCATATGACTGAGAGACACTGGGAAAACCTTGGCGGCGAACAGGTCTTCTATGATAAAACTCCACTGCGCAAGGTGGGCGGTCCGGATGATATGAAGGGAGCTGTAGTTTTCCTTTGCTCAAAAGCTTCCGACCATATTACCGGTCATTCCATACCCATCGATGGCGGGATGCACGCCCATATAGGTTAGTACCTGAGTGAGAGCAAATATAATGCTGGCCTAACTCAAAATCAAGGCTGGGCGATAGTTTTTCCGACCGGCATACTTAACCGAGCTGTTACCATATCGGTTATGTTTATAACGCTCTTTGGGACGGTTACAGCGTTTCATCCGGTATGGTAGCAGCTCATCAAATTCCAGCAGATAGGAGGCTGTTCATATGAAGGCTGTTGCCATCGAGGGTAAATGTCAACTGAAGCTGATCGAAGCCGAACAACCACAAGCAACTGACTCCAAACTGTTAATAAAGGTAGAAAGAACCGGTATCTGCGGTTCTGATATCCACATGTGGCATAATGGAGCCCCGGTAGGACTGATCATGGGGCACGAGTTTGGCGGGATCATAGCTGATCCAGGCCCGGCAAAGGATGTGTTTAAGGTTGGGGATCGTGTAACCGCGCTTCCGGCCAACCCCTGCATGGAATGCAAGTTTTGTAAGCGTCAGTTGTATGCTGCCTGTGTCAAATACCTGGCTGATGCGCCCGGTATTACTACCCCGGGAGCTTATGCCGAGTATATATTGGCCAATCCTATGATGGTACGGAGACTTCCCGAAGGGATGAGCACGGAAGAAGGGGCTATGGTAGAACCAACAGCCGTTGCCTTACGGGCTGTTCACCTGGGAAATGTGCAGACAGGAGACCGGGTGCTGGTTGTGGGTGCAGGAATCATCGGACTGTTGTGTGCAGCCTGGGCCCGGATTTCCGGGGCGGCTTATGTAGCTCTGTCGGAGATTAATCCGCTCCGCAGGGAGAAGGCACTGGCTTATGGGGATGTAGACGAGGTGTTCGATGCCGGCGATCCCAAACTCCAGAAGAAGCTCCTGGCGAGAACCGATGGCGGGTTTGACAAGACCTTTGAGTGTGCGGGACCGGCTCCGGCGGTTCAATCTGCTATTGGCGCAACCGGCTACGGTGGAACCGTGGTTTTGGTTGGAGTGAACTATGATCTGGTTCCCATATATACTATGAGAGTAAACATGCGAGAGATCATGATTAAGGGTTCCTACGGCTATTCCCCTGATGAGTTTGACATGTCCATCGATTACATTGCCCGCAAAGCTCTTAAGACGGAAAGATTTGTTGATGATATAGTAGGTCTTGAAGGGCTGCAAAACGCCTTTGAAAGGCTCGATGACCCTAAAGGGGATGCAGTAAAGATAATGGTTAAACCCTAAAGGAATTATCCTTTTGTTAATTGTTAGGACATTAATTAAAAGCCGGGCGCTCCCAATACGCCCGGCTTAAATTTCGGGTGTGCTTGCCGATAACTTCTTCTTATTGTTCATCCCTGAGCTTTAGTCCATACTTGGCAGCCTTACGGACAATAGTCGGCTGACTGACTCCCAGTTCGGCCGCCGCCTTCCTGGTAGAACCACAGCGGTTTAGAGCCTCCTGTATTAGATGGCACTCCAATTCCTCGACTGCGTTTTTTAAGGATGAATTAGGATCGAGGTTGAGAGTGATAACATCCTGAGGTTCCGGCACCGGCAGTCCAACATCGGTAATTACGTCACCGGCGCAGGTTACTACCAGCCTCTCGATCAGGTTTTCCAGTTCTCTGACGTTACCCGGCCAATCATAGTTGATCAGAGCTTTAACGGCTTTCTCATGCAGCCGCTTGTTGAATCCGTATTTGTTATTAAACTTCTTCAGGTAAAACGCGGCCAGAAAGGGGATTTCCTCTTTTCTGACCCGGAGAGGAGGAACATAAATGGGGACCACGTTTAACCGGTAAAACAGGTCGCGTCGGAACTCTTTGCGCAGAACCATTTCCCACAAATCGCGGTTGGTGGCGGCAATCAGGCGGACATCGATCTTAATAGGGGTGGTACTCCCGATCCGAGTTATTTCTCGCTGCTGGATTACCCGCAAGAGTTTGCTCTGCAGGTGAAAAGGCAGATCTCCGATCTCATCAAGAAAAAGGGTTCCCTGGTGAGCGATCTCGAAAATTCCGGCTTTACCGTCTCTTTTTGCTCCGGTAAAGGCCCCGGGGACATAACCGAACAGTTCTGATTCCAACAGGCTTTCCGGTATAGCGGCACAGTTAATGCTGATCAGGGGTTTGTCGCTTCTCAGGCTGTAACGGTGAATAGTCTTGGCGATGACCTCTTTGCCTACCCCGGATTCTCCCTGAATTAGAACGGTGGTGTCAACCTGTCCCAGACGCATGCTGAGTTCCACCAGGTCTTTCATCTTCTGGCTATGGATCACGTACTCATCACCAAGTTTGTACCTGCTAAGTTCGACCTGAAAGTGCTTCGAAAGGTTCTCAGCCTGCTGCAGCTGCAGCCGCAAAGTATCAAGTTCCGTGAAATCTCGCGCGTTGGCGACGACGCGCACGATGTTGCCGGAATCATCGAAGATGGGATTACCGGTGACCAGCAGGCTGGAACCGTTATTCAGTTCCTGAGATACGGTCACCCGCTCCCTGCACTCCAGAACTGCCTTGATAGCCGACTGGCTTAATACCCCTTCCGCCACCAGCTCACTGACGTGTCTGCCGATCAGCTTTTCACTCGGTATCCCGGTAATCCTACAGTAGGCCTCATTGACCCGTAAGGTTTTTCCCTCGCCATCAGTAACGTATATGCCGTCGTAAGAGGAGTCAATAATGGCATCCAGCTCATCTTTCATCTGTTTGGTAAAACTCAGTTCCTCTGATATCATTTCCAGTTCGGATATATCCTGCATAACCGCAACTGCGCCGATAACCTTATTGTTTGAGATTAAAGGGGTTCTGTTGGAGATAAGCACGCGGCCATTGAAAGTGAGTTTGCCCGAGTCTTTCCGGCCGGTCAGCAACACTTCATTCAACCTGCTTTCAGGTACGATTGACATAACCGGTTTTCCCACCGCCTGTCCCCGGGTTATTTGAAACAGGTTTTCGGCGGCGGTGTTGAATAATACGATATTGCCGTCTTCATTGACGGAGATAAGACCGTTATGCATGGAGTCGATTATGGTGTTGAGTTCCTCTTTCAATTTCAAAACCGAACTGAAATAGGCGCGAATGGTATCGGACAGGGTCACTATGCCTACCACCCGGCCCCTGTCTACCACCGGCAGGTTACCGACACTGACAGTTATAAGGGTGGAAACGTCCTCGTCAGGAGCGGTCACCACTGGATTGGTTCTCATCATTTTTTTTACGGGATAGTCCAGGGAACGGCCTTTGAACAGCTCTCTTAAGACCAGGGTTTTGGTCACCAGTCCCACCAGGATACCTTTATCATCCAGGATGGGAACGCCGTCAATCCTGCGATTGATTATTATATCCAGACTGTCCTGGAGGGTATCATTAACCGTCAGCGTCCAGGGATCTGGGCGCATGAAATCCCGCACTTTTAGTGAACTCTTAACAATTATCGTCGTACCATCACGTATCAGGTCGTTGACTATTGATATCCAGGGGTCTTCACTGACACAAGTCTTTTGCATCCGGATGCCCTCCCTTAAGCTGCCATACCGGTCAGGTTTGCAATTAATCGACCGTGTGATACACAGATGTATCATTATCAATCATTGTAACACCGAAACCGGTTTTATGTAATAGGCAGTCGAATAGTGAAGTTATCCCCTTGTATATTTTTGTTACCGAAATTTTGTTTTATTGTATATAATGGAAGCAGAAAATTGTTTTATTGGAAAAAATGATGTTATGAAGGGGACGTGCATTCGTCAGCGAGGCGTCAACAGCAGATGCGTATTGTATGCAGGCTGAGATCCGGACGAGGCTTTTGGTCCTGAAGTAAAGCGTGAGGGGGTAAAAAATTGATTACAAGTGCGGCGGTGGAGCATTTCAAGGAAATTGCGCCCATGCTGGTTAACCTCATTCCCGGAGGTGCCATTTTCGGTACTACCGATCTTGAAGCCTACACCTGGAAGCTGGCGTCGGACGTATTTGACATGCCGGCGTTTGAGGTGGGGAAAAAGTTTAGTGCCGGAGGGGCTGCGGAGGAGGCCATTAAAACCAAGCGGCTCACTACCAGGATACTGGATGATGGCCAGGGTGGACGGGTGTTGGTGACTACAGCTCCTGTTTTCGAGGATGACAAGATTGTGGGAACCTTCAGGGTTATACAGCCGAGAGTGAACCCCATATTCCCCGCTTTTCCCGACTTTGCTCCCATAATTGCTGAGATGTTTCCCGAAGGGGCCTTGGTGTGGCTGACGGATACTCAGAAGAATGTGGGCATGCAGGGATCGAAAAAATTCAGCACGGATCAGTTTAAGGTCGGCGATCCTCCGGAGCCATTTTGTCAGGAAATCCTGAAAACCGGGAAGCCGGGTGCCCTGGAGTTGGATGCCAAGCAATACGGAATTCCCTTTTTAACTATGGGTCAGCCGCTTTTTGATCCGGACGAGAAGGACAAAGTGGTGGGGAGCTTCGGCATAACCATACCCAAACGACATGCGCAGCGCCTGCGCAACATGTCGGACAAGATGGACAAAAATGTAAACGAGATCGCCGCAGTGATACAGCAGCTGGCGGCTTCCGCTTCAGAGATTGCCACCAATGAGGGCACGCTCAATAACAGCATTGCCGAGATCTATCAGATATCGGAAAAAATCGAAGAAGTCCTGGGTTTTGTTACCCAGATTGCAGCCGAGACCAAGATGCTGGGACTCAATGCGGCTATTGAAGCCGCCCGGGCCGGCGATGCCGGGCGGGGTTTTGGTGTGGTAGCAGAAGAGATTCGCAAACTCTCGGACCAATCTCGCGACACAGTGGTATCAATACAGCAGCTTACCGATCAGATCAAGGAGCAGCTGGAACATGCACGACGGGTCAGTGAGCAGACTTTGCGTGCCAGTGAGGAACAGGCGGCAGCGAGCGAGGAGATCGCGGCCAGCATTCAGGATCTTACCAAGACGGCTGAAAAACTGGACCGGGTAGCACAAGAGATATAAGAAACAAGGGTACAGGTTCAGTTGAGCAGGAAAGTTGGGCCGGTCTATTAAGTTCCTGCAGGACCTCATATCATCCAAAGGCGAAAACGGCTATGCTTGAACTGTATTGGTTGCGGAATTAACAAAACTATTCCCAGTATGATTCAGCTACGAATCATACTGGGAATCAGTTAAACCGCGGTTCGTAGCTGTTTTAATTCAAATTCCCACAAGCATCCTTCCGAAATGATTCAATTATGTATCGTCTGGGCGACTTCAAGAGTATTCCCAACTCGTATGTGCCGTTTTTTCCTCATAGTTGCCTCTCGATAAAAAAGCTTTCCTGCTCTGCCAATACCCGATAATCTGGCAATCGAAACCATTGTTATTGTGTAATTTTTGTGATTATTCTCAACAAGAGTGAAGAATGGCATGATTATTGCATTAATAAATCACAAAGACCCATTATGCTGTTTTGATGGTTTTAATGTGAGGTTCCTGAAACTTCCTTTGTAGAGAGGTGACTTAATATGACCTTAAAAACGCCCCAGGAGTACATTGACGACCTTCGAAAAATGGATATCAGGCTGTATCTGTTTGGGGAATTGGTTAACGATTATGTGGATCACCCGCTGATAAGACCTTCAATAAATGCTATGGCCATGACCTACAAGCTGGCGCAGGATCCGGAGTACGAGGATTTGATGACTGCGACCTCAAGTCTTACCGGAAGGAAGATAAACCGATTTACACATCTTCACCAGAGTACTGAGGACCTGATAAAAAAGGTCAAGATGCTGAGATTATTAGGACAGAAAACCGGGTGTTGTTTTCAGAGGTGTGTGGGCATGGATGCCTTTAATGCGGTGTTCAGCACTACCTTTGAGATAGATGCCAAACACGGAACCCGGTATCATGAGCGTTTTCAGGAGTATATGAAGTATGTACAGGATAATGATTTAACGGTTGACGGATGCATGACTGATGCTCGAGGAGACCGCAGCAAATCACCTGGAGATCAGGAAGATCCCGATGCTTACCTGCGAGTCGTGGAAAGACGCCACAATGGAATAGTGGTGCGGGGATGCAAGCTGCACCAGACAGGCATGATCAACTCGCATGAGATTCTGGTGATGCCTAATAACACCTTGAAGGAAGGCGAAAAAGACTGGGCGGTAAGCTTTGCCATTCCCGTTGACACTCCCGGAATGATTTATGTATACGGCCGCCAGTCCTGTGACACCAGAAAGATGGAACCCGGGACCATTGATCGAGGTAATATCTACTTTGGCGGCCAGGAGGTCATGACCATATTCAATGATGTCTTTGTGCCCTGGGAGCGCGTATTTATGGATGGTGAAACCGATTTTACCACCATGCTGGTGGAGCGTTTCGCCGGGTACCACCGTCAGAGCTACGGAGGATGCAAGGTAGGTGTTGGTGATACCCTCATCGGAGCCGCCCAGGCTATTGCGGAGTATAACGGCGCCGCCAGAGCTTCCCACATCAGGGACAAGATTATTGAAATGTGCCATCTGAATGAGACCCTGTATGCATGCGGCATTGCCTGCTCAGCCGAAGGCCGTAAGACACCGGCCGGCAACTATCTGATTGATCTCCTGCTGGCCAACATCTGTAAACAGAACGTTACCCGTTTTCCATACGAGCTCTCCCGACTGGTTCAGGATATTGCCGGCGGCTATATGGTGACCATGCCTTCGGAACAGGACTTTAACCACCCCGAGATCGGTCCATTGGTGGCCAAGTATACCGCCGCTAGGGCTGACATACCCGCGGAGCATCGCCAGCGGATGCTGCGGTATATTGAAAACCTTACCCTGGGAGCGGGTGCAGTCGCTTATCTGACAGAGTCCATGCATGGTGCGGGGTCGCCACAGGCTCAGAGAATTATGATCTCGCGCCTGGTCAACCTGCAGCACCGCAAGGAACTGGCGGAAACACTTTGCGGGATCCGCGAAAACTGTGATGTGACGTGGTAGAACCGAAAATAGGGGTCAAGTTCTGCGGCGGCTGTAACCCCCTGATAAACCGTTCTCGAATATACAGGGAGCTTCAACAGCAGTGTCCTGGAAGGTGCGGGTTAATCAGGGATGAGGAAGATCATTTGTGGGATGTGGGTATTATTCTCGGAGGCTGCCCGGTGGCTTGTGTTGACTCAGATGAGTTACGCCAAAAGGCTCGTGAGTGGATAGTTGTCAGCGGGAACATGGTTGATTTCTATCCGGTGGATGAATCAAGGATTGCCGAGACGGTGATTGAGAAATGCAAATTGCTGAGTGAAGCCGATTGACTATGACAGTTGCCGGGTCGTTTTTTAAGATTTTATCATGACAGAGGACGTAGTACGCACCAAATTAAAAATAAGGAGAGGAGTATTAAGAGATGAGAGAAGTTGTAATCGTTAGTGGAGCGAGAACTCCGGTTGGAGACTTTATGGGGTCACTCGCGGAGTACGACCCGATTGATCTGGGGGTGTTTGCTCTCAAAGGCGCTTTGGAAAAAGCGGGTATAACCGCGGATCTGATCGATGAGGTGGTGGCAGGTCACTGTAACCAGTCATCATCACCGGGCAACAGTGCCCGCCATGTGGCATTAAGATCCGGGTGCCGGGTTGACTCATACGCCTGCACCGTTCACCAGCAGTGTCCATCCTCCATGCGGGCAGCGGAGGTCGTGTCACAGGAGATAATGTTGGGGAAGATTGACATCGGGGCTGCTGTAGGAATTGAAAGCATGACCAATACCCCCTATTATCTATTTGGCGCAAGGAAGGGTTACCGTTTGGGTCATGGCGAGCAGATCGTTGACGGTCTTATGAAAGGCGGTCTGATTTGTGAGTTTGTAGGTTACCACATGGGCGTTACCGCAGAGAACATTGCCGAAATGTATAACATCAGCCGGGAGGAGCAGGATGAATACGCACTGCTCAGCCACCAGAGAGCCTGCCGCGCCATTCAAGAGGGTTGGTTTAAGGATGAGATAGTACCGGTTGAGGTCCACTCGAGAAAAGGAACCCGAATTTTTGATACTGATGAGCATCCGCGGTCTGATACTACTCTGGAGAGCCTGGCCAAGTTAAGACCGGCCTTCAAGAAAGACGGCACCGTGACTGCCGGTAATGCTTCCGGTCTCAACGACGGCGGCTCTGCTATCATTATGATGTCTGCAGACAAAGCCAAGGAATTGGGCATCAAGCCTATTGCTCGCGTGGTGTCTTCAGCCTCGGGAGCGGTTGAGCCGCGTATCATGGGTATGGGAGTGGTCCCGGCCGTACAACGCGCTCTGAAATTCGCAGGTATGGAGCAGAATCAGATCGATTACTGGGAGATCAACGAGGCTTTCGCAGCCCAGTTCTTGGGCGTCAATCGTGAGTTGAAGATTGACCTGGACCGGGTAAATGCAGTTGGTTCCGGTATAGCGATTGGACATCCCGTAGGAGCAACCGGCGCCCGGCTGATTATCACCATGATTAATGAGATGAAGCGCCGTGGGGTTCGGTATGGCTGTGCATCGCTGTGTGCCAGCGGTGGCCCGGGAGTGGCGTTTATCGTGGAATCCATCTAAAGCCTCAAGGAGTCGGCACCAAAAGCCTTTTAGTGTCGACTTGGCTCTGCCCGGAAGAAAAAACTTTTTGTCAAATTACGGGATAGGCTGGCAGGAGCAAGCAGGAAGACCTGGTATAAGAAAAGTAGGGTTGCCTCTTGCTCTGCCCCTGCCATTAATTTTATAGCTACTATTGAATTGGTCGAGAGAGGGGGGATTAACCAATCACGTTTTTGGGTGCATATCGTTCTCCATATGCAGCAGCATTTACACATATAACGAACATCTAATTGCAGCACATCTATCTAATGCTCCTACAAAAGCATCTCAAATCTGGAATCAGGTATAGTGATTCCTCCTGTTGGCGATGGGTCTGCTATCTGTATGATGCAAAGCTGACCCTGACAACCGCGTCTTTCCAATGCACTCTAAAAGAGGCTTATTCGTGCTAGTTATTCATTCTCCCTTCTACCGGAAAGATTTCATTTGCGCGGTGGATTAAACTCTGTTCGTTTCTCAAAAGAACGGAGTTTGGTCGAACAAATTAATCCGGAAATTAATTCAAAGGAGGTTCCCCTTATGACATCACCTTATGAAAGTCGATTTTGGACAAAGGTCTACAATTGGAAAACTCCGACCACTATGAGGTATCCGCTGATCCCGGCCTATTATATTCTTCGTGATGCCACAGTTTTTCAGCCCGACAAGACTGCCACTGATTTCTATGGAGCTAAAATTACCTGGGATCAACTCTACCATAAGGTTACCCGCATGGCCAATGTATTGGTCGAAAACAATATCAAGAAGGGGGACAGAGTGGGTATCTGCCTCCCCAACTGCCCGCAATTTGTTATTGCTTTCTGGGCAGTTCTGATGGCCGGTGGCGTAGTTGTGAACCTAAACCCCATCTACACTGCGGATGAACTTGAATTCGCTTTCAAGGATGCTGGGCTCACCGGACTTATAACCTTTGATAGTTTGGTACCGCTTGTCAAGCCCCTGGTCAACAAGCTTGAGATTCCAATGGTTATGGTTACCCGTTTGGCGGATTTCATGCCGGGCGGGAGCATCAGCACTGATGAGGAACTGGGACTTGAGCCGGGATGGCTTAATTTTTCCAAGGTTCTTGAAACTGACAGACGCTGGGCACCTCCCCTGGTTGATATCAAGCATGACGATCCGGCGGTTATCCAATACACGGGTGGAACCACCGGCGTTCCCAAGGGGGCAGTATTGAGCCAATTCAATATAGTCGCCGCCGCCTATCAGGTGGTTATGTGGTGTATTGAAATGGTTGACAACGAGCCGACCGAGATTCAAAACCTTCTGTGCCTCATACCCTTCTTCCATATCTACGGAGAAGTATGCTGCATTCTGTATGCGGCACGCTCCCAGATGACTATGGTTATCCTGCCGCGTTTCGAACCCAATGAAGTACTTGATGCGATCGAGCGTTATGACCAATATGCATATTTCCCGGCAGTGCCCACCATGTTAGAAGCACTTTTCGCCAACCCGCGCGTTAACGATATTGATTGGCACCGCAAATTTGTCTACTGCGGTACCGGTGCAGCCCCGGCTTCACTCGCTCTGTACCAAAAGTGCCGCCAATATGATTTCAACTTCTATGAGGGATATGGCTCGAGTGAGACCTGTGCCATGGCAGTAAGTACTCCCGGCGGGCGGCCTAAAGTTGGCAGTGTTGGCGTTCCGTATATTGACATGGAAGTCCGCATAGTTGACGAAGATGGCAATGATGTGCCCCTGGGTGAGCGCGGTGAGTTATGGTTGAGAGGCGCTACTGTTATGAAGGAATACTGGAACAAGCCGGAAGAAACCGCCCTGGCATTAACGGAAGACGGTTGGTTGAAGACCGGTGACGTGGTATATATGGATGAAGAGGGTTATATATTCATTGTTGACCGCACCAAGGATATGATTATTGCCGGCGGTTATAACATCTATCCGCGCGATATCGACGAGGTTCTCATGCAGCATCCTGCTATTGCCGACGCTATGGCGGTTGGTGTTCCCGATGAGTATCGCGGTGAGACAGTTAAGGCTTTCGTACAGCTGAAACCCGGTCAAACGGTTACCGTTGAAGAGCTGGATGCTCTCTGTCGTCAAAAGCTGGCACCTTACAAGGTTCCCAAGCTGTGGGAGTTCCGTTCCGAGCTGCCCCGCACCAATACCGGTAAGGCCCTGCGCCGGATCCTGCGCGACGAGGAGATTGCCAAACAGAAGAAAGAATAAATAATATAAGTAGGAGCTAACCACTGCTCAACAGCACTGGCCTGACAAGAAATGTCGATGGTGTAGTTGGATGAGCAGGTTCCTGTGTAAGGTGAAGTCCCGGAAGCCGTGACAGCGGCCCGGGCTCACCTTACATTCGTGGTAAATAGATCAAAAGGAGATGAACTGCTTGAGTACTTCTTATTCCTACAACACCCGTGACCTGAAGTTCATTCTGAAGGAATGGCTTCCAGTCGAAGAAATATTTCGATACGAGAAGTATAACGGCTACTACACCATTGAAGACCTGGACATGATGATTGACCAGTGTCACAACATCGCCGCCGAGGTTATCGCCGCCGATGGAGATGAGATGGAGGAGTTCGGGGTTAAATTCGAGAATGGTAAGACTACCGTTCACCCCGGTTTCACCCGGATATTCAAGTATATCCAGGAGAACGGCTGGGGTACCTCCAATATCGAAGAGACTGAAGGCACCCTGCCTGAAATCCTTCAATGCGCCATATATGAGATGTTTCAGGCCGCCTGCCCTCCGATGCGTGCTCACGCCTTGACCAGCGGTGCAGCCCGGCTGATTCAGGAGTTTGGGTCGGAAGAACTGAAGGAGATGTTTCTCCCCAAAATGTATGATGGTACATGGGCCGGAACCATGTGCCTGACTGAGGCAACTGCCGGAACTGACGTAGGAGATATCCTCTCCAAAGCTTATCCTACTTCCGATCCCAGGATATACAAGATCAAGGGTTCAAAACAATTCATCACCTGCGGGGATGGTGATTTTGCAGAAAACATCATTCACCTGTTCCTGGCAAGGATTGAAGGAGCCGCACCGGGGACCAGAGGGATTTCACTCTTTGTGGTGCCCAAGTATTGGGTAAACGAGGACGGCAGTCTGGAGGATAATGATGTCGTCACCACTGCCATAGAACACAAGATGGGGTTACATGCCCAGCCTACAGCCGCCCTCGCTTTTGGTGATAACGACAGATGCCGCGGTTGGCTGGTGGGGGAACCTCCGGGGCCTGATGGAGTCAGCAAAGGCATGGTCCAGATGTTCCAAATGATGAATGAAGAGCGCAAAGGTACCGGTATGCAGGCTCTTTCCGTGGCCGCCAACGCGTACTGGAACGCAAAGAACTACGCCAAGGAGAGGATACAGGGGCGTTCGGCCTCCGACCCCAAGGGGCCCAGGGTTCCAATCATCAACCATGCTGACGTCAAACGCATGTTGATGGTCAACAAGGCAACCCTGGAGGCGTGCCGCGCCATGATCATGAAAGCCTATTTCTATCAGGACATGTTCCGGCACGATCCCGATCCTCAAAGAAGGAAATGGGCTGGTGGACGGGTGGATGTGCTAACTCCCATATGTAAAGCATACCCCAGTGACGAAGCCTGGAGTCTGGTAGCGGAATCCATCCAGACTTACGGTGGCTATGGGTACTGCGAGGATTATCCCGTGGCTCAAGCAGCCCGGGATCTCAAGATCTACTCCATCTGGGAAGGAACGAATTTTATACAGGCCCAGGACCTGATAAACCGGAAGTGGTCCCTGGATAAGGGTGCGGTTTTTGCTGACTTCCTGAAGGAGATCGAAGATTTCATTGCTGCCCACCAGGGGAATGATAACGGCTTCGGACTTGAATTTGCCAATCTGAAAGAGGCCTTGTCGTCTTACCGGGATATCATGGCCGCTATGGCAGAGTATAAGGCTGCCAAGAAGGTTGGCTACTATCAGGTGTTGGCCCGCCGCATTCTCACCGCCACCGGTCAGCTGTACGGCGGTTATTGTCTGCTGGATCAGGCCCTTATCGCTCAGAAGAGGGTCGATGAACTGGGTCCGGAACACTGGGATTATCATTTCTACTATGGAAAGGTTCTTTCGGCCAGGTATTACCTGAGGAATGTGGTTCCCAATGTCAGCCTGGTTGCCAGGCTGGTTAAGGAGGGGGACGACACAATTATACAAGCGCCGATTGAGATTTTCGAGTACTAAACCTCCTCTCTTTTGCTGTGTGGGGATGGACGTTCAAGCGAGTTGAAGATTGACCTGGACCAGGTAAATGCAGTTGTTTTGGGTATAGCGATTGGACATCCCGTAGGAGCAACCGGGCCAGGCTGATTATAAACATGATTAATGAGATGAAGCGCCGTGGGGTCCGGTACGGCTGTGCATCGCTGTGAGCCGGCGGTAACCCGGGTGTGGCGTTTATCGTGGAATTCATCAAAAGCCTCAAGGAGTCGGCATAGAAACCTTTTCCTGATGACCGGGCCCTGCCCGGAAGATAGACGTTTCTATCAAATCACGGGATAGGCTGGCGGGAGCAAGCAGGAAACCCTGCACAAGAAAAGCAGGAATGCCTCTTGCTCTGCCCCTGCCAATTGAATTTGCTTTCCAAATAAAATGAGCAGAGAGGGGGGAATTGGTTAATCACTACTTCCGGGTGCAAATCATTCTCTACACGCAGAAGAATTTCTGCCACGCACATCTACTTCCAATCGCAGCGCATCGGCAATAATGCTCCCGAATCTGAGTCCAGAGCCGGATTGCCACGGATGGCGACCGGCAAAGCCTTTAGGAGAATTCTCCGCGAGGAAGAGGCTAAGCGAATAACGGCAAATAGTAGACCAAAAACGGACATGATGGGGTTGTGTTCCCCCCATAAAAGTAACCGCCCCGCGGGCAAGTATTAATTACCTCGAGGCAGGTTACTTCGACAGACAAGGGTTCTTTCCAGTGTATGGTGTCCTCGGGTCATCACATACGACGATTACGAAGCACCAGGGGTCACAAACGCGTTGAATATCAGGTTGATTATTCCCGTTAATTCCTACGAATATTGCAGGCAATATAGCATAGGAACACGCGGTTAAATCTCAATAAAAGCCAGCCTCTGCGCTGGGCCTATATCGGCGATTCACAATCGCACAGATTGTCAGTATTGGAAAGAAAAAACTCATGTAGGGGGGCGCATAATAATGTCATCAGTTTATGCAAGTCGTTTTTGGCTGAAGAGCTACAACTGGAAAACACCACATAGTATCAATTACCCAAAAACACCGGCATATTACATCCTTCGCGATGCCTGCGTTTTTGAGGCGGACAAACCGGCTATCGATTTTTACGGGGCGCTAATGACCTTTGATCAGCTGTATCACAAGGTGACCCGGTTTTCCAATGTCCTGGTAGAGCAGGGGGTCAAGAAAGGTGATCGGGTAGGAATACTTCTGCCGAACTGCCCACAGTTTGTAATCTCCTACTGGGCGATTATGATGGCGGGAGCTATTGTGGTCAACCTGAACCCGCTGTATACCAAAGATGAACTGAAATACTTGTTCCAGGATTCGGGGCTGTCCTGCCTTATTACCTGGGACGCCGTGGTTCCCATGGTCAGACCGCTATGTGAAGAGCTGAACGTTTCTACGGTGTTTGTAACCAAACTGTCAGACTTCATGCCCAATGCCACAGTAAGCACTCCGGAAGAGATAGGAGCCACGGACGGGTGGCTGCATTTTTCGAAGGTACTGGAAACTGACAGACGCTGGGCACCTCCCAGAGTCGACATCAAGTATGATGATCCGGCGGTTATCCAGTATACCGGTGGAACCACGGGTACGCCCAAGGGCGCGGTTCTGACACAATACGTTATCACCGCTGCGTCTATGCAGGTGGTTAACTGGTGTATAGAGATGGTGGAGAATGAACCCCCGGAGATAAAGCGGGTGTTCAGTGTCCTTCCCTTTTCTCATATATATGGCGAAGTATGCTGTATTTGCTATGGAGCTTTTTCCCGGTCGACTATGGTCATTCTGCCACGTTTTGATGTTAACGAGGTTTTTGACACCCTGGCGAGATATGACCAGTGGGCTTACTGGCCGGCGGTGCCTACAATGCTGCAGGCTCTCTTCTATAACCCGCGTGTTGAGGAATTTGACTGGCATCGCAAATTTGTCTACTGCGGTACCGGGGCAGCCCCGGCTCCACTGCCACTGATTGATAAATGCCGCGACTATGACTTCAACTTCTATGAGGGTTATGGGATGAGTGAGACGGCCGCTATGGCGGTAAGTACTCCCGGAGGGCGTCCCAAACCGGGAAGCGTTGGCGTTCCCTTTATAGACATGGATGTTCGGATAGTGGATGAGGATGGAAATGACGTTCCCCTGGGCCTGTCTCTTATAC
>CZCB01001491.1_pt1 | contig 26046 bp, 16 predicted proteins | sample 591991 | NCBI WGS metagenome assembly CZCB01 (sample SAMEA3556809, study PRJEB10932) | anaerobic digester metagenome
CCGTTGGTGAGGATTTATAATCAATAATATTAATATATAGTTTGTCCTCATTTTCAAAAACATCTACCCTGTCGATTACTCCTCTTAACTTCAATACTTCCTTAATACTGTCTGTAACTACAGGAATCTCTATAGGAGATAAGTAAATACCTTCTTTAGTCTTTTCGTCATTCCTATCGACAAGGTCTATTTGAAGCTCCGTATACTTAGGTCTGAATTCACTTCCCTGCAACTGTTTTACAATAGTCCAGCAGGTTCTTTTCATAACCCTTTTTATTTTTTCTTTCATGTACTTGTTTCTATGATTAGCTTCAATGGCTGTTACTTTATCTGCCCATTCCTTAAGAATTTCTTCCGTTATTTCCACAGCCTTAATTTCTGCTTCCATCCTGTCAATGGAACTTAAATCTGACTCTTTAATATTGTTTATAAATTTTTCTACGACAGAATGATATATATTTCCTAAATCATAAAACTCAATTTTTTGAACTATTCTTTCTCTTGGCTTTAGTACATTTTCCACAAAATATTTAAACTGACATTCACCATAACTTTCTAATTTTGAAACAGTCATAGTTAAATTGTTCTGGTATATCCTCTTTACCATAGCACTTTTCAGTGGAGGAGTTGAATTACTGTAGCTTAAAGCCTTATTAATAATTTGGAAATTTTCCTTATCTTCCTTTTCGTACCATGCATAAACGTCCTTCCATATGTCATCAATTTCATATCCATCAATGAAATTACGCATGTTTTCCACCAAGTAATCGTAGGTTCCCTTGTAATTTGAAACAAAATTCAGCTCATCTTCACCGCTAATTTCAGAAACTTCTTTAACCTTTGGAAAAATATATTTCAAGTTATCAATATACATGGAAGGCTGCATACTTTCCCCCGTAGATGTACCCAAGGGATAGCTAATATATAGCCTTTCCCTAGGACTGGAGAACAACTTATAAAGCATGTGTTTTTCTTTAAATAAGTCATAATCGGCAGCCTTGGTAAGCTCTAGGCTATTTTCTAATAGGATGTCTCTTTCATCATTTAACAAAATATACTTTTCTGTGTTTTGTGCATCCAAGTTGCTGTCATTTCCACCTAAAATATACAATACCTTAGATTTTGTAACAGCAATTCTGTCAATAGGACCTACCTCCACTTTGTCTATGGTAGGAGGAATAATACTTATTTCAACTTGATTAAGACCTGCCTCCAACATTTTCCTGTAATCTGTTAAAGAGATTTCTTCATCTCCACCAACCAAAAGAAGCTGCTGAAAAATATCCATGACAAAGTTCCAGCACTGGGAAAATTCGCTGGCTTCTTCAAACTTGTTTAAAGAATTAAATTTTTTAACAGCATTTTCTATTCTTTCCTGAATATTGTGTTTGCGAAAATATTTAAAAATAAACTTGGTTATATCTTTTGCTGTCTTAAGATTATGGATTTCCCTTCTTTCCTTTTCAAAATCCGATGCAAATAACTGCCTGTATTCTTCCATGGGGTTATCTGTTTCCTCATTACAGGAACTATCATCCTGGGATTTAAATTCCTTAAACCACTTTCCCCCCTCAATTCCATACTGGAGGGCATAGTTCTCCAAACAATCTACCTGTCTTTTATTTAAAGGAGAAAAACCCGTTTTAAGATATTCAAATACATTATCATGTTTAAATTTCCAAATAAACATATCAAGAATGGAAAGGATGTACTTAGTAAGTGGGTTATTCATTATATCTCTTTTTACATCTAAAAAGAATGGAATTTCATACTGTGTGAAAACTCTTTTTATATCAATTTCGTAGGTATCCATGTTGCCTACTGCAACTTTTATATCCTTCCATCTGTAGCCTTTATCCCTGACCAGGGAAACAATATTGGCTGCAGCTCTTTGGGTTTCTGTAAATGGATTTAAAGATGAATAAATATTTATTTTATCCGTATCCTCCTGAAATTCTTCCATATTCAGTGAAAACATGTTCTTCTCAATGGCTTTTATTTCAGGAGAATTTGATTTGTTCCCCCTAAGAGGTACCATATTTAGGTTATCTATAGTTCTTTTCAAAATATTGTATGTATCATAGATAACTTTAAAGGCTTCCCAATCATCCTTTTCCTCCAAGTTTGCTAAATAAGAAGAATCAGCATTGAGAGTAATTGTTACTGCCTTTGAATAATCTATAAGATTTTTAATAAAATTTATTCTTTGACGGTTAAAACTTTCAAAACCGTCAATCCATATCTTTGAATTTCTTATATATGAAGATTCTCCTATAAAAGATATACAGAGATTTGTTTTATCTCCCTCATCGAAGTACCTTCCTGAAGTCTTTTCAATAAACTTAGAATATATAAGCTCAATATCAGATAGTTTCCTGATCAAAAGTTCATCTTCCACATTTTCTGCTGCTTTTTTCAAGGAAGGGGGATCTATCAGATTTTGTTTAAATTCTGATAATAACTCTTCAAACTCTTTTAAAAAGCCGCTTTGTTTGTAGGAGTTGCCAAAAACCTGAAGCTTGTCTTTATTTTCTTCAAAAACCTGCCGTAAGAGCATAATTTTTCCGAAAATACTTATATCCTGTACCTTGAGTCCTCCCACTTCTTCTAAGATTTTGTTTTCAAGCCTCTTAAAACTTAATATTTCAATATTCATTATACCGTCTAAATCAAAACCCTCTATTATGTTACACTCCGTCTGATAGGTCATGAGTTCTGGAACTATAAGAATTAAATTACTATTTGATTTTTTCGATTCCCTTATTATTTCATCATAGATTAGGGACGATTTCCCTGTGTCGGCTCTCCCGGCAATTATTTTAACACTCATACATACCACCTATAACATTATCTATATAGTACCTAACAATCAAGATTAAATTAAATTAAATTATACAGGATTATTCCGCTTATTACAATATAACTCAAATTTTTTATAAAATATTGTTTTATACACTATCCTTAAGTCCTGTAAACGAAACAATGGGATGTTTTTAACATATTATATTGAAGGAGGGTTGTAAATGAAAAATAATTGTTATAAAGCAAGTATAGCTATGGGAGAACTTAAGAGAACGTTAATGTATAAAGATGTGGAAGTATTGTTTCTCTCTATAAAATATCCAGTAGTAAGCCTGCCATGTACTAATGCACAAACACTGATAAATAATCAAATTGCCATGGACATTGTCGATTATATCAAACATATAGAATACCTTTACAACATGGCTGTAGAAGGATACAGGGATTCAGTTGTCAATGATTATCCTTTTCATGGATACAGTGCCTACATGGAATACATTATAACCTATAATAAAAACTGTTTTTTAAGCTTGTATATTGACAAGTACGAATTCACGGGAGGTGCCCACGGCTCTACCACCAGGTCTTCCCATACCTGGGAACTTTGGAACGGAACTAACCTTACTCTTAATTGCTTTTTTAAGCCAGGAACTGACTACCGACATTTACTTTTAGAAGAAATAATTAAAGAAGCACACTACAACAATAAACAAAACCCATATTTGTACTTTGAAGATTATGAATCCTTAATAATTAAGAACTTCAACGAATACAGTTTCTATTTAACTCCTGAAGGTATAAGAATATATTACCAACAATACGATATTGGCCCATACGCTAGCGGCATAATTGAATTCACTGTTCCCTATTATAGAATAAAATGGTATCCAAATTGCTAACCCCCCATAAGGGGGGCTTATTCATTAATTTATTAAGTTCTGCCTTTGCCTCGCTGGTTAAAATCTTTTTCTATCTTTAACTTCCAACTGGCATCAATATATTTACCTTTTCTGAAATCACTTACAGCCTCGCTTACCACCTTGTAGTTTAATTGGGTACCTAAACTGTCACTACAAAATTGCACTGCTCTTTCCTCACTTATTCCAATATCCGCTGCAGCTTCTATAGCATCTATATTGGCTCCTAAGAACATAAAATCCCATGAATGATTCTTCTTTTGTTTAACCATTTCCTTAACTTTTTCGTAAGTATACTCACGGCTTGAATTTTCCATACCATCAGTAATGATAACAAACAATACTTTTTCTGGACGTTCTTCTACAATAGTATCTGTTAATGCCTTGTCTATTCTGTTAATAGTTATTCCTACTGCATCTAAAAGGGCTGTTGTACCTCCAACATAGTACTCTTTTTCTGTAATAGGTTTAACCTCACTGATATTTTTTCTGTAGTGAAGCAATTGGTAGTTATTATCAAATAAAACTGTTGTTACAAAGGCTTCACCCTCTTCCTTCTTCTGCTTTTCTAGCATTGAATTAAATCCTCCGATGGTGTCATCTTCCAAGCCTGACATGGAACCACTCTTGTCTAAAATAAATACTAGTTCAGTTAATTTTTCTTTCATAACACCCTCCATTTATTTGTTAATTGGAGGATAACATATTATAAAAGAAAAAAGGTCGCATTAAATGCGACATTATACACCTAGTAGATTCTGGTCGAATGCAAACAAGGCTTCGTTGATTTCATATATATCGTAAATACCTTCCTTAATAAAGTATTCAACAATTATGTCAAATTTATTGCTGTGAGACAGGGCATAGCCTGCCTTTCTTAACAATTCCTTTGTTTCTTCAAGGCTTAGTTCCAATGAAATGGCTAAAGCTAAAGCAGTGGATTTTCGCGGCCTGTAAAACTTGTCCAACCTAATTTTGGAAAATAGCTTACGGTCTATATTTGCCTTTTTGTAGGTCTCCACATCTGTCTTTCCTTTTTCGTCTATCAATCTCAGGAGCATTTCCGAAAAAGTTTCATCTAACTGCTCAACAGCATCTTTTAAGTCTAGGCTTATCTTTTCTGCAGGAGCTAGTATTTCTTCTGATAAATACTTAGCTGCTAGTTGCTGTTCTTTTACAAATCTTTCTGTTCTGTCCTCATGTCGTTCTTCCACATAGTGGTCATCAATATACTTTTCTATGGACAGAAAAAGTTTTTCCCCTAATTCAACTGCTTCTTTGTCGAAAACAATTAAATAAACCATCATTTCATTTTCAAGTAAAAAGTCCTGTATAGCCGTTACTGCAACCCTGAAAGCCTGGTCTTTAGGATAACCAAATATTCCCGATGATATTAACGGAAACGCAATAGATTCAATGTTATTATCCTGGGCTAATTTAAGAGAGTTTAAATAGCAATTTCTTAAAAGTTTTTCTTCTCCCTTATGGCCTCCTTCCCATACAGGGCCCACTGTATGGATAATGTACTTTGCCGGTAAATTATAGCCCTTAGTAATAACTGCCTCCCCGGTATCGCATTTACCTATGGAATCACATTCTGCCTGTAGCTCTTCAGGACCTGCAGCCCTGAAAATTGCTCCACAAACACCACCGCCCATTTTTAATCGATTGTTTGCCGCATTTACAATAGCATCTACTTCCATTTTCGTTATATCATTCCTAATAATTTGTAATGGCATACCTGTTCCTCCCCTTAATCTTTACAAGCCCCTCTACCCTTTCGTACAAGATTTCGAGACTTATCACCAAACTCTTTTCTATTACCCATATTATACCTATTAGATAAGCATTAATCAACTTGCTACATTGACTTTTCGGCATATATAAATAAGGATATAGAATAGCTGTTTAAGTTAAATATCTATCCTATATCCACTTTTTCTAATAATGCTGTACCGAATAATCTTATAATTACTATTTTAGTTCTCTCATAACTATTTTATCTAATATTTCTGCTGCTTTTAAAATAACATTTCTGCATTTTATCTCTTCGGTTCTATACTTTTCTTTCAACGGTTCACAGTCAATATATCCCATTTCTCTATTATATTCATCAAATAATTCCCTGGTTAATTCTTTGATTCTCATACTTTCGTGGGCTCTTTCCATTACAAAAAGCTTTCCTAATACCATTATTGCTCCAGTCAAGGCACCGCACTTATCTTCAATTGCCATTCCGCCGCCAAAACCTGAGGCTAATTTTAAGGCTTCCTTGTCAAGGTTTAAATTATATGCAATATTGGCTCCTTGCAAAATTTTTTCCGAACAATTTAAATCCTCTTTTTCTCCAAATCCATTTTTAATTAATTCTGCTAACATAAACACACTCCAATTCTATGACTTCTTAGTAGGACACAATTTCCTAATCCACCTGAATATTCTACCTTACATTGTCTAAAAAATCTATACCTATTACAAGATTCATCTCAAATTCATCCCACTATTAGAGTCCCTACCAGCAATTGCCTTTACAGCACCGAACAATACACCAGCAACCGGCCAGATAATCCATGACATAGCCCAATTAAAGGTAATAAAACTATATCCTAAGTATAGGGCAGTTATTATGCACCAATATGCCCTTAAAATTGTCTGATAAGTTTTATTTGATTTGATTTTTGCTGAATAATCCCCCAGCTGTAAAAGTACATTGCAAGCTTCGTTGACACTGGATTTTACGATGAGATTATAAGTTGCCAAAGCAACAATCACTAAGGTAGTAGTAACGGCCATTAAGATTAATCCTCCATTCTCAAGGATAAGAGAAACTATTATTACAGGCAAGGCGCTTAAAATATAGCACATAACAGAAATACTCACTGCATATTTGTATGAATTTTCATCCTGGGCCTGCGTATTTCGAACCATTTGCTCAGTTACATAATCTAATTGAAAAACATTAGATTTAAGGTAATCATACTTTTCTAACTGGCTAGAAAATCTTATAAATTGTGAAACTCCCGCTGCTACCAATAATATTAGGGCTGTCAAGCCTAGGGCAATGGTAACTTCCTCTTTAACACTTATAATATTCATATCTCTCAACCCTAATATAAACAGCAAGGTTGCAGGAGCTATTATGCAAAGAAATACTCCTAATGCCGTTTTTGGTGCTATGGCTATTGAATCTTCAATATATTGCTTTGCTTCATCGTAAGAAAGTATAGGAATATCAGTTTTCTTTTCCAAAACTTCCTTAATTCCCAGAGCTTCGGCTAACTCTTCTAAATTTCCGAATTCAGAAATTACAATACCTATGGCTTCATTTTCTGTTTTACCTTCATTTTTTAATTCATTATACTTATCTTCCATCATAGCAAGCAATTCATTTTTTGCTCTTATTACTTCTTCTGTCTGGGGTAAACCTAAAAACATGTTGTCAAGGTAATTCCTAATTATACCCATGGCCATTCTCCTTAACTATAAATTTTTCGATTACTTCTTTAGTCACTTCCCACTCTTTACATTTTTTTTCATAGTATTTTTTTCCTGCTTCCGTTATTCTGTAATAAGTTCGAGGTTTTCCGTATGTTTCGCTTCCCGAGAATGATTCTATATAGCCATTGCTTTCCATTCTTTTAAAAGCAGAATAAAGAGTAGTTTCTTTAATAAGGTATTTTTCATTTGATAATTCTCTGATTTTTTTGGATATTTCGTAACCATAAGAGGGCTCTTTTATCAATAGATACAATATCATGGTATCATTATAGCCGCGAATTACATCACTGCTAATCATCTTCCTACCTCTTTCTAAAATTTTACTACGTCTATTGTACTACGTCTGTCGTAGTTATTATAATATATTTACTACGACAGGTCAAGTAATTTTTGCATTTTTGATAATAAAAAACCCCTGAACTCAATGTTCAGGGGTAGGGGGTATCATTAAAGTTGTCCTGCAAATCTATTCAGCAGTGTTTTGTAAATCATTACAGCTGCTTCTGCTCTCGTTGCATGGTTTAGAGGTCTGAAAGTATTGTCTTCGTAACCGGTTATTATACCAAGTTCGATTAATTTTTTGACATCATCAACAGCCCAAGAACTAATTAAGCTTATATCATTAAATTTTATCTCTCCCTTACTATCTTTAGCTATGGTTCTTCCAATAATTGCCGCAATTTCTTCTCTGGTAATAAGGTCCTTTGCTACAAAGTAATTTTTACCATCAATTTTCTTTCCGTTAATCAATCCATGCATTACCGCAGCCTTTATATATGGAATCGCCCAAGCAGGAATAGCATCATTATCTGCAAAGTTAAGTTCTAAGTCAATTGTTTCACTTATATTTATGTTTTGTGCTGTTACCAGCAACTTAACAAATTCTGCTCTGGTAATTTTACCTTCCGGCTTAAACCAATACTTTCCTGATTCTTCATAGCCGTTAATAATGTCTAAGTAATTCAGCCCGTAAATATAACCATAACCCCAATATTCAAACTCTATATCTTCAAATATTACTTGAGAAGGATTATAAACTGCTATATAAGTACCGGGCTTTGTAATGTAAGCAGTAACAGTCATATCCGAGGATATTTCTCCACCCATGTATATTAAAGCATTAATATTTTCATCAAAATAGTATATATATCCTTCTCTTCCTTCAACAGGAAGTGTTAGGGCAGCCGGTTTTAGTAAATCTGTTGTTAAACTTATATAGTACGGGGTGGAAATCAGGTTAGCTCCTGTTGGTAAATTCATCTGACTAAGTAAGCCCTCAATATCATAGTAAGCAAGTATATCAACATTATCTTGGAAGTATGGTAATGCTCCCGGTGGTATTGACAGTACAACACCATCCGGCGTTTTTAAAGTTCCACCTTCGGTAGTCATAGAAGTTCCTGCAAGCCAAGTGAGCTGATTTTTTGAATGTACAGGCGGATAGTACTTTGATGTGCCTCTATACTTATCCCCAGTTATTTCAATTACTATACTGTCGCTTAAGGACACATTGTCAGTAACTAAAAACTCAGATTTTACAATTACTGTTCCTTCGTATTTTGCTGAAAGAACTCCATCTTCACTTAAGCTGGCGTATTGGCTTCCCTGGACTATAGAGTATTTAACGGAGCTGTTACTTAGTTTTTCTCCCAACACATCGTCTTTTGAAATATATGTGGAAAGCTTCTGGCTGCTTCCTGTTGCCATAACTTTATATTCCGGTACCAAGGTTATATCTTCCACCTGAGCGAGGTCATTTAAAACATTTATTTCCAAAGAAGTTAAATTATTTACCAAATCCCTTGCTTCTATTTTCAGCTTCGTCAGGAAGGAATTGCCGAAATCCAACTCAACATTGAAATTACCATCCGAATCAGCATCATAACTTACATTGTTAATCGTTACCCTAGCATAAGGGTCCGTTACCCCTGTTACTGTAATTTTTCCACCTTCTGCTACAGCCCCTTCAGTTGGATGTAGTATAACTAAGGATGGAGCTTTGTTATCAAATTCAACAATGTATTCTTCAACTAATGTATCTCCCCGCTGGTTTGTATAAGTTATTATGAAGTAATTTATTCCTTCCTTAAGGGTAATATTCTCACTGTAGCTGGTAACATAAGAAGTTGATGACTTAAGAACTGTATCCCTTTCTATACTGTAGACAACAGGTTTATCTGAGACACCTGAAATAATTATGTTGGGTGAATTGGTAACATATTTATAATATCTTTGCTCTATTCCGTCATTGTCCTTTTCCACATAGGGGGTTTGAAATATTTTGCTGTCAGCAGATTTAATTTCTGTATAAACAATTATTTCCTCTGGTACATGTACCGTTACCTGTCCTTTTGCTGGTTCACCGATTGGACTTCCCAGTTTTATTATGCTAAGCTGCATTCCTTTTTCTTTTGCTATTCCCTTACATCAAAATAACAGGTCTTACTTTCAGGTTTTAAAGCATCAATAGGATCTCCATCCAAAATAATCTCGAATCTGTTTAACCTTTCTTTAGGCAAATTGCCAGGCCAGTTCTCATAATCAGGTTCATAATCAGCTGGATCGAATACTTTATATACAGCAATTGGAGTACTTAAGTCATAGAATTCATCAGCCGAGTTCTTTCTGTAAATATAGTAATCTTTCATATTGTAGTCTGCATCCCAGGAAATACTTATTTTATTGTTCCCTATATCCTTAATTAATAGATTTTTCGGTGCTTTTGGAGTATTTTGATTCACAAGCTCAACAGCTACCACTTTTTAAGCTGAAACTGTGTTTTCCTTGTCAGCTTTTGCATAAACATAGTAGTTACCAGTAGGTAAATTTAACGGATCTGTTCTATGAGAACCTTCTGCCTGAGGAACAATATATTCAACATAATCTTCAATTTCTATAGTCTTTCCCGTAACAGGATCAATATAATCCTTAGTCACAACCTTCTGTCCGTAAAGTAATGTTCCCTTACCCCACAAGGCAGCAGGATTATTTAATTCATTTTCACTTACTTCTTCAGCATTCACTATATAGAACCTGAATTTATCTGGTTCTCCCTCAAGTTTCCACTCAGCAGTTATAGTATTGTCTGTACTGTTATAAGTAGCTGTGAATTCTTTAATTTCAGGATTTGTCATTTCAGAATAGGGTAGTATTTCCATTGGTCCCATGGTAATAATTGTCCATTGACCGTTTATAGGAGAAGCTATAGGTATAGTTACCATGTATTCATTAGGAAGTCCCTCTGCCAAACCGGCAACAACCTGCTTAACTGCTATGATTTCGTTTTCCCCTGCAGTAATTTCTTTTATTGTACCATCATCATTTCTTAGTTCTCTGTTATTAATATATTTAATATCTTTTATATTTCCTTCTGGAGTAACAAGCTTTATGCTGTTTCCATCTAAATTGTTAAACTGCTCTTCATTCATCCTTAAGACAATCATTACATTGCTGTTATCTGTCAGGTTAAGCTCTGTAATATATTGAGAATTTTCATCTGCATAACGGGTAAATTCAATAGGTGCATAATTATAGCAATACTGAGCTAAACAATATCCGTCATATTCAAAAATTATCCCATTATTTGACTTTGTCAGCTCTTCTTTTAGTTCAAGGAATTCTGTCTTACCTGTAGCAAAGTAATATCTTACACCTACACTTACATCTAGTGCACTTACAGAACCAGCTATGCTGTACTGAGTAATTTCTGCCATCACACCTGCAATTTCCAAACCTCCCAATATAGGTACGAAATCTGGCATGGCGACAGCTAACTCAGCTCTGCCTAAGAAAGATTCTCCTTCTAAATACTGCAGGTATACATTACCTCTAAGTATGTGGTAGTATAGGGTTGCATCAATTTTTATCCCTCTTTTTTCAATTTCAGGATCCCATGTATGCCATACATATTTAGCAGAAACATTAGCTAAATCCATCATGTATAACTTAACTTCTGACTCCCCTTCTAAATGGAAGGGAGAAATACTTACTTCACCATCTGCAGAAAGCATAGTGTACCCTTGAAACTCTACTTGAGTAGTATCTTCTATTGCAATTCTTAAAACTATTGTAATGGGGAATGCTCCTGCAAAAGAAAGATTCTTCAATCCTCCTCCTAAGCCTGATATTCCTATGGGAACAGGTGGAGAAATTGTAATAGCCTCCGGCAAATCAACCCCTACATATATTTCATCAAACCTACCCTTTCTAAATCCTATTCTTGCTTTGGCTCCTGCTGATTCGTCTAACATTTCACCTACACTGACATTTACTTCCACAACTAAGTGTTCTTCTCCTGTATTAATTTCAAGAATTGCATTACTTCCTGCAAACAAGGACATGGCAAAGGGCATTTCAAATTGAAATTTACCTTCAATGTCCATTCCTTCTTGATTTACGGATATTACATCTACGTCAGCTTCATAGTACCCCATTGACAGAGTGCTTAAATCTATAGTGCTGGGGAGATATCCATTGCTGCCGTAGGTTAAAGGATTAAGTATACCCATGGAGCCAGTAATATCAATTCCCTCTGAAGTAATTGTTACGGTATCCAAAGTAATAGGAACATTTTGATAAGAAACATCATACATAGATGAACCTTCTACTTCATATACCATTCTCACGAAAGTATCACTGCTGCCCATTTTTCTTGTTGCTTCAAATCTAAATCCAGAGTTTGCAATTACAGCCTGTACGGCAGTTTTATTTCTTTCATTGATAATATCACACCAAAGTACTCCATCTGATGCTTCTATGAAAGCATCTTCAGGATTTGTATTAACAGTAAGGGTACCGTTAGCAAATTTCAATGTATTATTTATCCTAACGGGATTAGATGAAGTTACGCCAAGAGAAGTATAGGTTCCATTTTTATTATCTATGAATTTACCATAAATAGTAATGTATTCGTCAGGTGTATTTTTTCCATCATCCAACATTACTATTGGAAACTCTATCTCATTAACTAAGTTCAATGAATATTTTATATCATCGGATATGGTAACCGCATTCTTAAAGGTTTTTTGATCATTTTTATTGCCTGTAGCATCTGCAACAGATATGAACAAATCATAAGTACCTAAAGGAATATTATCCGGTATTCCTACACTTATTACAGTATCAGAGATTTTCCTGAAAGTATTGTAGTCTAAGGTATATCTTTTACTTCCCTGAACTAATGAAGCTTCCATAATTTGTCCGATAGCATTTCCAAAGGAATCAAATCCCTTTCCGTTTATGAACACACTCCTTGAAGTATCTTCAAAATAAAATGGATTTTTAGGAGTCGAATCAAGGAAAGTTATGTCTGGCATACCCCCTTCTCTTCCTTCCATAATCAGAATCTTGGTGATTCTTTGGGAAGGAATTCCTTCTCCTCGAAGCAGGACTGAGTATGCAGATATTGTGAATTCTTCCTGTACCAGAGGTACTATCTTCCACATGCTTCTGTGGTATGTGCCTGCTTTTAGCTCTTTGAATACAGTTTTTTGCTCTCCTTCAACTAGTATAAGCTCATCTGGTAACTCCAACTCAATTTGAAGATTATAAATGTTTTGAGAATTGTCAAAGTTGTTATCAATGTTGAATTCAGCATATACATAATCAACAGAGTAACCTGTTTTATCGCTTTTCATATTGAGTTTATCGGTGCCTTGGAGGCTGATCCTGTAGCCTGGGTCCTGTTCTTTTTCTGAAGCATCCCCAACACCATAGGCAGTATCAATTGATTTCACTTCACCTGAATTAAGGGTTACAGGATCCCAGTACATTACGGCACAGCTGTCTTTTGCTGCATAATCCACTACTGCCCCATCAGGTGGATATATACCGTTTTCTCCATCATAAGGTTTTCCATCAATTGTAACTGATATTATATCCTTATCAGGATCAATGCTGTAATCCCACTTTGTCTGAGATACATCTCCCCAAGCAGCAAATTGCAATTTATCCGGCTTTGATAATCCTTCTCCAGAAACAGCACCTAAAGCGATTACTTGTGGTGTAATATATTGTTCATAGGCATACCAAAGAGATGGTATTTCATCTCCCACATATTCTTTTTCCTTGTATATAAATCCTCCGCCAGGAACAGTAAGGGCTGGAGAATCAACGGTTCCAACTTTAGTGTCTAAGAGCATCCTTAATCCTACATTTTTCGGATCCTTACTCTTGTTTATAATATCGTAGGAAATATAGACACTGCCTATAGTTGAAAGTTTAGGATCAGTTGTAAGGGTAAGTCTTTGTATCACTACTACATCATCTATTGACCATTCGCTAATAATTGAATTTGTGTTATAATCTACATATGGTTCAGTTACATAGTGACCTTTCTTATCTAAAAAACCATAATCATTGCCAAATATATAATCCTGGCCGTCAATTCTTACGCTGGTATAGGATGTTTCGGGACCTTCAAACCTATTTCCATAAAGGAGGTCCTTATAGTCATCAGCACTTTTATTTGGAAGGCCTCTTAAAGTCTCAACTATGAATCTTCCTGTTTGCTTATCTGCAGTAACTCGTATTACCCCATTATCAATTTGTACTACTGGAGTACCCCATTCCTTATATAAATCCTCATCAACTAAATCAGAAACATCCGCAAATACAGGAAATGTCAGAAAATTTGAAAAAATAATCAATAGGTTCAATACTAAGGAAATGGACCTTTTAGCTAGTTTTCTCATTTTTTCACCACCTATCTTCAAAAATGAGGGCGGCTATCCGCCCTATCTGTAGAATTTAAGCTTAATTATCCATGTGTTTCTTTCTTGGTCCTGCACGAAAATCGTATAGATTCCCTCCTGAGCGTAAAGGTTCCTAATTTTGACATATAGCTTCCATTGGTTTTAAAGTAAGCATTGTCATATCCTTCACCTTTTGAATATTTAACTTTATAACTTCCATCTATACCTACGAACTCAGCAAAAATCATACCAGATTCAGAAAGCTTTATTTCATGTATCTCTTCACTCCTCAAATCTATAACATTGTCTTGCACAATTGCTACAGCTGAATCTATATCAAGTACATACACATACCTAATTTTTTCGCTGGTATTGCCTGCACTGTCAGTTACTCTGTAGATAACTTTGTACGGTTCCTTAGAAGCTATGGAAGTATTTACATTGTTCTCTACTTTAATACCGGAAGTAATATCTCCATCCCTATTGTCAATTGCAACTGCTCCCTGATCATAATACTTATCTCCTGCTTTTATATAAACATGTTCTCTTCCTTTGAGGCTTAATACAGGTTCTTCTTTGTCAATATTGTAAATAGGAACTATAACTTCTCCTGTGTTGCCGTACTTGTTTATCACTGTAAAGCGATAATTACCGTTTTTATCAACTGAATAGATTCCAACCTTGTCTTTTCCGGAATCCTTTAACTCAATAAATTGATCTCCATGCTTAAGCAGTGCATTTTCATCTACCCCGTTTACAACTGTCAGTTCTATTTCAACATTATTGTTGGTAAGTGTATCGTCATACTCTGCTTTGACAACTGGTACACTTTTATCTATCCATGTAACATTGGCAGTAAGCTTTCCCTGTAGGGGGTCATCTGCAACTTCTATCTGCCTGTAGTGGAAATCCTTGGTTCCATTTTCCTTAAATACATATGTTGGAGATGCATCTTTTTCTATTTCCTGTCCATCTACAACAACAATATCATATCTCTTCACAGGCCTGTTGGCTGACATGGAAACTACAACATCCCTGTTAGTATAATTTGTTGTACTGTAATTCAACTGAGTAAGTAAATCCGTTCTGTCAATTTCATCGATTACTAGGTTATATTTCAGAGTATTTCCCAAAGTATCGGTAAATTCCAGATTCTTTCTGAGAACAGGTGTTTTATCATCTGAATCTTTCGGATTATAAGGATATATAAATTTATATCCATAGTCTTCATTATCAGAAGGTTCTACATTTATAAAATCACTATCGTTAATTTTTACAGGTCTACCTTTATTTGAGAAGGATATTTCTACTATAACCTTGTTTTTAGTCTTATATCCTTCCGGAATCTCCACACCCTTTTCTCCCTCATCTATTTCTCCATCCGAATCGAAGTCATACCATACATACTTTTTAATCATAGGTTCAGGACACTTCTTATCTATCCAGTTAACTTCCGCTTTGTGTATCTCTATATTGTTTTCATCATTCTTCAATATTAAGCTGAATTTACCGTTATTAGTAAACACAACTTTACCTGAAGTACTGTTATTTAATACTAAATATCCTCCAGTAACCACTGCTTCTACATTATCCTTAGTTAGCTCCGGTCCAGCTGGATCGTATGTTATTGCAGATGATGATGTAACCTCCGGAAATTCAGGAACAAGATTTTCATAGATGTAGTCAACAGGTATTTCATAATCTTTCAGTAGCTCATCATTTGGAAACTTAATGTCGAAACTGTAAATTGCACTCCTTGTAATTACTGCAGAGGCTATTGTCTTATTGTCAACTACATCCACCTTGTTTATAATGCCGTACTTATCCTCTATTGTTGAACCAGGAGGCATAGTAATTATGGCATTAACAGCTTCTATTTTATCTTGGGATGGTTCCGTCGGTTTTTCCGGACTAAGGGTTACCTTTATATCTTCAACCCTATAATTTATGCCACTTATGTTTATTTCCCTTGCGAAAACATTTTCATTATCTTTGTATAACAGTAGATACTCTCCATTTTCATATATTTCTGTTTTACCATCTTCATCAAATTTATATTCCCTGCCATCCTTTTGATATAAGGAATAATTGGAATACTCACCATTATTTAAAGTAATAATTCTGTTATTTTGTTCAAAGCTTATCTTATTCTCTAAAACTCCGACACAATTTGATGTAACAGTATAAGGTCTATTATTAATTAATACTTCACACTTAATGGCCCCTCCACTGGTAACAACACTTGGCATAATGCCAGCTATTTCGTTATCGGAAATTTTATAGAAGTTTTTAACATTTATGGCTGTTCCAGAAGTGCTACTTAACAAATCGTAGTATTTAACACTAACAATTTTCGTTAAATCGTCACTAATTTTTATCCTGATTAATGTTTCCCTCTTACTGCCATTTTCAGGACCATAGTAGCCGTCTTTCGCCTCACCAATTATTATGGATTCAATGTCAACTGCTTTTAGTGGACTATTAGCTTGCAATCCTATTTTATCTGACCTGTAAATATTGTTCCATACCTTCAAGAAAAGATAGGTTCTATCGTGAATTAGACTTCCCTTTTCTCTAGGAACGAAGTTTATTCCTGAAATAGCTCCATTAGTTGTACTCCAGGTTGTTGGAATAGTAAAAGGGTTCTTCGACCAGGCATATTCTACCGTATCAATGGAAGCATTAACCTTTGCCCCGCCATTTTCCATATTTATTTTTACAAAATATTGTGGAAGTTCCTGACTAATATTTGCTGGTGAAACTTCCTTGTAAACCTTATCCTTGTCAGTGGAATTGTATATAGAAATACTTTGCAAGCTAAACTCTCCCCCGACACCCTTCGTATCAATTAAATCTATATATGGTACATTAACATATGCTACATTTCTTGTGCTTTCATCTGTTTTGAAATTCAAACCATATTCCTTTTCAATTTTCGTTTCGTCCTTCTTCCACAGAACTTTAACCATGTCCGGTTTTTCTAATTCATCTATCATATGCAGTCTGTCATCAACAGCAACAAAGACATGGTTGTCGCTTACTGCTTGGTCTGTGACAGTTATTTCGAACCTTTTATTATTAATATCCTTATTCAGCACATAGAAGGGGCCAAAAGTCCTTTCAGCAAATTTGCCAGCTGAGTTTTCTGCATATACAATCAGATAATGCGCTTTAAATAAATCTTCTCCTGAAACTTCTGGAATATCTCTAAGTTCAAATTCCACCATACTATCCGAAAATGTTACAGCTTTTCCTCCTATTGTACCGCCATCCTGTATCAATGAAGTATCAGCGCTAGTAACCCAGTCATATTTTACTTCTTTTAAGTCAACAATAGGTTCTTCAACCTTTATTTTAATACAGGCTTCTTCTCTTTCGTTAAATTCTTTTGCAGTTACATAGATTCCCTCTTTACCCACTACTTTTGTTATGCTTGGAGGAAGATTAGATTTCTTAATAACGGTAACGTTATTGTTAATCACTTCCACCTTATTTGCAGTAGTATATTTCAAGTGTACTCTTTTTTCCCCTGGTTCCTGAATGAACTTATCTCCCGCTTTTTCCATGTTGGAAAGCAAGGCCCTGAATTCAGCTGTCATTAAGTTCGGATCATCAGATGGAGAAAAAGGTGTCCTTATAAATGCTTCACTGCCAATGTCCGTATCCCATTTATCTTTTGATATAATACCCCCTTCAGAAATGGCATATAGACTTATATTTTCTTTTTCTCCATCTTCAAATTCAACTATATCTCCCCCGCCAAATTGAATTTGAATATCCTTTAATTCATTGCCTACTATTGAATTTTTAGCATAGGTAACTGTAAAATCAAGATTCTTGCTAGCTTGATTGTACATAATGTTGGAAACACCTATTATGGGACTTTCTATACTTACAGGTATTTCCTGCACCGTTACATCTCCTTTATTCGAATAAAGAACTACTTTAACTGTATATTCCCCTGTCTTGTTACTGATTGAAGAAATTGGTATATCATACTCACCTGTGGAGTTTTTAGCTATAGAGCCTTGAGTGATATAGGAAGTGGTATTGCCCTTTTCGCTTATAAAATATCTGATGTTTGAAAGGTATTCATGATTTTTGATAACGTTAAACCCTATATCCTTTTTATGATTACCTCTTAAAGCATAATGTGAGATATCATCAACATCTTCTCCCTGTCCTGTACAACTGCATCCCCTGTTAACAAATTCACCTGCAATTGGATTACTGTTTAGTCTGAAAAATCCTTTATTATTCTTTAAATCTAAGGACTCACTGCCGTCATATTTAAGGGCCATAGCCCCTGCCCGTATTTCTGCTTGGTTTGCCGTATCGTCTTTAATTTGCGGAATGATATATAGATATCCTCCATCTTTATATGTTGGATGCAAGTAATCACCGTTTTCGCTAGCCTTATATTCTACAGGAACTTTTATTGCTTCTGTTTCATAGAATTATTCTTAAACTTAACTGCTTCCCAATTCTTTGCTATGGGGTCTTCTGTCAGTATGTTCTCATCATAATAAGAACTCCACTTATAGTAAATAACCGGATCCCTGGTATTGGGATTGCTGTCGGTCAACAAGTACTTGGGATCAATACTTGTTTTCAGATACATATTAGTCAGGACATTCTTCGTTGATTCTTTTACTTCTTCATGGGCAAAATTAAGCAGTGGATTATTGCTGTTTATTAAACTAAACCTAAGAGGCTGCTGTTCAGAAATCAAGAATAATTCTCTTTGCATAGTACTAGTATTACTATTTTTGTATTTTGCAGATGTATCGTATACTAAGTCAGAAGCTTCAATTGTAACTTTAAATACATCAGTAACATTTGTAGTATTCTGGATTGTCACTCGCCTAATTTTTTCCGCTGCAGATACTCTGGTACTTCTCTTCTCTACTTCAAGCTCCGACTTGGTATTACTAATATTAGATGAAGAAGTCATGGTAGTTGTTATTTTTCCTAATCCAAAATTATCTCTTATTTTAAATACATTGGGATAGCCGTCATTTTCTATTTCAGGAGGCTTGGTATCTATTCTTTTTTTGCATGTTAAACCTGTGACCTTATTTTCATTGCCCACAGTATCTGAAACAGTAAAATCATTTATCTGTAAACGTGTAAAGTGTTTTCTTATATTGTTGTTGTAAAGTTCCTCTACCTTAATTCTGAACTTATAAGTAACATCGCCGTTGGATTTTAAAGTATAAAAATTTTTTACCTGTTCCAGTCCCACAGTAGTTGTTTTATTATCCTCATCATAAAGGGTCACTTTCATATTGTTGGGAAAATCACAGTCTTCACTCATGGTGATATATATGTTAGGCTCCTCAGCCTGGGTATTTTGCTTTATTATTTCATTATTTTCATTCAAATGATTGGGATAATCGTTGGTGACTTCTACCACCCAAGGAGCGGTAAAGTCATATATGATCCCATCAATACTGTTTAACATTAGATTTAAGGCTTTATTACCTACTCCACCTTTTCTCTCACCATAGGCACCAAATATAATATAGGATGTATTTTTAGGGACTACTTCTACCATAGTATTATTTATCCAGTCAGAAACATCTTTAGCATCCCCCCATTTAGTACTTATTACTTGCCCTTTTTCGTTATAAAAGACAATGAAGGGCTGGCCAAACTCGCTGTCTCCTTTATAATTGTCATAATAGATGCTGTTAACTGCAGCAAGTTGTCCTTTTAGTGCTGCTCCCAGCAATTTAAGTTCTTTTAAATCTATTGCAAATCCCATTGATGCGTTTTCTACATTTCCTGGCCTTACAACTGTTTTATCATCTACCTTGTCAAAAATCCATTCTCCCGGTTTTGAAAGATTGGCAGGATTCCTGTAAACTGGTCCCTTGTCGTCGGGAAGCTGTTTATAATAGTCGTAGTTATAAGTTGCATATAGATATGGAGTATCTAATATTCGTCCTTTTTGCATATTGGTTTTCAGCATGTTTTGTACACTGGGAGCGACATATGCAAATTTAGTGGGAAGCATGGTAAGAGCAATTAACATTGCAATAAAAAAAGAAATTAATCTATAGACCCTTTTCCTCTTCTCCATTTTTTCACCTCTCTTTATATAAATTTGGGAATATACATCTTTTACTAATATCTCCCTCCTTGAAATAACAAAAAATCTCCCTATATTATAATATAAGGAAATTTACAAATATGTAATTGGCTAAAAGGCCAGTTTTCTACTTATTCTCTCATTTTTCCCTTTAACAACACCTTATTGTCCACATCAATTGCAATAAAATACGTATCACCTGCTTCTATATATTTAATATTCCTTAAATCCTTCGTTTCACAAACATTGTATATATTCCTGCCTTTTGCCCTTACAGTACCATCCCTTTTAAGGCCTACTACAAAGCCATCTCCAACCGCTACTTGCACAATATCTTTCCAGTCATTTAAATTGCACTGACCGTAAAAGTTATCTCCTGCTCCATAAACATTTCCTTTCTTATCCACTGCCACAGTATTCTTAGTATTAGAGGCCACATATACAATATTTTTCCAGTTATGAGTATCCATCTGGTTATAAATATTATGGCCTATACTTATTACTTTGCCTGTATTAGTAAGTGCAGAAATATGGTGGCTCCTGAAGAAATCTGTACAACATCTTCAAGACCATCTAAATTCATATCCTTTAAATAGTCTGTAACATATACATCTCCACTTTTATTAAGACCTGCTGTAAAATTTGGGGATAGGGACAAATCCTCAATATCTTTCCACCCCTTAAAAATGTTTTTGTTAAATAAATTGTATCCCGATGCCATAGGAAGTCCTGAAATATTTACAGCGACAATATTATCTTTGCCGGCATATACAGAAGATATATCCTTCCAATTTGAAGTAAAAATACTAGCTGTAAAAGACCCATAAGTCTCCACTATTCCATCCTTAACATATACAGCAAAATTTCCTCCTGCAGATATATTATCTACACCTTCTAGAATGCAGTTTGTAAAGCTTTCATTGTCAGAAACTCTATAGTTCCTTGGTGGTAATTTACTCCTTCTAAATTGCTCCAAATAATTAATAGCCCCTTCAATATTTACCACACCATAACCACTACCCCTGCTATCAACAGGAGTTGCAGTATCATATAATGCATAGACAATATGCTCAGCAGGTAACTCAGGATATACTGAAATAAGCTCCCCTAGTATGCCGCTTAATGCTCCTGCAGAATAAGATGTACCCGTTTTTTCTGAGTAGTTTACCTTATCCGGTAAAAGTATTTTTTCACCTTCAACCAGCAAGGCAACATCATTATTAGCGTTAGAAAAATTACTTTTATAGTACTTACCATTTTCCATATAGCAGGAACCTACAGATATTACTCCCTCATAGGCAGCAGGAAATGAATATGTATCTAACCCAGTATTTCCAGCAGCTGAAACAAAAATAACCTCCTTTTCAATACCATACCTTATTTTTTCATAAACATGCATATTAGGAACTGCTGAGGAAAAACTCATATTAATAACTTTCGCCCCCCTGTCAATAGCATACTCTATTGCCTGACTAAGCAGAACTCCTCCATCTGTTTGAATATCCTCTACATTAATTTCAACAGGTACTATAGTTACACTACTTTTTTTATTAAGTTTATTCGCCGTTATTTGTGAATACTTTACAACAGCCCCTGCAACAGCTGTACCGTGGTCCACTTTGCTTTTTTCATTCAATAAAAACTCTTTTCCTTCAAGGCACCTCTCTTTAAGAAATTCATGTTCCGTATTAATCTCACTATCTATTACAGCAACAATAACATTTTCAGATTCCATGTCTGAAGGAAAGTTAGATTGTGTTTCAACATTATTACTATTGGCAAGTAATAAGCATATACATAGCAACACTATTTTTTTGAACATAGTTTTCACCGTTAATTATATAAATTTAGCTTTTTAGCATTGTTAATTGCAACAGTCTTATTATTAGCATCAAGTTTTTTATATAGGTTTTCTAAGTATCTTTTAACTGTGGAAACAGAAACAAAAAGTGTCTTTGCTATTTCTTTTTGAGTTAGTCCTTGGTCTAATAGCTCTAATACCTGTCTTTCCCTGTTGGTAAGAGATGGAATTTTTTGTCTAAGAAACTTTTGCAAGTTTTTTCTGTACTGTATGCAACTGTTCTTTATTGACATTAGCCAATTTGAGTCCATATCATTTTCCTTTATTTCATCTAATATAGGAAGAATATATTCAGCATTTTCGGCAAAAGGAAGTATTATTCCATCTTCCTGAGCCGCTTTTAAAGCTGTTAACAATACTTCTTTTCCTTTCTCTACGCCGTAAATCTTGTATTTTGCAACAGATTCATAAATTAAACAATATAAGATACCAAGCTGAGGATGAAATGTTTTTAAATTTTCCATAAATTCTTCACATACAAACTCCAACTTAATCCAATCTTCAGAATGCATCACAGCTTTAGCATAAACGATGTACATATACATCATTCCCTTATATAACAAGGTTGCCTCATCTAATTCTCCTTTTTGCAACCACTGAGGCACCTTCGATAAATTTTTTAAATTAGCGTAAACGTATCCTTCTACTATGTTAAGTGTAGTTCGATAGACAGGATTGTTTGATTTGATTTTTCTGTTGTATCCATCATTAAAATACTCTTTTAATTTATCTAAAACATTCATTGCCTCCATGAAATTTCCTTCTGCCATTTTTAATCTAATGAGGGAAAAGTAAGCACATAGTATTATTCCGTCCTGGCCCTTTGATATGGCTTTATATACTGCTTTGTTAGCTAAATTTTCAACTTTTTCAAATTTTCCAGTCTCTAAGTAATATTCAGCTTGTGCTACCAATTCACAACCATAGCCGCAGTAATCAAGCACAGGTGGGGGGAATCCTCTTACTATACAATCTAGTGTTTTCTTCAAGGTTCCCGGCTCTTTGTAATAAGTATAAAGTAAATGAGGCAGCCCAAAAGTGAATTCACTGTTTCGAACTATTACACAAGATATTCCTCCATCTAAAAGTTCATGAGCTTTATTAGAATGTTCCACCATTTTTTCACAATCGTTAAAAGCAATAAAAAGCTTAATTATTTCTAACTCTCCCAAAATTCTTTTTCTTAATTTTTCGGATATACTATCAGTACAACTGAAGTATTCATACATAATACTAACAATTTCAATTCCTTTCCTTGCTGTTTCAGCTTCTCCTGTAACAAGGAAATTGCATGCTATATGAAGGAAGGGAAAAGGATATTTTGTACATAAGTTTTTATTTAGGCTGTATATTTTCTCGTGAAATTTGTAATCTATAAAGTTAACATCAATATACTTAGGGTTATTTATCATTTCTAAGAACTCTTCTATTTTTCCTGCACGATGATAAAAGTCAAAAGCAACTGAAATATTATTTTCTTTATAAAACCATTTTCCTGCTTTATACAGAATTTCTCTTTCATCAATACCGAAATTGGAAACTCTTTTTCTCAAATAATCCCTTAACACATTGTGGAACTTGTATGTATGAGTAATATAATCATATTCTATAAAAGCATTTTTGTTTATTAAACTCTCTAAAACTTCATATATATTCTTATTGTCCAGTAAGTAAACTGCTTGTTCCAAAGTAAATGTTTCCAGAACTGATAGTTTAAGAAGTATTTCACGGATTTCATCACTTAATGTATTGTAAAGGTTTTCTTCCACTAATTTATTTATATTGTAAGTTTCATTGACAGGATATCCTTGTTTTAACCCCAACATCATAAGATATACTGCTGAAATCCAGCCATTTGTGTAGTTGTAATTTTTTTCCAAGTCTTCATTATCGATACGGAACTTCATTAAATTAAAATATTCCTTTATCTCTCCCATTGTAAAAGCTAATGTCTTAGTTTCAATAGTATAACATAACCCTTTAGAAATAAGATTAACCATTTTAAATTTAGGACGTGTTCTTGTTATTACAACTATATGAAAATTCGGAATATTTTCATAAGCCAACAATTCCAATAAATCCTTCATATTTTTACTATCTTCTGCCAAATGATAATCATCAATAACTAATACGGTGGTCTTATCTTTGGTAACATCTCTGATAATATCAATAATATTAAACATATTTTCCTGACTGAGCGGGAATGCAAGCTCTTCTAATAAACTGCCTGTTTACAAATCTATTTCTTTAAAAGCTTTAATAAATTTATTCCAAAATAAAAACTCCTGCTCATCACTCCCAAGAAGAGATAGCCAGGCAACCTGTATGTTTTGTTGGCTGCCAAGATACGTTTTCACTGAAGTTGTTTTACCATAGCCCATGGCAGCTGAAACTACAGTAATACTATATTGAAAAATATTATCTAACTCTTTGTGGATTCTTTTTACAAATAAAACTCTTTTTCCGTCCAATTTTTCACCCCCTTAAACCTATTTATATCTATTCCTAATTATATCATATACTTGATAATTTTTGCATAAAAAAGCCTAACTATAAAAAGTTAGGCTCAGACTGCTGACAAAGTCAGCACAAAAATTAAGAAAACTTAACAGAAAAACCATTGAAAATTCAATGGTTTTTCTGACTTTTTGAAGAATTTATGGTATAATAAATGTATAAAAATAAATACAGGAGATAAGAAGGATGTTAACAAAAAACAATGGAAACCAGCCAAAGATTGAGTTAGTAATAATCGAAAATCTTGTAAAAAAGGATCACATACTAAGAAAAATAGATGAATATATAGATTTTAATTTCATATATGAATTAGTTGAAGATAAATATTGTTTAGATAACGGCAGACCTTCAATAGATCCTGTTGTATTGTTTAAAATGATATTAATTGGCTACCTGTTTGGGATAAGATCAGAAAGAAGATTAGTAGAAGAAATACACCATAATGTAGCATATAGATGGTTTTTAGGATTTGGATTAGAAGATAAAATTCCTGATGCAAGCACAATAAGCCAAAATCGAAGGAGAAGATTCACAGGAACAGATATATATGAGAAAATATTTAATAATATAATAGAACAAGCAATTAATCATAAATTAATAGTTGGTAAGATAATGTATATAGATTCTACCCATATAAAAGCAAATGCAAATATTGGGAAGTTTACAAATGAACAAGTTGAAGTCCCAATACCAGAATACATAGATGAATTAGAAAGAGCAGTAAATGAAGCAAGAGTAGCCCATGGACAAAAAGAATTAAAAAAAAAAGAAAAAACACCAGAGATAAAGAATAGAAAAGTAAGTACAACTGATCCCGATAGTGGATATATGTATAGAGACAGAAAGCCAAAAGGGTTCTTTTACTTAAACCATATGGCTGTAGATGGAGAAAACAATTTAATAGTAAGTGTATTACCTACAACAGCAGCAATAAATGATGCTGTCCCCTTTTTAGGAATAGTAGAAAGATTAAAAGAAAAATATGAAGTAAAATATGTTGGAGCAGATGCGGGATATTATACAGCAGCAATAGGAAAAGGCTTAAAAGAAATGGGAGTAACAGCATCCATATCAAGAAGACTTGGTCCAAAACCTAAAGGGAAAATGAGCAAATTGAATTTTGTATATGTAGAGGAACTAGATATATATGTTTGTCCGGAAGGATATAGTTTAAACTATAAAACAACAACAAGGGAAGGGTACAAAGAATACTGTAGTAAAAAAGAAATATGCGATACATGTCGAAAAAGGGAAAAATGTATATATGATAAACAATCAATAAGGACAATAAGAAGACATGTATGGCAAGAATACCTTACTGAAATAGATAGATTCAAAGAAAAAACAGAATTAGGAAAAAGAATATACCAAAGAAGAAAAGAAACAATAGAACGTGCATTTGCAGATTTAAAAGAATTGCACGGATTTCGCTATGCTCGATTTAGGGGTATAGAAAAAATGAAAGAGCAATGCCTGCTGACCGCAGCAGCCTATAATATCAAGAAAATAGCCACAATATTGGGTGGCTATTCTTCATTTTTATTGGAATATCAATATATTTCCTAATTCTAACCCTTAAGTTAGCGGTGTTTTGTTATTAATTATTATGTATATTCTATATATATAACAAACCCGCTAAAATTGCGGGTTTGTCAATGATCTGAG
>CZCB01006277.1_pt1 | contig 25981 bp, 24 predicted proteins | sample 591991 | NCBI WGS metagenome assembly CZCB01 (sample SAMEA3556809, study PRJEB10932) | anaerobic digester metagenome
ATTGCAATTTTTACGGCCTCATCCATGGATAGCATTAATGGTCCACTTTCTGTTATTTCTACACCATCTTCATTACCTTCTGCTGCCACCACACTTGTTAAGGTGCTTAAGAGAAGCATCATAACCAATATTAATGATATTTTTCTTTTCATTTTTCCCTCCGTTATGTTCATTATTTAACTGCAAAACCGTTGTAAAGCAAGTTAATAATAACATCATCTTCTTTAATTTTTGAATCCTTTTTATGGAGTTTCAATCGCAAATATTCCGTCATGGTACCCACTATGGAACATGCAATAATCTCTGAAGGAATGTTTTTTAAGACTACTCCTTCGTCCTTTCCTTGATCTATTATCTTGTATATTAAGCCATACATTTCTGATATTTTTCCTACAATTGTTATGACGGTTTTTTCCGATATAATGTTCTTACTGGATAAAATATTATCTATACTCATGCTGGCTAAATCTGATTCCGTTATTGATTTTTCATTAAATAGAATCAAAAGTTTTTCCTTGAATGAATTTTTCATATTGCTGATATTTCTTATGTTTTCAATTATTAAATCAACATATTCTATACAGGCTTCGTCAAATATGTCCTGCTTGTTTTCAAAGTATTCATACAGGGTACCCTTACCTACACCTGCTGCTATTGCAATATCTTCCATTTTAGTATTATGAAACCCTTTATCTTTAAAAAGAGTCCGGGCAGATTTTAGAATATCCTTTCTCTTTTGAATTCTTACGTCCATGGAACCTCCTTACTGTAATTGTTTATTGACTTTATTTTTATTTTTCTTTCTCTTGAAAAATTCTGATATATCGTCAAATATAGTGTACATAACTGGAACTATTACCAGGGTTAAAACTGTTGCAAGGGATAATCCTCCAGTTACTACTACACCCATGGACTGAGTTAGTTCTGCTCCTTCACCAATACCCAAAGACATTGGTACAAGACCTAAAATTGTTGTCAGCGCAGTCATCATAATAGGACGTATTCTGATGGGGCCTGCTTTCATTATAGCAAGGTCTCTCTCTTCTCCTCTTCTACGTCTTATATTAATGTAATCTACCAAGACTATGGCATTATTAACAACCACACCAACCAAGATAATTAAGCCTATGATACCAATTACATTAAGAGGCAGTCCTGTTATAAACAGCCCTATAAAACCTCCCGATAATGCTAATGGTACGGTAAACATAATGGATAATGGTTGAATTAATGACTCAAACTGTGCAGCTATAATCATGTAGACTAAAAGAATAGCCATAATCATAACTAAGCCCAAGTCCCTGAAAGTTTCTTCAATTTGTTGAATTTCTCCACCAAAAGTATAACTGTAACCTTGAGGCATGTCGTATAGCTTAAGTAATTCCTGTACTTCCATGGACACAGATTGTACGTCTCTTCCAACTACACTTCCTGATACGGTTAAAACCCTTACTTGGTTTTCTCTCATTATACTAATAGGACCTTCTGCAACTCTTATACTGGCAACTTCCGAAAGGGGTATGCTGCTACCCATAGGAGTTTCAACAGGAAGCATTTCCAAGTATGAAATACTTTCTCCGTAAACATTATCTCCTTTAAGCACAACGTCTATTTCATCACCGTTAACCTTGTATTTCGTTACATTTGAACCGGACAGTGTATTAATAACAGACCTTCCTATTTGTGCTGTAGTTAATCCATATTGGGATGCAATACCCCTGTCTGCAATTATTTGTACCTGGGGTATACCATCCTCATAGCTGGTGGTAACTTCTCTGGTTCCTTCAACACTTTCTATTAACTGTTTGAAGTCATCTCCAATATTCCTTAAAGTATCCAAATCATCACCCTTGATACTGATACTAATGGAACCTACACCCATTCCCATCATTACCATAGATGATTCAGAAACACTTATTTCAGCTCCAGGAATGTCTTTTACCAGTGTTCTTATTTCATCACTGATTTCTTTTGCACTTCTATCTCTTTCATCTAAGTCACTAAGCAAAACACTTACTGAACCGCTGGCAGAACCTCCTATACTCATAAATCCTCCACCTCCAGCAGAGGTAAATACGGATTCAACCTCAGGTATATCCTTTATTAAAGTTTGTACTTCCATTAATACATTATCTACTTCCTTTGTTTCAGATCCAGCTGGCATACTTACTGAAATATTAATCATTCCTTCATCAGTTGCAGGGAAAAATTCTGCACCTACGGATATAACCATGGCAATACTTGCAACAAACAAACCTATACTTAGCATAATTGTTATAAAGCGATGTCTGATACTCCAGCTCAGTACTTTTTTATATAAAACAACCAAGGGGCCATGCTTTTTTTCCTGTTCTTCTTCTGATTCAAGATTTTTTACGGTTACTAGCTTTGAACACAGCATAGGCACCAGGGTTAGGGCTACTATTAAAGAACTTAAAAGTGAAATTGCAACAGACAGTGCAAATTCCTTAAATATCATTGCAGCAAGTCCCCCGGTAAAGACAATGGGTAGGAAAACAGCAATAGTAGTTAAGGTGGAAGCTGTAATCGCCATTCCAACTTCATTGGCACCATCTACTGCTGCAGTACTTCTGTCCAGACCTAAACTTCTGTTTCGGTATATATTTTCAAGGACAACTATGGAGTTATCAACAAGCATTCCAATACCCAATGCCAGTCCTCCGATGGTCATCATATTTAGGGTAATATCTGTGAAAAACAGTATTACGAAGGTGGTTATTATGGAAAAAGGTATTGAAATAGCTATTACCAATGTAGTTTTGAAACTTCTTAAAAAAAACAAGAGTATTAATATGGCCAAAACTCCACCCTTTACTGCAGTATTTATTAAGTTATCTATTGCCAAATTAATATATTCTGCCTGGTCAAATACAGTAACTAAGTTTAACTCCGGATATTCAGCTTTGATTTTTTCTATTTCCTTATTTACAGCCTTAGCTACATTGACGGTATTTCCATCGGATTGCTTCATTACGGATATTTGTACGACTTCTTTGCCATCTAACTTGGTTATGGAAGATTGTTCCTTGCTTATTAAGTTCACATCTGCAATATCTTTTAACCTCAGAGTCCCGCCTCTGGCAAGGGGAATGGTTAAGTTCCTTATTTCTTCAATAGATTTAAATTCCCCCATGGTTCTTACAGTTAATTCATTATTGCCCTTTTTAACAGTCCCACCAGGCATATTTAAGTTTTCTGCCTGAAGTATTTGAGCAATATAGGAGGGTGTTAAATTGTATCCCTTGATCATTTCTTCTTTTAACATTATTTCTACTTCCTGCTTTAATCCTCCCGATACATTGGCAGAAGCAGTACCCTCTATACGCTCTAAACGGGGAGATATTACATCTTCAGCAATTTTTTGAATGGTATGAAGATCTCCCTTACCCGATACAGCTAATTGGATTATAGGAAGTGCATTAGGATCCATTTTCAACACCAAGGGAGAAGAAGTTCCATCAGGCAAAAAACCTTTAATAATATCTGTTTTTTCCCTCACCTGAATCATTATTTCATCCATATCTGTGTTAAATGCAAATTCTAATAATAAAATTGAACTTCCTTCATTAGAAATGGAAATGATGTTTTCAATGTTTTCAACAGTGGCCAAGGTTTGCTCCAAAGGCCTTGATATAATACTTTCTATTTCTTCGGGGCCAGCTCCCTCATAGCTAGTTTGGACCATTACATAAGGAAGTTCCATTTTGGGAAGCAAGTCTATTTGTAACTTACTGTAGGAAACTATACCAAGGACAATAACTATTAATATTATCATTGTAATTGTAACGGGTTTTTTAACTGAAAATCTTGCAAGCATTACTATTCACCCCTTACAACCTTTATTTTACTTCCATTACTTATGTAATCCTGACCTTTCACTATAACTTTCGCTCCTTCAGAAAGACCATCCTTTATTTCTATGTAAGCTCCCGTATCCAAGCCTGTGGTAACTTCTTTTTCCACGGCTAAATCTCCCTCTGCCACAAACACATACTTTTTATCATCTCTTTCTTGAACAGCTTCTGCCCTTACAGCAAAAGCATTTTCAACCATATCAGTTTTTAAATAAACTTTCGCAAACATTCCCGGTTTAATTGTTCCGTCATTTTCAAGAACAATACTCACCATGTAAAGATTAGTCATTGGATCTGCCGAGGAGCTTATACTGTTAATTACTGCCTCCTCCTTATAACCTGCTGAACTGATTTCAATCTCTACTGGATCTCCTGCTTTTACTTTGTTTACAATACTTGAAGAAATTCCAAATTCAACAGTCACACTGTCTGAATCAACTATTGTAACAGGAGGATTGGCACTTGTTGCAAATTCCCCCTCAACTAGGTTAACACTTGATACTATACCTGAGATAGGTGCTTTAACTTCTGCATTTTCCAACATTGACACAGCATTAGTATAGGCTACTCTTGCCTGTTCTACAGACATTCTTGCTGCTTCCAATGCTTCGTCAGAGGCTGATAACTTTGCCTGTTCATATTGAGTTTCCGGCACTGCCCCTTCTTCATATAATTTTTCAATTCTCGCCAAGTTTTCCTTAGCAGTGGCAATTTGTGCCTCCGTTACTTCAAAACCTGCTTTGGCAGCTTCATAGGCGGCAAGAGCCTGATTTACCTGTTTTTGAATATCTTCTTTATCCATTACAAACAATACATCGTTCTTTTCTACTTTATCTCCTACATCTACATATATTTTTTCAACTTTTCCTGAAATTAAAGGTACAACGTATACGTCCTTATCCGCATATACTTTTGCTGTCATCATATTTTCTACATACAAATTCATAGGCTTCAGTGTTTCCACTTCCACAGCCGTGTATGTTTCCTCTTCTACTATAGTTGTTTCTTCGCTGCCTTGGCAGCCAGTAACAATAAATAGAACAATTAATAATAATGTCAAAATTCTTTTCATGTGCCCTCCAATGTTCCGACCGACCAGTCGGTTTTTAGTAGAATTATAACACCTGCAAAATCCACTGTCAATTAGCAATAACAAAAATATTGGGATAGATACAGATAGCATGATTAATATCATGGAAATAACTTTAAGACCATTGTTACACAATAAAAAACATCACCCTTGGTAATTACTATTGGGTGATGTTTTATATATGGGAATCCAGTTAGTTAATGTCATCTCGCAGTCTCATTCACCAAAATATTTGCTCCCTTCGGTCGCATATTTTGGGAATTCGTTGCGAATGACCTACCAACCATTTTTTCTTCCCTACGGTCGAAAAAATGGGGTTAGGTCATCTTTAATAGGCTCGTGCTGCGTAGATCATATGTTTTGCGGGTTTTCCACAAATGTGGCACTTATCCCCTAAGTTTTCCTGTTCGAAAGGAATACATCTAATAGTTGCTCCTGTTTCCTCTTTTAGCTTATCTTCACATGCTCTTTCACCGCACCACATCATTTTGGCGAAACCAGGACGGTTGGGTAAATCTTTTTTGTACTGTTCATAATCTTCTACTATATAGGTGTGAGCTTCTCTGTGAGCTTTGGCTTTTTCAAACAAATCTGCCTGCATAGTCTTAAGCATATCAGAAATAGTATCTGCTATATTGTCAAGGGAAATAAATTCTTTTTCCAACTTATCTCTTCTTACTGCCACTGCTTGATTATTCTCAATATCTCTAGGCCCAATTTCAATACGTATTGGGTATCCCTTCATTTCGTACTGATTGAACTTCCATCCTGGTGAATATTCTGTACTATCATCTAATTCAACGCTTATTCCCTTATCTTTCAGCGCATTGTATAGTTCATTTGCTTTCTCTAAAACTCCCTCTTTCTTTTGAGCTATTGGAATTATTACCACCTGTACTGGTGCCATCTTAGGAGGAAGTACCAATCCTCTGTTATCTGAGTGAACCATTATAAGTCCACCGATTAATCTGGTAGAAATACCCCAGGAAGTATGGTAGGGATATTGTTCCTTGCCGTCTCTTCCCTGGAACTTAATATCAAAAGCTTTTGTGAAGTGTTGACCTAAATTATGGGAAGTACCTGCCTGCAGTGCCTGACCATCGTGCATCAAGGCTTCCATGGTATATGTGGCCTCAGCACCAGCAAATCTTTCCTTATCGCTTTTTCGACCTGTAACAACAGGCATTGCCATTAAATCTTCTGCTACTTGCCTGTATATTTCAAGCATTTGAAGAGTTTCAGCTTGAGCTTCTTCAGCTGTTTCATGAAGAGTATGGCCTTCCTGCCATAGAAATTCAGAAGTTCTCAAAAAGGGTCTGGTTGATTTTTCCCACCTAACAACACTGCACCACTGATTGTACAAAAATGGTAAATCTCGGTAAGAATTTAGCCATTTTGCATACATGTGACATATGATTGTTTCTGAAGTAGGTCTTACTACTAATCTTTCGCTTAATTCATGGTCTCCCCCGTGGGTAACCCAAGCTACTTCTGGTGCGAATCCTTCCACATGTTCCTTCTCTTTATTTAACAAACTTTCAGGAATTAAGAGAGGAAAATACATATTTTTGTGTCCAGTAGCTTTAAACTTTGCATCTGCATATTCCTGAATTTTTTCCCACAAAGCATATCCATAAGGCCTGATAACCATAAATCCTTTTACGGGAGAGTAATCAACTAACTCAGTTTTCATTATTACATCTGTATACCATCTGCTAAAGTCCTCTTCCATAGGTGTAATTTCTTTTACAAATTCTTTGTCTTTCTTAGCCATTTTTTCTCCTTTCTTTGATAGGTTTATTATAATATTCATTCTACACTGTAGTCCTGGTTTCCCCGCCATACAAAATAAACCGCCTCTAAGTTTAGAGGCGGATCTTCCGCGGTACCACTCTAATTACTGAATATCAGTATCTCTTTAATATAAGGGTTTCGCCCTGGGTTTATCCCAATACTCCGAGGCGGGTTCGTAATACAGAGGGCCGAAAATCTTCCACCGGTGATTTTCTCTCTAAAGACCTTGTATAACTACTATTCCTCTTCATAGTATGCTATTCATAACAAGTTCATATTATTAAATTTTTATAATAATGTCAATATTTTTTTGTGTTTACCAGCAATTCTTATATAAAATAATGAATTGTTCTATTGATATTGGAAAAGACTGGCTGTATAATATATATACACTAATAAAACAGGAGGATAAGTATGAACAAAAGAGTTGTAAGTTTAGTATTAGTAATGCTATTAATTTTAAGTAGTTTCAGCTTCGTATTTGCTTCCGATTCGGAAAACGTTATAATCACCATTATTCACACCAATGATACTCATTCAAGACTATTGGAAGATGATTATAACGGAATTATAGGCTTTGCAAAAATAGCCGCCTTAATCAAAGAGGCAAAGGAAGTGAATCCTAATACATTAGTTCTTGATGCTGGTGATACACTTCATGGAATGCCTATAGTTAATATCAGCAAGGGCGAAAATGCTATAAAGGTATTGGAAGCTGCAGGCTATGATTACATGACCCTAGGTAATCATGATTTTAACTATGGTTATGAAAGGCTATTGGAACTAAGGGATATGACATCCTTAGGAATGTTAAATGCAAATATTTTGAAAGATGGTGAAAATCTATTCACTCCTTATGTAATTGAAGAAGTAGCTGGAATTAAAATAGGCATCTTTGGTCTTACCACTCCTGAAACAACCTACAAAACAAGCCCTACAAATGTGGAGGGACTAACCTTTGAAGACCCCATAGAAATTTCACAAAAAATAGTTGAAGAATTAAAAGAACAAACAGATGTTATCATTGGTTTAGTTCATATAGGGTTAGATGAAAGTTCTGTAGTTACATCTAAAGAAATTGCGGAAAAGGTAGAAGGTATAGATATTCTTATAGATGGTCACAGCCATACTTTCCTAGAAACAGGTTTATTAGTAAACGATACATTAATTGCTCAAACTGGTGAACACGGTAAAAATTTAGGTTATGTAAATATTGAAATATCCGACGGTAAAATAGTAAATAAAACTTCACAGTTGGTATCTGCAGAAGCTGTGGCTGAAGTGGAACCAGACATGGAAGTAACTAATTTAATTGAAGAAATCAATGAAGCAAATAAGGAAATGTTTGATAAAGTTGTTGCTACAACTGATATTTTCTTAGACGGTGCCAGAGAAAATGTAAGAACCAAGGAAACAAACTTAGGAAATCTTTCTGCAGATGCAGTAAGGGCAGCAGCAGGATCGGATATAGGTTTTGTAAATGGTGGTAATATAAGAATATCTTTGGAACCTGGTAGTATTACTTTTGGTATGCTGGCAGAATTATTCCCCTTCGGCAATACAGTCCAAGTTAAGAAAATTACAGGGGAAGATTTATTGAAAGTATTAGAACAATCTGTTAGCGGATATCCTGCAACATCTGGCGGATTCTTACAGGTAAGTGGTATGGTATTCAGCTTTGATCCTTCAAAGGAAGTAGGATCTAGGGTTGTGGAAGTAACAGTAGGTAACGAGCCACTGAACCTAACGGCAGAATACACTGTTGCAATAAATGATTTCCTAGGAATCGGTGGAGATGGATATGAAGTATTTGCAAACTATCCTATTCACAGCGAAGTAGGAACTTATGAAGAAGTGTTTGCAGATTATTTAAATACTAACGGAACAGCTGGATGTGAAGTTTCAGGAAGAATTAAAGTGGTGGAAACTCCTGTCGTAGAGCCGGAACCTGTTGAACCAGAACCTGTGGAAGAGCCTGAACCTGTAGAAGAGCCTACTCCAGTTGAGCCTGAACCTGTAACAGAAGAAGTAATATACATAGTTGTTCCAGGAGATGTTTTGTGGAAAATAGCAGCAAAATATAATTTAACATATCAGGAAGTAGCTGAATACAATAACTTAGCTAATCCACATTTAATTTTCCCAGAACAAGTATTGAAAATACCTGTAAAATAGTATAAAAGACTCTTCACTCCCTCTTATTTGGGAGTGAAGAGTCTTTTATTATTCATCCATCCCATACAGATTAAATACCGTAAGTTCTGGTGGAGCCATAAATCGCATAGGTATTTGTGATGTTCCCAGTCCAACATTTACATATATTTTTGTTCGCCTGAAATTATCAATAACATACATCCCCCTTACATACTTTTTTGCCAAAGGAGGGTTATAATTTATAAAGGGCAAGTTTATCTGTCCTCCGTGACTATGACCAGATATAAATAAGTCTAAATTGTGTTCAAAAAAATATTCCGCCACATCTGGTTCATGGCTTAGAATTATATTGAAAGAATTTTCATCTAAGTAACTTGCAATAACTTCTTTTTCGAACCTTCCAAAAATTGAATCGTCCATTCCTATTATACTTATATTGTATTCTTTAAGGTATACTCTTTCATTTAAAAGGAGTTTAAATCCACTATCTTCCATTACTTTTCTAAATACTCTTTCAGCACCGCCTCCGTAATCATGATTGCCATACACTGCATACTTTCCAAAGGGAGCATGGATTTCTCCTAATACTTTTCCTATTTCATTTATATTTTCTTTTCTTTTGTACTTGTTGTATTCATCTATTAAATCTCCTGTAAAAACAACAATATGAGGGTTTTCATCATTTATTTTTTTTACTGTCTTTTTTAGATATTCCAAATCAAAAAATTCAGATATATGAACATCTGAAAATTGAACTATTTTAATGTTTTCATTAACTATTAAATTACTGTATATATTTTCGTATTTAACCATTAATAACATTGGCTCTACTATTCCAGCATAAAAGTAAAAAATTATAAAAAATAAAATTAAAAAGAATACTGATCTTATAAAAAACTTCACTTAACTACTCCTGAATGAACTTGGTATGAACAGACTTAGATTGTACAAGCACCTATCTCATCTCTACTACAACTGAAGTATATCAAATTTTCGCAAAAAAATATAGCGAAACTTCGTTCATTAAGAAATTCTTAAATGTTCCGCTATATTAATCTTATACTATTTTGGTCTCTTCTTCATCACAGATAATAAATTCCACATAATTGGTAATTATATCTATGTAATTAAAAGACACAATTCTTTTATATCCTTTTTTCTCAACATAGACGGTAAATATTGAAGGATATGTATTTAAAATTATTCCTTCAACAAATTGAGAACGACTTTTCCCTTTTCTTACCTTGAATTTTACTTTCTTGCCAATACAGCCTTCAACTATTCCCTTGACTCTCATTACGGAACTTGCAGCCAAAAAATCACCTTCTTTACTATAAAATAAAACAAGGGATACTATCCATAATATTATTCCCAATAACACAAAAATTATGTCTTGTTAATTTTGTCAGTAAAGGATGAATATTTCTGCTGAGGTCAAAAAAATGGATGCACCCGGTTTTCGTCAGTACCACACCAGAAAACCGGGTGTCATCCATTCGGGATGTTACTTTCTGTTTTTGGGGGAATCACCTCTTCCAATATAGCTGTATACTAACATTCCTTTACCTTCAATCCCGCTATGGTTTTTCTGAAGCAGTATTGGAAGTAAAACTTATGTTGTACTTTATTAATACCCATTTAATATTATTTTAAACATTATTTTGAATATTTTTTTATTTTATATTGTGCTATAATATGTAAAAAATAGGTGAGGATTAGTATGTTGAAACTTTATTCCTATGGAAAAATAAATTTATTCTTAGATGTTGAAGGAAGACTAAATAATGGTTATCATTTAATAAAATCCATAATGCAGTCCATTGATCTACATGATGAAATAGTTCTAAATCCCATAAAAGAAAACAGAATAATTATTGAATGTTCTGATACCTCCATACCAACAAACGAAAATAACACCTGCTACAAGGCTGCTAGATTAATTAAAGAGACTTACAGTATAAATACAGGTATTCATATTTACATACAAAAAAATATTCCTTCGGAAGCTGGTTTAGCAGGAGGAAGCGGCAACGCCGCTGCAGTAATAAAGGGATTTAATAATCTTTGGAACTTAAACTTATCCCTCCATGAAATGCAGGTAATAGGATTAAAAATAGGAGCAGATATACCTTTTTGCTTAGTTGGAGGGACTTGCTTAGCTGAAGGTATTGGTGATAAAGTCACTGAAATTAACGATTTTCTATGGGATAATATATTAATTATTAAGCCAGATTTTTCAATGTCCACTGCCTTTGTATACAAAAATTTAAGCCCAATGTATTACAATCTATATAAAGATAATAGAATCCTTGATTACATAGTAGAAGGTAATTATGAGGAAGCTGCTATATGTGTAGCAAATACATTGGAAAAAGTTGTGGAAAAAATACATCCAGAAATAAACCATGTTAAAGAACTAATGATTAATAAAGGAGCCCTATCTTGCATAATGACAGGCTCTGGATCTGCCCTCTTTGCTTTATTTAATAATGAAGCAGAAATGGATGAAGCATATATTGCGGCAAAAAACATATTTCCAAAAGTATATAAAACAAGGACAGTGAAAACTGGTGCTATATTTTGCGATTAAGAGGGTTAATAATAGGGTATAGAAAGCCCATAGAAAATTATAAGGAGAGACTATGAAAAGACTGTTAATCTTTATTTTGGTATTGGCATTGATAACCACAGCTTGTACCGTATCCACCAATCCAGAACCAGAACCGGAACCAGAAATAGAGGAAAACACCTCGGACAATGATGCAATAATTGCACCAGACTTTCAATTGAAATCTCTAGATGATTCAGAAATAATATTAAGTGAATTAAGGGGAAACAATGTTATTCTAAACTTCTGGTATACGGGCTGTGTTTTTTGTGTAATGGAAATGCCTGATTTACAAAAGTTGCAAGAAACTTATGAAGAGGACCTTGTCCTGCTTACAATTAATGTAGGAGAAAAGAAGGATAAAGTAGAGGCATTTATGGAAGAAGAAAATTTAAGCCTTAACGTTTTATTGGATGAAGATATGAAGGTGGCTAACACGTATGGTGTTCGTTCCTTCCCTACCACCATTGCCATAAATAAGAAAGGTGAAGTAATAGGGGGATATGTGGGAATGCTCTCCTATGAACAAATGGAACAACTATATACCTTTTTTGAAGAGTAAACTAGGAGCTTTCAATTAGCAAATGCTATTTGAAAGCTCCTTTTCTTGTTTTATTTATTCAATCCTTTTATTTTCTCTGTAACCAAAGGAAGAATTTCACTTACATCTCCCACTATTCCATAGTTAGCTATTTTAAATATAGGAGCATCAGGATCTGAATTTATTGCAATTATAGTTTCTATATCCGCAAGTCCCGCAAGATGTTGAATTGCTCCTGATATTCCACAAGCTATATATATTTTAGGTGCCACTGTTTTTCCAGTTTGTCCCACCTGGCGGCTATAGGGCATCCATCCAATATCGACCAAGGGTCTTGAAGATCCTAAAGTTCCCCCTAAGGCATCTGCCAATTCCTGTGCTAATCTTATATTTTTTTCACTTCCTATACCTCTACCTACACTGACGATTATTTCTGCATCGGATAAATTTATACCTTCTTCATTGTCTATATTACGGATAAGTTTTACAAATCCTTCTATAGGATCTTTTTTTACTTTAATAATTTTTCCCTGCTTCATGTAATCTGGCTTTAGAGGTTTAAATACTTTTGGACGTACCGTTGCCATTTGAGGTCTGTGATAGGGACAAACTATTTCAGCCATCAGGTTTCCTCCGAAAGCAGGTCTTGTTTGAACCAAAAGTCTTTTTTCCAGGTCCATATCCAAAGAGGTGCAATCAGCTGTAAGACCTGTCTTCACCGTGGAGGAAATATGAGGAGCTAAGGAACGTCCTCTGGAAGTTGCACCTATAAGAACAATTTCCGGTTTATATTCTTCTATTAGATTAACCATAATTTCTCCATAAATATGGTCATTAAAATCGTTGAGCCATTCTTCGTCAATTATTAATACTTCATCGGCACCATAGGCTATAAGTTCCTTTCCCAAGGAGTCGATTTTATGTCCCAGTACAACAGCTGTAACCTTAACTTTAATAACTTCTGCCAGTTCCCTTGCCTTACCCAAAAGTTCTAGGGAAACATTTTTTAATTGTCCGTATCTTTGCTCTGCAAATACCCATATACCTTTGTATTCACTTAAATCTATATTCTCAACTTCATCTCTTTCAAAGATTATTGCATTAAATTTACAACTTTCCGTGCAAGAACCACAAAGAGTACATTTTTCTCCTATAACAGCTTTTTTGTCAACTACTTCTATAGCTCCAAAAGGACAGGCAGCAATACATCTTCTACAGCCTACACATTTGTCTTTAATAATATTTATACTTGCCATTACTTCACCTTGCCTTTTAGTTTCAACAGTATTTCTGATAGTTTAATTGCTTTTTCTTCTGTAGTGCCTTCAATCATTTCATTACTTACTTCGTGAACTGGTACAAAAGTTTTCCGTACCTGAGTAGGTGATCCTTTAAGCCCCGTCCTCTTTTCATCTGCATCTGTATCATTAAGGGTAAGAACTTCTATTTCTGATTTTTGAGCTATTTTCATAGTTTTAATAGATGGAAGCCTGGGCATATTAATTTCCTTCACCACGGTAATAAGGGCAGGAAGTTTTATTTCTATTTCCTCATAACCATCATCTGTAATCTTGAGACAGTGGATTTTATCTTCTTTAATGTCTATAATTTTACTTATATCCGTTGCATAAGGAATTCCTAATGTTCTTGCCATGCTGGAGCCCACCTGGGCTGTATCCCCGTCAGTGGCCTGTTTTCCACATATAATTAAATCGAATTCACCTATTTTTTCTATACCCTTACTTAGAGTATAGGAGGTTGCTAAAGTATCTGCACCAGCAAATTTCCTGTCCGTCAATAATACTCCCTTGTCAATTCTTAGGGATATAGCTTCCTTTAGCATTTCTTTTGCAGCGGGAATACCCATGGTTATTCCTATAACTTCTCCTCCCCTTCTTTCCTTTATGCGAACTGCTTCTTCTATGGCATATGTGTCGAAAGGATTTATAATAGCAGGAACATTTTCTCTTATTATGGTATTTGTCTCAGGGTCCATTTTAACTTCATTAGTTCCAGGAACCTGTTTTATGCACACTATTATTCTCATTTTTCTCCCTCCACATATGGAAATATAGTTCCTCTGTTAAGTAACTGGGCAGGATCGAAAATTTTCTTCAGTCTTCTCATTTCGTTAATTTCTTTTTCATTATACATTTTCTCTAAGAAGGGAACCTTTAACTTACCCACACCATGCTCTGCAGATACAGCTCCTCCCATCTTGCTAATTTTTTCTGCCCACGTTAAAAACAGATTTTTACCCCTTTCGAACTCCTCCATATTTCGGGGAATTATGTTTACATGAAGGTGATTATCTCCTATATGTCCGAAGATAACTGCTTCTAAATTGTTTTCCTTTATATCTGTATTATACATTTTCATTACTTCTTTTAATTTATCATTAGGTACCGACATATCAGAACCTAACTTTGTAATATTATGATAAAATTTTTTAATATTGTCAATTTTCATATTTACGCATTCAGGACATGCATGCCTGAATTCATGGAGTTTTTCAAGACTGGTCGGATTATTTGCCACCCAGGTGTCATCCTCATTTCCGCCTAAAGAATTTATAATATCTCCTAATTTTTCCACCCCTGCCCATATCTCTTCATCAGAATCTCCTTCTATTTCAATATAGACAGCAGTATGGTAGCTTTCTTTTATTTCCTGAATATTTCCAAAGGCAGGATTTGTTTTTTGCTCTATTCTCAACATTTCCAATGCTTTATTTGAAAAAAACTCAATGGCGGAAGGATATAAATCTATATCAATATTATTAACTCTAATTTCTTTTCTCAAAGCACGAACCAGGTCAAGGGCCTTATCTTCACCCGGCATAAAAATAGTAATTCCCCAGCATGCATCCTGTACCTTGTTAAGTTCAATTTCAATTTCACTGATAATTCCTAAGGTACCGTCAGAGCCTATAAATAAATCTAACATGTCCATTCCTGGTTTATTGTAGTATCCCGAAGTGTTTTTCTTAACAGAAGGCATATCGTAGTCAGGAAGTTGCCCTTTAATTACTCTGCCGCTTTCTGTTATAAGGCTAAAATCTCTCCCTTGGGCAATGTATTGTCCTCTTTTTATGTCTAGTACGTCTCCATCTGCCAATACCATACGAAGTCCTGTAATGTGGTCCCTTGCAGAACCATATCTGAAGCTTTTAGCTCCCGATGCATTACATGCTGCAATACCTCCCATGGAAGCAGATGCTTCCGTAGGGTCAGTGGAATAAAACCATTGATTTTTTTCCATATACTTTAATGCTTCTAGGGATTCTTCATCCCAATCGCTTGTAACGAAAGATTTATTTAATAAAAATTTCCTTAGTTCCGTAAGCAAAACTCCCGGTTGAACCTTTAAAAAGAACCTGTCATTTTCCCGGTCGTATCTAGCTCCTGTTACCTTGTTCATCCTGCTTAAATTTATTATATGTCCTCCAAAAGGGACTGCCGATGCAGCAAGGCCTGTTCTGGCTCCCTGAGTAGTTATTTGAATATTTTTTCGAGACATTTCTTTAACTGAAGCAATTATTTCATCCTCAGTCTTGGGAAATACTATACTTTCAGCATATCCAACCTGCCTGGATTCATCTCTTAAAAATTCTCCATAAACTTGTTCAAAATTATTAGGCATAGTCTGTCCCCTCTCAGCAAATTATGAATAATAATTTATCATATAAAGTAATATAAATCAATAAAAAAGAAGAGGAGCCCTAGTCCTCATCTATAATAAAGCTTTAATACTTTCTATAACATAATCTATATCTTCCCTTGATATTCCTAGGTGGGTTACAAAGCGATATTCTCCCGCTTCCTTGCCGTTGATTTTAATATTTTTTTCGTATAATTTTTCAATTAATACTTTTTCTTCTATTACTTCATCATCTAATTCAAAGAATACCATATCTATATCAAGTCTGTCTTTTCTTACTTTTATACCGGGAATTCTCGATAATTCTTCAGCTAAGTACTTAGCGTTTTTGTGGTCCTCCTTCAATCTATGGGTCATTTTTTCCAAGGCAATAATACCAGCTGCTGCTAAAATTCCTATTTGTCTCATTCCGCCACCCATTAGCTTTCTATACTTCCTTGCTCGTTGAATAAATTCCTTGCTTCCCGCCACCATTGAACCAGAAGGAGCCCCTAATCCCTTTGACAGGCAAAACATTACAGAATCGCAGCATGCAGCGATCTCCTTTATATCTACCCTTAGAGCTATAGCTGCGTTAAATATTCTTGCTCCGTCTAAGTGTACAGGTATGGAATGTTTTTCTCCTATTTCTTTTATTTCTTTCATTATGTTCAAAGGTACTACTGCACCGCAACCATGGGCATTTTCAACACAAATAAGACCTGTTTCCGGCTCGTGAATATCATCAGGCCTTATGGCTGATAGAACATCTTCCGGGGACATACTTCCGTTTTGTGTTTCCAATGTTCTTAACTGTACTCCGGCAATAAGAGCAGAGGCCCCCACTTCGTGAAGTACTATGTGATTATCTTTTCCCACTATTATTTCCTGGCCTCTTTTTGTATGGGTTAAAATAGCCAATTGATTACCAAAGGTACCACTAGGTACAAACAGAGCTGCTTCCTTTCCTACTTTTTCAGCTGCAATTTCCTCTAACTTGTTAACAGTAGGGTCATCTCCATAAACATCATCCCCTACTTCCGCATTAGCAATAGCCTGTCTCATTTCATCCGTAGGCATTGTAACCGTATCACTTCTTAAATCAATAAACTTCATATTATCACCTTCTATATTATTTTTTACTGCATGGGAGGTCTTCTCCATGTGTCATTCACTAAATGGGGCATCCCGCAGTCTCATTTACCTATATTTCTCCCTCCGGTCGGAAAAATGGACGGTCGAAAAAATGGGGTTAGGTCATCTTACATGCTTTAATAACGTGTTTTGCTAAGACAGCAGTAGTTACAGCCCCTACTCCAGAAGGTACTGGTGTTATATATGCTGCCTTTTCCATACAATCTTCCGTATTTACGTCTCCTGTAATTTTCCCGTCTTTATCTACATTAATTCCCACATCTATTACACTAGCCCCTTCCTTCACATACTCTCCTGTTATCATTCGGGACTTCCCTATTGCTGCAACTAAAATATCTGCTCTTTTGGCAACCTCTGGCAAATTATTGGTTTTAGAATGACATATAGTTACCGTCGCATTTTCTTTAAGGAGCAACATGGATAGGGGTTTACCTACCACCATGGATCTTCCAACTACCACTGCTTCCTTTCCTTTAAGTTCAATCTTGTAATATTTAAGAATCTCTAGGGCTGCCTCCGGTGTGCAGGGAGGAAAACCCGTTGGGTCTCCTTCCAATAATTTGGCAACATTAACAGGATTAAAACAGTCAACATCCTTTTCAGGAGGTATCACAAACTTTACAATATCTTCATCTATTTGTTCTGGCAGAGGTCTAAAAACTAATATTCCATGTACACTATTATCATTTACAACATTTTTAAGTTCATGAATGAATTTCTCCTGCTCAATGTCTGCAGGCAGCTTCAATACTTCTGTTTCTATATTAACTGCATCCATTCTTTTTATGGCTGCAACTTCATAAGCTATATCGTCTTTTCTTTCCCCTACCCGAACAATTTTAAGTTTCGGTGTAATTCCTTTTTTTTTCAATTCTTCGGCTTCTCTTTTTACAGATTCGGCAATACTGTCTGCCACCACCTTGCCTTTTAAAAACTTTCCCATTGGCCCTCCTAACTTAATATTTCCAATACCTCGGCATAAATTTCATCAACCTTTTTATTTCCAGCCCTTAATATTTCTTCCGTTCTTTTTACTACATTCTCAACATACTGCTTATCTTTTATTAGCTTAATGTTTATTAAAATATTTAAATACCCACTGTTTAAAGCTGCCTTCAGTAACTGTACACCTACACCTATATCACTTATAATAATTTTCGATGCCATACTCAACAATTCTTCATGAAGAAGTATTCCTTCATAAGCTAATTCCATAATTTCCATGGGGGCTTTACATGCATTTTTCAGGCACCTTTCCATTTCTTTTTCTTTGTTAGCCCTTTCTTCTTCTGTGGAAGAAGGCATAGCATAGGCTTTGGACAAGGGTTCAAAATTCTTTGCATCTTCTTCCACTAAGTTTAACAGCTTAATCCTTAGTTTTTCCCCTCTTTCCAAAATATCCTCATGTTGTTTCTCATATTGGAGAAACTTCTTCTTTCCCTTGGAGAAATTTGCAACCATCATATTAAGAGCAACTCCCAAACTGCCCGCTAATGCCGCTGCTCCTCCTCCCCCGGGAATAGGTTTTTTTGAAGATAGTTCAGCAGTAAAATCTTTACAGGATAGATCTGTTAACATATAATCACCTTCTTAATCATCATTGTAAATTGCAAAATGTACATGGTCTTCCCACTTGCCGTTAATTTCCAAGTATCTCTTAGAATATCCTTCTTCCTCGAAGTTAAGTTTTTGTACGACTTTAAGTGATCTTTTATTCCGTGGTACTATATTTACTTCTATTCTATGTAGATTATATTCATTAAACATAATCTCCACAACTTTTTTTTACTGCCTCTGTCATATATCCCTTATTTATTTCATATCTATCTAATTTATAGCTCATGTAACAAGACTTGAAATTTCCCATAACTATATTGGAAATTCCTACATTGCCTATGAGCTTATTATCTTCTTTTTTGAAAATCCAGAATCTAACGTGAGTACCCTTCTTAAACAAATTATATTCAAATCTTAGCTGGTTTTTCTGGTATGTCAAAGTATAAAAATTCCTGGGACGCTTAGGTTCCCATTCTTTTAAAAAGTTATAATTCCTTTTATAATAATTAAGTACTTCCCGGGCACTGCCAGGTTTAAGAATTCTTAAATACAATCTCTCTGTTTCATAGCTTCTTTTCTTATACATATACTACCTCGCTGTCATTTAATTCTATAATTCTCTATGGATTAAGTCAACTTATTTTACTTTACTATATAAATTTTTTGTGATAGTATAATCATTAATTAAGCTTTGGAGGAAAAATTGAAGTTTAAAGTTAATAATTGGTTTTTAGTATTTACTGCATTTTACATATATTTTATAATGGCCCTCTTTGAAAGCGCCAGAGGAAACTTTGTTCCCTTTTTTATGGAAGAGTTTCGCATTAATAATGCCCAAATGAGCTTGGTACTTACTTTTAACGTTATAGGCTGTACCATCGGAAGTTTTATGGGAGGACACCTTTGCGAAAAATACGGTCATAAGTTTGTATATTTTACAGGCTCAACCGTTTCAACCATATCTGTACTAATAGCCCCCTTCGCTTCAAATGTATTTTTGCTGGGGCTTTTCAACTTTTTATTTGGAATAGGAAGGGCCTTGTTAGCCGTTACCGTTGATTCCTCCATACCCGTTGTATCCTTAGGCTTCGAATCCATACTGATGAATATTACTCATTTCATGTACGGAGTGGGAAGCTTTACGGGACAAAGTATCTACGGTAATTTACTTGGACAGGGACTGCATTGGAGAAGAATATATTTATACCTTGGAATTTTCTATATTATATCCGTAATACTTACTTTGTTTATAAGGATGCCGGGTATAAAAAGTAGTGTAAACAGGGGAGAAAAAAGAAGGGAGCTATATAGGAACCCTATAATCTACATGTTTGTAGGAGCAGTTACTTTTACCTTTTTAGGAGAAGCTGTAGTATACACCTGGTTTATAAGTTACATGAGAATTTCTTATGGATTCGATCCAGCCTTGGCAGCAAACTATGCCTCTGTTTACTACCTACTGTTCGCTTTGGGAAGACTTTTGGGAGGCTTTATACTGAGCAAAACTGGGAATGTAAAAGGACTTCAAATTTACCTTCTCTCTGGAGCCCTGTGCATTGGAGGAGGACTTTTATTAAGGGACAAAGGCCTAATAATTATTGCTGCTTCCGGATTCTTTATGTCCATAATCTTTCCTACCATTATGGTAATAACTAATATGATTTTTAAAGAAAGCGCATCCTTTGCCATAGGACTGATAACAACTGTGGGCAATATTTTATACATGATACTATTTAACATTACAGGAGTATTAAATGATCTTGCGGGAACCTATGCTGCTTTCTATGTAGGGCCTGCTGCAATGATAGGATGCTTCATAATGATTACATTAATAAATAATAAAACAAAAAATAAGGAAGACCTGACCTAAGAAGGTGTCCTTTAATTACATATGCAATCTTCTTTTAATTTCTGCAATTAATCTTTTATCCTCAAAAATAATAATTGTGGACAGGGAAATTATACTGGTAACTATACAAATAAGGGAAGGATAGAGTACCTCCAAGAAACCTAGTATTATAAATATTACCGGCACTATTCCAAAAAGTCCGTCAATTATTATATATAAAATATAATCTTCAATATGTAGTTTCATTACCTTGGAAATTGTAGCCATGGATATCATGGCAAACACACATACTAAAGGGATAACATAATTTATAGACCATCCCTTCCATCCCATCAATATATCCCAGATAATCACAAGGACAGATATAGTCATAACCTGGTATATAATATTTTTAGGTATATTCTTACGCTTATTTATTGCCGTTGCAATACTTGCCCATACAGAACCTAACCCCCCTAAAATAAATATGGACCAGGCCCCTCTTTGAGGTAGCAGAATATTTATTGCCACAGAAACAGAAGCTATTATTATAGATAACAGAAGCATTATTTTAAGGAATTTTGAATGTTCTTTATAAACAAACGAAATCCTGGGGAAAACTTCTTCTGAAGTCTTATTCCCACTAAGGTACCCCTGACAAAGGGGGCAAAGTTTTCTTTTTCCCACTACTTCTACATTACAGTTGTTACAGTACTTCATTAAAGCACCTCCTGTTCATCCACTACATTAGACTCAATAACAACAGGAATACCCATATCTGTCAATGTTTTAAAAAACCTTCTTTGAATCTCCCTACTTACAAAAGCAGAAGTAAAGCTTATCCTTAGCTGGTTTTCAAAGGAACATACACAGGCCTGAAGTTTATTTGTACTTACAAATATATCAAAAGAATAAATAAATGGTTTTATGTCCGATGGCATATTAATAACTCCCACATTAGACAAGGTTGATGTATAACTTCTGTCTACAATACTGTTGGCAATTTTTAGAACCAAATCTTTAATGGATAAGGGAATCATGCGCAAAATTAAATTATGTTCCAAGGAGGCCAATTTATTAATTCTTTTTTCCAAAACTTCAGGAGTTAAATTTTCTTTAAATTTTATTTTCAAAGCTTCAATTACTTCCCTTAATTCAGCACTTCCCTTAGAAAAATCATAATCAACATTTATAACACCGAAGAAATTTCGTGCAGTCTGGGAGTGAAAATAGTTTCGTAAATTTACCGGAATACTTAGTACCACTGGCCTCTTTTTTAATCTAAGGGGTATTTCTTCATTTATGGAACACATTAGAATTGCCGCCAGAAATACTGTCAAAGAAGTGTTGTATTCTTTCACCTTAGGCAGTATTTTGTCTACTGGAATTACCCCTTCGATAATGCTCATACGGTATTCAGGAATTTTAGGTCCTTTGATTTTAAAAGCTTTAATGCTCTTTCTTTTCTGCAATATCCCTGTATCCCTATAGTATTTTTGAAAACTGTCATCCATTTTTTGTGTCTTAGACGCTTCTATATCTAATACAGGAGATTTATCTTTTAATGCATACTTATATTTAATAGTTATGTAGTTGAATATTAAAGTTTTGAAAAACTGCAAAGCACCGGCACCGTCTGCCAAGGCATGGTATACTTCAAAACTTATTCTCTTTCTGTAGTACATTACCCTGAAAAGCAGAGTTTTATTGTTTTTATCATATAAAGTAGAGCAGGGCGGAAGATTTTCTTCCGTAACCACTGGTTCAAAACGGCTTTTTTCAAAATAATACCAGAACAATCCGCTCTTAATTACAGACCTGTAAAGGGGAAATGCTTCTATAGTATTATTTAAAGCTTGTTGGAGCACCTGTTTATCAACTGTGTCGAATAACTCACATGCGAAACGAAATACCTTTGTATCACTTTTTTTACTGTTGGCAGGAAATATTTTTGCTGCATTATCCAGCCTGCTCCATTCAGATATTTTATTACTTTTCATTAATTTACCTCACTAAGAAAGCGGTTGATTATTTCATAGCACAATTTTACCTGGGGAAATCTCGGTGGCAGCGCAAAGAAACCATGGAGTCCGTCGTTTATTCTGTATATTTCTACATGATTACCTGCAGCCCTTAATTTTTTACCATATTCCTCCCCCTCATCCCTTAAAGGACAGTATTCTGCCGTAATTATCAGAGTTTTGGGCTGATCCTCCAAGTTTTCAGCTAATAAGGGAGCGAAATAAGGACTGTTTTTATCTTCTTCCCTTGATATATACAAGTCCATATAATCAGTAATCCTTTTAGACGTAAGCAGGTAGTCCCTTCCATTTTCTACTATAGATTTGAAAGGTGAAGAAGAAGAAGTGTGGTTGTTATAAGTTGAAGGATAGATTAAAACCTGCTTATTAACCTTAAATTCCTTCCTGTCTCTTGCTAACAGGGACAAAGCAGCAGCCAAATTGCCTCCTGCGCTGTCACCTAGTAGGGTAACTTCCTTATCATTTAATACCTTGTTGGTTATAAATGCTTTTGCCACCTGGTAACAATCCTCCAAACCGAGGGGAAATGGATTTTCAGGAGCAAGTCGGTAGTCCACAGATACTACCTTGTGATTAGTCAGCCTTGCCATATTAGTGCAAACCTTATTGTAAGTATCGATATTCCCTGTAACCCATCCACCACCATGAAAAAACAAAATTACCGGATAATCAGTTCCTTGGTTGGGAGTATGTATTCGTATGGGAATATTGTAATCCTTCCCTGCAATTTTAAAATCCCAACTTTTAAACAGGGGTTTTAGAATATGCCTTCGGGTTAAGTTCACAAAACTTCTGTGAAGGTGTAAATTTTTTTTAATATCTATTTCATTATAGGACAGAGCTTTCAATGCAGCTCTCATAACTTTATTAATAGCCATAGTTTCCTCTTAGTTAGGGTAACTAAGTAACGCTCCCCATTATTTTACACCATTATATATACTTTTATTATATGTGTCCATAGAAATATAGGTATGGGACACACCTCTGATTAGATAATCTATAAAGATGTACCATTTTTCTCAATTATTTAAAATATTTGCTTTTTTTGTTGACTTTTGGGTATATTAGTTTAAAATAAAGGTAAGTTCCATAAATATTAAGGAGGATAACTATGCAAAAATACGTTTGCGATGCATGCGGTTATGTATATGATCCCGCTGAAGGTGATCCGGATAACGGTGTAGCACCTGGAACTCCCTTTGAAGACCTTCCTGATGATTGGGTATGTCCCCTATGTGGAGTAGGAAAAGACGAATTTTCACCTGAATAAGAATCTCGCCCAAGACACGCAATCATTTGCTTTTGGGTTATAGGAATGACACAACAAAAAAATGGCTTTACGCCATTTTTTTATTTACATACTTATTGTTCCTCCACCAATTACTATGTCACCGTCGTAAAAAACGACTGCCTGACCAGGAGTAATTGCTCGCTGCTTCTGCTTAAATTCAACAATAATTTCGTCTTCAGATTCAGGATAGAGGATGGCTTCTGTTTCTTTCTGACTGTACCTGGTCTTAACAGTTGCTTTCATTGGTTCTGTAAGTTTTTCTACAGCAATCATGTTTAAATCAGAAGCTTTTAATCTTTTAGAATATAGTTCCTCCTCACTACCCAGGATGACCGTATTATCTTCTTTGTTTTTGCTGATTACATAAGCAGGTTTACCCAAGGCAATTCCTAAACCCTTTCGCTGTCCTACAGTGTAGTGAATTATACCCTTGTGCTCACCTAATATATTTCCCTTACTATCGATAAACTTACCCTTTTTAGATTCCACACCCATGGTATTTTTCAAAAACCCGGCATAATCTCCATCTCTTACAAAGCATATATCCTGACTATCAGGTTTACGTGCATTTATTAAATCTCTTTCTTTAGCTATTTTTCTAACTTCTTCTTTTGTCATCTTTCCCAAGGGTAGTAAAGTTCTTGAAAGGTCGTGCTGTGAAAGCACGTACAGGACATAACTTTGGTCCTTTGACAGGTCCACTGCTTTTTTTAATAAATATCTTCCTGAAACATTATCGTATTCAATTTGAGCATAGTGGCCAGTAGCAATATAGTCTTTTTTCATAAGAAGAGCTCTTTCAATTAATTTGCTAAACTTTATATATCTGTTGCAGTCAATACATGGATTTGGTGTACTGCCTTCCTCATAGCTTCGCGCAAATTTTTCTATAACTTCATCTTTGAAGGTTTCTTTAAAATTAAAAACAAAATGATCAATTCCTAATTTATGGCATACGCTTCTGGCATCCTCCACATCTTCCAAGGAACAACAAGTCCTGGTTCTGCAAGATGTTAAGACATCCTCATCGTCGAATAATTTTAAGGTTGCACCGCAAATATCGTAACCTTGGTCTTTTAATATTACTGCTGCAACGGAACTGTCTACGCCGCCGCTCATAGCAACCATAACTTTTTTCTTCATATACTACTCCTATTCTAAAGGTTCAATATCTGACCTTAACACTCTAAGTTTTCCAAACAACAACAAAGCTATGATTATTCATAGCTTTGCCTGAAATCATTATACAATTCAACACTTTGTATGTCAAATTTTTTAGTACATCTCTTCCAAAGATTTTATTATATTGTAGAGAACAAAGTTTACGGGAGTAGGTATATTAAGTTTATTGCCCATTTCAATTACTGTTCCCGCAAAATAATCTACTTCTGTCTTTCTTTTAGCTTCTATATCCTGCAACATGGATGTTTTTCCCATAGGTGAAAAATTACTCATCAATGTAACAAATTCTTCAACATCTTCTTCCCTTAAATCAATATTTTGTGCCTTGGCTATGGCAAGAACTTCCTTCATGGCCTCCCTAAAAAGTACTAAGTTAGTTTTAACATGAGTAACCTTACCATAAGGAGCTCTGGTAACAGCAGTTACCTGATTAACCCCAACGTTAAGCATGAATTTTTTCCAAATCATTCTTATCATGTCGGGAAATACAATGTTCTCTATTCCTGCTTCATTAAAACATTCCTGAACAGCTTTAACTTCTGGTGAGATAACAGTATTGTCAGCTTCACCGAAATGTATTTCGCCATTAACGGTATTAACTATTCCTTCCTCTGTTCTTATGGCATCAATTTTCATGGATAAACCGTAAAGAGCTTTGTTTCGTGGGAAGGCCTTGCTTATTCTGTCTCTGGCAGTTACACCGTTTAAAAAAGTAATTAGTATTGTATTGTCCCCTACGAAGGTTTTTACATCTTCCAAGGCTTCTTCCAACTGATAGTTTTTTACGCAGAAAATTATTAAATCAAAATTCTCTTCATCTCCTGCGGAAACAATCTGGGGATAGAAGGTTTCTCCATTTAATGTAAATCCGTATTTCTGGAGCCTTTCCTTTCTTGATTTACCTGCTATAACCTTAAAGTTGTCACCGAAACGATCATGCAGCAGTTTTCCATAAACTGTTCCAATTGCTCCCATTCCAATTAATGCAGTCTTTTTAATCTTCATACTACCACCTGTTTTTTATACTTCCATCTATTATACAGAATTCTCCAATCTTTGGCAATGATTTTATTATCCCACCCTAAATTATTCTTCAAAAATTTTCTCATTTTTGATTTAAATCAAAGATAGTTGGTATATTAGTATTATAATAGATAAAAACAAAGGAGGAGTTTATGTTTAAAATATCAGATACTGTTAGCTGGGTAGGTAAAATTGACTGGGA
>CZCB01006514.1_pt1 | contig 25899 bp, 21 predicted proteins | sample 591991 | NCBI WGS metagenome assembly CZCB01 (sample SAMEA3556809, study PRJEB10932) | anaerobic digester metagenome
CGATTCGTCCGAAGACGCGGGAGCTGTAGGGAAGTTGTCCCTTGCCTTGCGGGAAGGACAGGCGGGTGACGACCGCGGCGAGGTCGTCGCGCCAGGTTTGCACGATGAGAAGCGTCGAGTTTCCGACGGCACCGAGGTAGAGCCGCAACCCCTCCGGATCGCGCGCTTCCTCCTGTTGAAACCATTGTTCCTGTTCGCGAGGATCCAGCGGGATGAGGCTGGACGCGGACAGCGCATCCGCATTTCTCGCTGCGGTCATCCGCTGCCAGTGTGCGCACGCGCTTTCAGGCGACGCGAGGTCGGCGGTTTCGCCAAACGTGTTGATTGGGCGGTCGATGCGTCGCTCCGCAATTTCAGGCGCATCGGATTCAGCTGCGATCACGAGACTGATCGAGAGGGGCAATGCCAATGAGATGACAGTGCGGGTTTTCATGATGGCTCGTGGGTGTGTGGGTTTAGTGGCGTTGTTCCAGTGAGTGGATCGCCGGGGTTGCCAGCGGTGCAAGCTTACGCCTCCCGCGGAGCGGTGCAAGCCTCGACAGGGGGCTGGTGCTCGCAAAACAGGAGCCGGCGAGGTTGTTGAGCAAGAACAGCGAACCGCCTGTGGACTTTGCCAACCATCCCCTCGGGCTGGCCGGCTGAACCCGGGGCGCGCCCGTACGGGGTTCCGCCTTCAGCTTCCAGTGGCGCCTTAAACTTTGAAGGGCGTGCCAGGTCTTCCGCGCTGCGGCGGCTCGTGGCATTCTGCAGTTGGCATGGCGCGAGTGATTTTCCATCTGGACATGGATGCGTTCTATGCATCGGTCGAGCAGCGCGACAACCCCGAGCTGCGGGGCAAACCGGTCATTGTCGGCAGCCCGCCCACGCAGCGGGGCGTGGTCTGCGCCGCCAGCTACGAAGCGCGGGCGTTCGGCGTCCGCTCCGCCATGCCGAGCGTCACCGCGGGAAGGCTTTGTCCCAACGGCGTGTTCGTCCGACCGCGCATGGACCGGTATCGGGAGGAATCTCACGAGATCATGCGGATGATTGCCGAGACGGGCGCTGTGCTGGAGCCGATGTCCATTGACGAGGCGTATGCGGACGTGTCGGCCGTGTGCGGTGCGGCCGGCGAGGCCGACGCGGATGCGTGCCTCGAACGGGCGGTGCCGCTGGCGCGCGAGATCAAGCGCCGGATCCAGTCGGAGCGTCGGCTGACGGCAACCATCGGGATCGCTTCGAACAAACTGCTGGCCAAGATTGCCAGCGATCATCAGAAGCCGGACGGGCTGACGTTGATTCGCGAGAGCGACAAGGTGCGGTTTCTGAGGCCGCTGCCGGTGCGGGCGTTGTATGGCGTGGGGCGCGTGACCGAGCAGGTGCTGAACAAGGCCGGGATCGAGACGATCGGTGATTTGCAGGATTATCCGGGTGATCTGCGGGCGCTGGTGGGCTCGTTCGGACCGAAGCTGAAGCAGTATGCGTTTGGCGAGGATGATCGTCCGGTCGAAGCGGGAGATGAGATCAAGAGTATCAGTGGCGAGGAGACGTTTTTGAAGGACACGGGAGATGAGATCAAGAGTATCAGTGGCGAGGAGACGTTTTTGAAGGACACGGACGATCGGGCCGTGCTGCGGCGGTGTCTGAAGGAACAGGCGGAAGATATTGCGGCGCGATTGAAGCGAAGGCGGCTCGGCGCGCACACGGTTCAGGTGAAAGTGCGCTACGGGGATTTCACGACCGTGACGCGGCAGATTTCGGTGGAGGATTCGATCGTGGAGGCGGCGGACATTTACCGGCTGGGCTGTTTTCTGTTGCGGCGCGACCGGCTGGTGACGCGTCCGCTGCGGCTTTTGGGGCTGGGTGTGAGCAATCTGCGGGAGCCGGCGGGCCGGCAGTTGTCACTGCTGTAGCGAGCAGACCAGCGAACTTGCGACGCGGAGAATCGTGAACATTCAACACTCAACACCGAACGCCGAGCATTCAATTGAACGTCGACTGTTGGGCGTTGAACGTTGAGTGTTCAATTGAGCGTCCGCTCAGTCCACCTGGACGGCGCGTCCGCCTTCGCGTTTGTCGTAGCTGCGGAACGCGAACATGGTTTCGCTGTCGAGGATTCCGTCCGTTTTCAGCACCTGGTCCGTGATGACGGATTCGATGCGGTCCACGGAGTCCGCCCGGATGACGACGAGGAGGTCGTAACGGCCGGAGACGGAGTACACCTCCGAGACATCGCGCAGTTCAAGCAGCGTCTCGGCGGTTCGCGTTACGCGTTTCCGGTCGGTTTTCAGGAGAACGATGGCGGTAGGCATGGCGCGCTACTTGTCGCGGGTGATGCCGAACAGGTTCTCGAACTCGGCGGAGAAGGCGTTGAGGGCCTGGCTGATCTTCATGGGCTGCTCGGTGACGGTGGGGATCATTCTTTCCGCCAGTTCGGGTTTATGGCGGATGAGTTCGAGCGCGGCGATGATGAGCGTCAGGTTGTTGTTAACGTCGTGGCGCAGAGCGGAGACGCGCCGGTTCAGCTCTTCGATCTGTTCCACGCTGAGCGTGACTGGTTCAGTGGGCAGACCCATTGGTGCAGAAATGTGGTGCATTTCCGGGCTAAAGCAAGCCCGGAAGGAGAATCGAAGACGGAATTCGGACTGCGCGGGCCCGGCACGAAGTCCGCGCACCGGCGCGATTCGCCGGAGCGCGGTTGTCCGCAGTCGCCGCAGGGCAAGCCGCGGCTCGCGACGACAATTGACTCAGTCCTGCGGCGGATTCTGCTCCACCGCGCGGAAAAATCGGCTCTCACCGACCGGGTAGAAAAGGTAAGGCCGACTGGCGTCCTGAACGTCGGTAAACGGACCGTTCACCTTCGTGGCCGACTGCAAGGTCGCGGATGGCGGACTCCAGCCAACTTGCATCGGTACCGCGTCGAAATTGAATCTGAGCATGAGAGCGTTGGTGTCCACAAGCGCGCCAGTGTAGACCTCGTAGATTTCCTGGTCGTCCAGGCGGCGATTGTAAACGCGAACATCGTCAAGCAATCCGTTGAAACTTCTCCAAAACGAATCATGAGAGCTGCCCAGTTCGATCGGTTCCGTGGGCCAGATCCAGGAGCCGTGATCTTCGTTGAAGGCAGCGAGATCTCCGTCCAGGTAGATCGCGGTCGCACCCCGGGGGGCTTGTTGGTACGAGATGGCTACGTGATGCCAATTTCCATCGCCCGCCCGGGCGGAGCTTTGCACGCTGTCAAAGGCCTGGACGAGCAGTTGGCCGTCGTCCTGGACGACGATGACAATGCCGTCGCTCGTGCGTCGGTCGAAGATCATTGCGCCTTGACTACCCGGATGGGCGTTCACCGGTCCCACGGTGCGCATCCAGAAGGTGATGGTTCCACTGTCCGCATCGAGGTTGGTGGAAACCGGTACGGTGATCCGCGTTTGATTGGTGGCCACGAATCGCATGACCCCCGTGCACGTCGTCGTGCCATCGCAATCGGAGTCCAGCCAGGTAGCGCCGTTATTCACAGCGATGTGCGGCGTGCCGGACGACCCGGTGTCAAGAACTTTGGATTTGACGAGCCTGATGCTGAGTTCACTGGCACTGGAGTTGGCTGTGGCAAGGAAACCCAGGACCAGGATCAACGCCAGCTTGCCGGCGGCATGTGGACCACGGCCGCCAATCGGCGCCAGGTCTCGTGACCTCGCGGACTTCGAGTCTCGAATCGGTTTTGTATTCCGGAGTCCGGAATCTGGATTGGGGTTGTTCGTTCTCATGGGTGCGTGGCGGTTTGGTTTCGATGGTGGGTTCCCCCGGCAGACCCTTTCCCGGAGCGGGTTGCAGTTCCTTTGCGGTCAGAGGGAAAAGGCTTGATTCTCTCTGGCCAGAGTGTCCGGAACACCTGGCGTTCATGGGAGCGCGCAGACCGTGTTAGGCCTGTGTTGTGCAGGTTTGATTCTCCCGCCATGCCGCAACCCGTCAAGACACGCTTTTTGTCATCTCAGCGACAGGATGGGATGGGTTGGAAAATCCGAAAGAAGCCCGAAATCCGAATTTCCGGAGGATCAAGACGCGTGCGAGTGTTCGGGCAGCAATGCCTTGACTGAGGGTTTGTTCCGTTTCGCGACATTCTGTCGCACGGCCCGTTGACTCATGGCAAAACCTTACCCGGGAGCCAAGGGGTTTGTGCGGTCGGGCTCTAAAAAACCTGGAAGCAAGGCTTGACACCCGGCAGTCCGTCATTAGGCTTTGGGGCGATGTTTTTGAGCTTGCGACAAGTCATGCTGGTAGTCGTCCTGGTAGTGAAGGACGCCGTGCGTGCTTGTCGTGGCTGAATCAGTTTTCGACAAGAACCCACGGCTGGAAACGGTCGTGGGTTTTTTTGTTATTCCCGCGGCCCCGGCCAAACCTGAACAACACATGAGCAAGACAACGGAAATCGCCACGAAGAAGAAAGCCACCCGCAAACGGGCCGAGGTGGGCCCGCTGATGTACGGCCGCGACATTCTGGTCGAGGCCCTCGAGAGGGAGGGTGTTGAGGTGATCTTCGCGTACCCGGGGGGCGCGAGCATGGAAATTCACCAGGCGCTGACCCGATCCAGGATCCGCACCATTCTGCCGCGGCACGAGCAGGGTGGCAGCTTTGCTGCGGAAGGCTATGCGCGCGCTACGGGCAAGGCCGGCGTTTGCATGGGCACCAGCGGTCCCGGGGCGACCAATCTCGTCACCGCCATTGCCGACGCCTACATGGATTCCTGCCCGCTTATCGCCATCACGGGTCAGGTGAATCAAGCGATGATCGGCCGGGGCGCGTTTCAGGAGACGGATATCATCGGCGTGACGCTTCCGATCGTGAAGCACAGTTACCTGGTGACGGATGTGAATGACATTCCGCGGATTGTGAAGGAGGCGTTTTACATTGCCCAGACGGGTCGGCCGGGGCCGGTGGTGATCGATATTCCCAAGAACGTGCAGCAGGCCCGGACGCAGCCGGTGTGGCCGACGTTGGAGGAGGTCAAGAAGGGATTGCGCGGCTACACGCAACCCGAGTTGCGCGCCGATGAAGTGGCGTTGAACGAGATCATGGGCCTGATCGAGAAGAGCGAGCGCCCGGTGCTCTACGTGGGCGGCGGCATTATCTCGAGCGGCGCGGCGGCCGAGCTGAGGAAGTTTGCCGAGGCGACAAGCATTCCGGTGACCACGACGCTGATGGGCATCGGCGCTTTTCCGGAGACGCATCCGTTGTCGTTGCGCTGGCTGGGCATGCATGGGGCGGCGTTTGCCAACTGGGCGGTGAATGGCGAATACAGGAAGCGCACGGACCCGTCCGAACCGATGGTGAAGATCAAGGATGGCGCGGACCTGTTGCTGGCGCTGGGCGTGCGGTTTGACGACCGGGTGACGGGCAAGTTCGACGAGTTTTGCAAGCACGGCACGATTGTTCACATCGACATTGACGCCTCGGAATTGAACAAGAACCGCCGCGCGCACCTGGCGGTGGTGGGCGACGTGAAGGACGCGTTGAAGCGGCTGAACGCGATGATTGCGCGGCGCCCGTTGCAGAAGAAGCACACGGCGTGGCTGGAGCAGATTGAGGAGTGGAAGAAGAAAGCGCCGTTCAGCTACAGCATCACGCCGGAGATCGCGAACAGCGACCACATGAAGAATCACCTGAAGGGCCGCGAGGACGAGATCATTCTCCAGCAGATGGTGATCGAGACGCTGTATGAGTTGACCCGGGGAGAAGCGATCATCACGACCGGTGTGGGTCAGCATCAGATGTGGGCGGGCCAATGGTACAAGTACAAGTATCCGCGTCAGTTCATCACCAGCGGCGGCCTGGGCGCGATGGGGTTTGGCTACCCGGCGGCGCTGGGGATCAAGGTGGCGCATCCGGACAAGCAGGTGATTGACATCGACGGCGACGGGTCGTTCCTGATGAACATTCAGGAGCTGGCGACGGCGCATGTGGAGAAGATCGCGGCGAAGGCGATCATTCTGAACAACCAGCACCTGGGCATGGTGGTGCAGTGGGAAGACAAGTTTTACCAGGGCAACCGCGGGCACACCTACCTGGGCAACCCGGATGATCGCGCGCAGATCTATCCCGACTACGTGCGCGTCTGCAATTCGTTCAACGTGAAGTGCGAGCGGGTGATGTACCGCAAGGACCTTCGCCCGGCGATCCAGCGCATGCTGGACGCGGACGAGCCGTACGTGCTCGACGTCATTGTGCCGTACACGGAGCACGTGCTGCCGTTCATTCCGGCCGGGCGCACCGTGGCGGACATGATCTGGAAGGCGTAATGGTTTGGGGTCTGCGGGAGCACAGTTGCTCCCGCAGACATCACGCGAGCGCCCCCTGTGCGGGCCCCGCAGACGGATTCTGTCTTCGTCTCGCTCTCTCCGCAGGTCTTGCGCGGTCTTTTTGCACACCCGCGCTTACGGCAGGACAACGCGGAACCAGTGGGTTCCAGCAGAGATGGGAAGGATCACGAGTTCCTCACTGTGCAGGTTGGTCTGGGTCACGGTGAGCCACTGGGGCGTCCCAAGACTGGGGGAATGTTCCAGTGCGTGATGCGAATAGGGCTCTCCGTAAAGTGTGATCCCGACCGAGTTCGTTGACCGGAGGATTTCGATCGCCGGACGCGGTGTTTCGGCCCAGGCGTCGCGCAGCAGAGTCAGAAGACGCAGAGTATGGCCCACCATGCGCGGGATTTCGGGCTGACCGCTATTGGCGATGTCGGCCAGCCGCGCGTCCAATCGTTCGCTGAAGCGTTGGAATCGGCCGTCTGCCACTTCAGCCAACGCGAGCGGCGCGGCTATGGGCCGGGCCTGGAGCTTTCGACATTCTGACTGGAAGAAAGCGCGGGCGGATTCGAGGTCGGCCAGGGGTTCGCTGCCGTAAAGGAAGCCGCGCAGCACGTCGTCCCGCTCAAGGGTGTAGGGCATGCCCAGTTCCAGGACCGCTTGAAATAACGCTTTGGCGCCGCTGAGTTCCACCGCGGCGCTGTGAAGATCGAGATCCAGTTCCGTCAGGAGGACGTCGTTCACGCCCAGCAGCAAGTCCGTCACGCGAGATGGAATCTGCGCGCGAACAAGGAACGAGGCGCTGTCCGTGGCGGGCGCGTCGATTCCGGATGCACTCAGCAGCAGGCTGTAGGTTCCGGCGCCCGACACCGCAATGACGTTGGTGGCCGAGGGTGGGATGTTGCACTGGCCATAGCCGTTGTCGCCCCAGGCGACAACCGTGCCGTCGGCGCGCAACGCCATACTATGGAAACGGCCTGCTGAGATCGCGACGACGTTGCTCAAGTCGGCGGGAGCAGTCGCCTCTCCACTACTGTTTTGCCCCCACGCCACGACGGTGCCGTCGGCCCGAAGCGCGAGGCTATGTCCGTAACCCGCGGCAATGGCCACGACGTTATTCAGTCCGGGTGGAACGGCAGGAGCACCGGCTCCCCACGTGACGACGGTGCCGTCGGCCTTGAGCGCGAGGCTGTGCGCCATGCCGGCGGCAATGGCGACAACGTTGGTTGCGCTGGCCGGGACGTGGTGCTGGCCCCAGTCGTTGTTGCCCCACACCAGAATAGTGCCATCGGCTGTAAGAGCCATGCTGTATTCGCCGCCTGCGACGGCGACGACGTTTGTTGCGTTTGCGGGTGTGTTGACTTGTCCAAATTCATTGTCGCCCCAGGCCACCACCGTGCCGTCGTTCTTGAGTGCCAGGCTGTGATAAAAGCCTGCGGCGATCGCGACAACGTTGCTCAAGCCGGGAGGAATGTTGGTTGCCGGACCGTAGAGATTCCGTCCCCAGGCGGCGACGGTGCCGTCCGCCTTCAATGCCACGCTATGTGCCGCACCTGAGGAAATGGCGAGGCACCCTGTTACGCAGTCCGCGGGAATAGGTGGCACATACCCGTTGCATACCTGGAGCAGCTCCGTCGAAGCTGCGGCAAGGCGGGGTGCCTGCGCGCACCACCGGCGCCAGGTGTCCAGCGCAAAGGATCCGTGGTCGGCGGCATAGAGTTGTTCAGCGGACCGCACCTCATTGGTGAAAGCCGTCAGCCTGGCGAGATAGAAACTCTTCAGCGCGTCGTACAGGGGCCAGTTGATGTTGGTGTCGGCGCCGGTGAAAACCAGGCTGCGGAAGAAGTTCGCCAGGTCGCGCCCCTTGGCAATGATGTTGTCCAGGTGTTCGGGGTACCCCTTGCTCCGGTCATACCGGCGGAAGTATCCGGGATTCTCCAGGGCCAGTTGCAAAAACGCCCCGGCGCCGGCGTTCCAATCCTGCGGGTTGGCCAGGACAGGCTGCTCGGTGAAACCGGGCAGCAACAGGCGCTGCCTCAGGCACCGTTTGAGATAGTTCAGCGTCTCCGCATAAACATTGGTGCCGGCGGACAACTGACTATGAAAGTACTCGTCGCCGAAAGGCAGCGTTGCATTGCGCGACAGGGCTTCGTCGTCGGCCGTGTTGTAGGCGTAGGTGTAGAAGTCCGTGGCCATGACGACATAATTCGGGTTGTAAAGGTCGTAGGCCATCGGAGCGCCGGCGGTGGCCTCGTAGCCGAGCCCGTTGTTCATCCTGCCCACCATCTCGTTCCGGAGCGTGAGTGCCGTGAAGGTCGCAAGGTTGCGTTCGATCCGGAACAGTTCCGTCTGCACGTCCAGCAACGCCAGCCGCACGGCGTCCACGTCGTTGCCCAGCTCGGCGAACTGTTCGTTGAGCGTCTGGTAAATCTGCGCCAACGAAAGGTCCACCCGATCGAACCGGTAGTTCATGTTGGTGGCGAGATCGCCGATCAGGATCTTGACGTTGCCGATCTCGCGGGCGATGGCCTCCTCGGGTGATTCCCCACCGAACAACAGGTCGAAGATCCCGAGCGCGCCCGACAAGATGTTGCCCGATGCGGCGATCTTCCCGAGCGTGGTGGCATCCTTCGCGGTGAACGCGGCGACGCCGTCGGTGATCTTGTGCAGCCCCTCCATGCAGCCTTGCATCTGACCCGGCAATGGGATCAGCGGGTCTCTGGCCGCGATCAGTTTCGACTGCACGAGCACGGCGGCGCTGGAACACGCCAGTCTTTGCGCCTGGCCCTGTCTCGCCGCGGCCAGGCGCGCGTTGTCGGCTTCCATCGCCTCGTGGTCGGACAGGTACTCGAGCAGGGCGGCCTGGTGACGGTTGATCTCTCGTTGGACTGCGAGGTTGGTGTTGACGATGTCCCAGACGGCCCGGGTTTCGTTGGTGAACAGCGTCATGAGTTGCTCCCTGGAAACCGCGAGGCCGCTCGGGGTGCTCAGGGCCAGCAGGGTTTGCATGGTGGGATTCCCGAGCAACGGCGAGTTCGTGCTGTTAATGATCGCACCCGGTGAGGCGTCTGTGGCGAAGGAGACTTCCGGTGCAAGGAAGGCGTCCAGGGCCGCGCGAAATGCGGGGTTGCGGGCGGCGCGCTGGACGCAGGCGTCAACGAGCGCCTGTCGGGCGGCCAGCATCCCGGTGGCGCCGAGCAGATGCTGGCTGCCGGAATGGATCAGGCCGCGCGGTGTCGCGCCGCATCGCGCGCTGGAGCAGCGTGAGATAAGCGGGATTGAAATGGGTGCGCGCAGGAACACTGCGAAACGCGTCCAGGAACGCGGCCAGCATCTCGTCGCGGGCGCGCCGTTCCAGAAGGAACGGCGGGGTGTTGGTTCGAAACCGCAGCGTCGCTTCGCGGACCGCGCCCGACAGGAGATTCGGATCGGCGTTGGGATTGCGGCGGGCAATTTCGAGCAGCAGCTCGAGCGCGGGTTCGAGTTCCGGCTTTTCCGCCAGTTGCGTCATCAGATGCGCCGAATAGACCATGCGCTGGAATTCCGGTGCGCTGATCGTGACGAGGTCTGTTTGCGCGGAGCAAGGCAGAGAGGCGCCGGGCCATGCGAGGAACAAGATCGCGCCCAATGCGGCCGCAACGTTGTGGAAGAGTGATCTTGTCTCCGACCTCGATTGTAAACGTGACCGTTGCCGGTCAGAGGGAAGAACGCTGGCTTCTCTCTGGCCAGGGTGTCGAAAGCACCTGGCGATCATTGGAGCACTCGGGCCATGTCCGGCCCATGTTGTGCGGGATCGATTTTCCCGGCGTGCCCGGACCCGTCAAGCCACGGTTTTTGTCATGACCGCGGCAGAATGAGATGGGGGAACGGATCGCGTTCTCGTGCCTTGAAGCTTTGCGCCCGTTGACGGTCTTTACTCGTTCTCTGTGGTCGAAACCCGTACCGTTGGTGTTGATCCGAAGCCGGCGTTCGCGCGCCCGTTATCTGGCTATCGAAAACGCTCTGGTTGCTGTCGCCGGTTCGATTGGCAGGTCAACACCGGTTTCCTCGTCCGATGCAAGATTCAACACGGCGATCACGCCGCCCGTGTCGCTGACCGTGTATGTGCCCCCAATGGAGGACTTGAACCGCAGTCTGGCCGCGTGGCCCGCGGGGTTGTCGGTTTCAATGAGGAAATCGAAACGCGACAGGTCGTCCGTGACTGCAATGGACTGCGAGTTGGCAAAGCGATCATTCTCGAGTACGACCTGGGCTTTTCCGGAGTCGAGGGCGGCGTAGAAGCGGCGACGGACCCCGTCCAGGGGCGTGATCCGGTTGGTGTTTCCCGTTTGCTGCAGCAGACCTCCGTAGCAGAACCGTCCAAAGATGGAATCGTCCGCGAGAACGGTTGCCGCCGTTCGCAATGCGCCGCAGTAGCCGAGGTCGGTTTCGCTTGCGTAGTACCAGGAGCCGCGATGGTGCGGTTGCCCGAGCCAGGTCGTTCCGTACGGAGCCGGTTCGAACCCGCCCCCGCATCCGCCGTCGTTCCCGGCGCCTGGATACCAGTAACCGTAATTGGAGTCCGGGGTTCCGGTGTTCATCAACGCCCACGCGCTCAGACAGGAGGCATACCCCAGCCGCAGGTACGGGCTTGTGTCGGCCGCGTAGTTCATCGCGTAATCCAGCACGCTCCAGCCGCCCATCTGCGACATGTAGGTCAGCACATACTCGTCGCCTGCAGTCGCTCTGTAATCGCTGCCAAGGTAGTAATAGGCGGGCTCGAGCCAGCCTCGAACCACCAGGTTCGCCGCCATCTGCTGCTCGAGGAACAACAGCGCGTTCGACATGGAAATGCCCGCGTTGGTCCGGGCGTATTGAGTGGCGTACTTCGCAATCTCATGTGTTGTTTCAAAGCCCGTGGAATCGAAGGCGTACTCCGACCCGTACAGATCCGGGTTTTGATTCACGAAATGGTCCACCTTCTGTTCCCAGTGGTTTCGCAACGTGCTCGCTTCGGCCGTCCATCCGTTCGCCTCGAGTTCCGCGATCAGTTCCACGACCACCCTTTCGTTCATCAGGCCGGTCTCATAGGCCGACCATCCCGCGATGGCGAGCGGGATGGTGTACAGGGCGACCGCCGTTCCGTACGCGCGCCGCAAGTACTCGTTGGCCGTCAAAGCCGTGCTGATGTGCGGATAGTTCTTCGCCACGCGATACATGTTCAAATACATCACCACCACGTGCGGATAATCGTAGATGCGCCAGAGGTGGAGCTGCCCTCCGGAACCGGGGTTGCTGCTGTTCCGGTTCTGGAACCAATCGGGAATCCCGTAAACCCCGTACGCGAACGTTTCGTTGGTGGTTCTTTGAAGCCCGCCCCAGACGAAGTTCTCGAGGTAGTAATCCATCGCGTTCACCTCGCTTTGCACGGGGTACAGCGCCTGTTTGGACGCCAGGTAAGCGGGGTGGGACAGTCCCGGGTCATCGCAGGTGACGGCGTAGATCCGGAATCCTGAAATGAGATCGTAGTTGTCCGGCGTCAGCAGCACGCCGCTGCTCATGTTCCATTCGCACAACAGGCCGTCATACCACTTCGTCGGATCCACGACCTGATGATTCGCAATGAACGCGCTTCGCTTCCTGATCAGAGTTTCGATCGGTTCCGTGACGAAGAACTCCAGGCAGGTTTTGTGGTTGTCGCCGTAATTCACCGTCAGCAGGTTTTCACCCAGCCTGGAGAACCGGACCTCGTAAATGGCGTAGTCGCCGCGGTTGCCGAGCGATTGGATCTGCGTCTCGTCCGGAAACTCGGCCGTGATGCTGTTGATGGTCTGCGTCGTCCGCAGGGCCACGCGCGCGAACAGATTCGTCGGCACCGTCATGCCCGGCACAACATGAACATCCAGCTTGCCCTCGTTCACCAGCGCCTGCCGCACGCCGTCGTAGCCGTCCGCCCATTGGAACTTGAATCCGTAACGTTGCGATTCTCCGGGGCCGAGCAACAGGCTGGTGTTGGGCTGCCGCCATTGCGTTCCTTGCGCCGCGGCAACGGCGCCTTCCGCTTTCGAGTGGATGTACACCTCGTATCCCCCGTTGAGCCGGTCCCAGTACTCCAACCATGTGTCGCCTGTGGGCGTCATCAGCAGGTACGGTCCCACGCTGTTGGGCCGCATCCAGAAGATGAACGAGCCGTGCCCGGACACAAAGCTGTGCTTGAACACGCTCGAGCTCGGGCTCGAGAACGCAGTGTTCATGGGCAGCGGCAGCGCGAGGTCCCCCAGTTCCACGTTCCCGCCGGTCAGGTTCGAAACGCCGACTTCCCACTCGAAGAAGTCGCGGTGGAAAATGAACGCCGATTCAAAGATCAGGTTTCCGGAAAGGCCGTTGTTGATGCGATACGACGTGCGATACGACGCCTTGTATTCCGTGCCGGCGGCGTTGGTGGAGTACGTGACCGACGCGATGCCCGTCATGGTGACGGTTCTGGCGGAAAGCCAATTCGTTCCGGTCTGGCGATATCTCAGGTTCGCGTCGCCCAGCCTCCGGCCCCCTGCAATGTGCTCGGTCTCGAAAACGTCCTCGGAGTTCTTCAGGCTCGTGATGGCTCCGGCATCGATGTTCACGGCGGACAGCGGGTCCATCTGCCGCAGGCGATAGAACCGTTGAATCGCCAGCGCGCCGTTGATGTGCACCAGCACCATGCCTTCGCTGTTTGCGAGAACGGGCTCCGCGCCGATGTCATACCATGCCGGCGGATTTAGTGTGTCGGTGGCCTGCAATTGATACCACTTGCCCGGATTCGCGGTGAACACGACCACGACATCCGAGGAATCCACCGAGGCCTGGCCGATGACTTCGTTCGGTGGAAGGGTGATGCCGGCGACCGGCGGGGTGCGATTGTAGGAGATGGAGTCTCCGGAGCCCGCGTGAGTGAATACCGCCACGTTGTATCGGACATTGAGGGCGAGGTTGCTGACCGTGACACTGTTGCCGGCTCCGGAGTACACCACGTAATGGCCGGCTCCCGGAAGCCGGGCGCCGGCTCCGTAACTCGCGTTCGCCGCGTAGGTGGTTCCGTTCACCGGAATATGCTTGAGAAGGCTATTCGTGCCGGCCCACATCACCACCGTGCTTCCCGAACTGCCCGCGCCGCCGGCCCACGCGATGCTGAGCGTTCGATTGGGGCCGGGCGCCAGGATCAGGCTCGTGGCGGGCCCGGGTGTCGGGGCGTACGGTCCGGCGTTGGAAAGCGTAAGACTGAAGTCCGTGAACTGAACACCGAGCTGACCCGCGAACGTCGCGTGAATGATCCCCACCTGCATCGGCAATCCCGCGAAGTCGGCGCGGCGCAGCACCGTCCCGCTCACAGGCGCCGGAAAGCTCACCAGTTGCCACGGCCCGCCGCTGGTTGCCTTCTGGTAAAACAGGAAATTCGTGCCGTTCACACGATCCATGCGCAGCCAGTAATTGTTGTTCGGAAAACCGCCCGGGTTGATCTGTTGCGCGGTTCCGTTGACTTCATTGCGCAGATAGTTGGCATAGCCGAACTGGTTGAAGCGGGTCCAGGAAACGTAATCCTCGCTGCCGCCGAACGGATCACCGCCCGGATCGAACACCCGCGCCATCAGCCCGGCCGTGTTGTACGATGAATTGTCGAACGGACTCACCACACGGACCTGAACCGAGAAATCTCCGGGGGCAATCTTGAAAAGGAAAAACCCGTCGTCATCCGCATGTTCCCAGGCTGTGCCGGTGCTCTCGATGGTCAACGTGTTCGGCGCGGTGATGTTGGCGTCGCAGACCAGCGTGGCTCCGGGACCGCCACCGCCAACCCCGGTGTTCTGAAACTCTCCGGCGCCGAAGTACACGCCATCCCATATTGTGCCGGCCACGCCATTGACCAGATAGTCCAGGTCCGAGCTGAAATCGTCCGTGAACGTCGCCGCAAGGCAGTGCCCGTGGAGCAACACAAGGCATCCGGCGCCGAAAGCGGCTGTCCGCCGGAGTCGTGGTTTGCGCAGAGTGAAGTGCATGTCAGGTCTCCAGGAGGGACGCTGGACGCCAACGTAAACGGAATGAAGGCTTTCTGCCCATACCCGTGATGCACAGGCACCGATTTAAATTCCACCCGCTCACCAAAAGCGCCTGGGAGGGTTGGTCGGTTCACCTGTTGACACTCAAGGACCCAACCGAAGCGCTGCTGACCGGGACAGCGGAGTGACTGTCACCGCGTTGCAGGTATGTGGCCGACAAGTGATCCGGCATGTCCGAAATATGTATGGACTGGTTTGACTGACTCTGATTGACTTGCACCCGCTCAGGGTTGGTTGGTCTGGGTAAGCGCGGGTTCTTTCAGCGCTTCACGTCACAAGGCTGGTTGGCAGAGATCCGATGATGCACCGAACCACAATGGTTGCAGGAGTTGATCTGTTTCTCATCGCGCGTCCCGTGCGGAACGTCGTTTACTGTCCGGATATGCCGCGAACGTTTCGTCTGCGCGACTCCCGATCTCACGTGTGCCGGCGGCTTTGTCCGGAGCCAGGGTCCAACGACCCATTCAGGATTTCGACTCGAAACGGAGCGCTGTGTTCGCGAGCAGCGGTCCACAACCGAAGGAAGAGACCGAATGTTCTCTCAAGAGCATCTCGCGCTGCGCCTTGTCCGGTTGAAGACGGGAGACAAGTGGGCGGGCAAATCGCGGGGATTGGTGTTCATATTTCCGAAGGCGGGTATTGGAAGGTATTGCACCCCGATCGGGCGGGGCCAGGTCCGACCGGGCGATATTCTGGTGGTCCAGGAATGGCACCACGCGGTGCTGCACGCCGAGGCGAACGAGGATGTGGTTTTCTGGTTCTTCGCAATTCAGGTGGAACACATGTTCCCCTTGTTCGGTTCCGCGGAGATCAGCCTGCTTCAAAATGTCGTTGACGGTCTGAAAAGCGTCCGCTTTTACAGCGGCGCCACGGAGCTTGCCCGGGATTGCCACCGCATGCTGGCGGAAGCGCCGCCGGATTACGATCTCGGTCATCGGAGCCAGTTGCTCAGGATCGCCGCCTCGCTCCTTGCCGCGGAGTTCAGGAACGCGCAGTCGCATCGAGCGGGCATCGCGCGTGCGGACCAACGCGTCATCCAGGTGTTCGAGAAGTTGTCCACGCAGGAGCTTCTGAACCTGTCCGTCGCGGAGCTCGCGGCCCGGTTCGGTTGCAGTCAGCGGCATCTCAACCGGCTGTTTCACCGGCACTTCGGTTGTTCCGTCGCCGCGATGCGGATGGAGATGCGCCTGCTCAAGGCCATCTGTCTGCTGCGCGATCCCGACGCCAAGATCATCAGTGTCGCCGAACAGTGCGGGTTCAATCATCTCGGCCTGTTCAACACCTGTTTCAAACGCCGGTTCAACATCAGTCCCGGGCGATGGCGGAAGCAGGCGAGTGAAAGGGATATGACCGGCGTTTCCGGCGCAGCCGTGTGTCCGTTGAGCAGCGACAGCGCGTGTCCCTGGAACGGCTTTCGGAACGGGACACCGGACGATGGTTCCGCTGAGGCGCTGCCCCCGGTTTCGCCCGGCAGGCGGCTGGTCTCCGCGAAAGGATTGGCGGTGTCACAACCGGCTTCGAAATCAGACAAGGGAAGAGTGAACCCGTCGCCGGCGTGTCCGGAATGTGAATCAACATGTCTCTGCGTTGGATAGATCACGTTGGTTGTTCCCGTAGAATGCGATCGCTTCCGGATGTCCTTGGGGCTTTTCGTGCTAACTCCGAGTGCGCTCGTGCTGCGGAAGCATGAGCTGAGACTCGCGTGTCGTTGTTCGATTCGTCTTATCGGCCGCTCCAGCGGCATCGAACGTCGCCCGTCACGTCAGGCAACGGACGCGTCGGCGTAGTCTCGTTGTCACTCGGGCAACAACAAACAGACGCATCGCTGAACGAAAACATTGATTCCTATGAGAACAATTGTGGCAAAAGCAGGGTTGGTTGCGGCATTGGTGCTTACCTCATTCACGACAGGCGCGGCGGTGTTTTTGATGGGCGGTTCTTATTCGGAGAGTTTTGACGGAATCGGCGACGGATTGCCGGATGGATGGTCCGTTCGGACCGGGGCGACAGCAGACTCTCTTGGAACGCCGGCCAATCTGGTAACGGAGGCGACGTCCTGGGGGGACAGCGGTGGTGCCTTCAAGAACGTGGCATCGGCGGACGAGTTGACTCGGACGAGTTGACTTCCGGAGCGTCCACGGCGAGCCAGGCCGCTTCGACCGACCGCGCATTGGGCCTTCGTCAGGGCGGTTCCTTCGGTGACCCCGGGGCGGCGTTTGTTTTCGAGATTCCGAATACAACGGGGCTGAGCGATTTCACGCTGTCGTTCAACCTGCAGATGCTGAGCGTTCAGACCCGTTCCACCACCTGGACCTTTGACTATCGCATCGGCGACACCGGGGATTTTGTTGTTCTCGGTTCGTATGATGATCCGGGAGTATTCGGTTCGACGCCGATCACCTTTACGGGCGACCAGCTTGGTGCGTGGAATGATCAGTCATCGACGATCTGGTTCCGGATTGTGGCACTGACCGACTCGGTGGGAACCGGGAGTCGCGACACGATTGGAATCGACGATTTCGCGCTGACCTTTACCGCGGTTCCTGAGCCGAGCGGGGCTGGGCTTGCGTTGATCTCTGGAGCCCTGTTTCTGCTGCACACGGCGCGGAGAAAGAGTTAGGCACTGTGCACGGCCCCGGTGGTGGATCCCGGCGCCGGCGCGTGTTTTGAGCATCCCCGCCACAGCGGTCCGCCACCGGAGGCCGTCCTGTCGTGCCGACGCCATGGGGACAGAAGCTGAAACGGAACAAGGCGAAACGCGATGGGGATAGCGGGAACCGCATCTGGAGCGCGCAAGAGCGATCAGGCCGGCCAAGCAGCCGGCCTGATTCGTTGAGCGCAAATGTGGCGGACAGCCCGGTTCATATTATGCCCCGGCGCTGTGGCGGACAGCCCGGTTCATATTATGCCCCGGCGCAGCAGTGTGATGCACGTGGCTCGCCGGTCGGGTGGAATTCAGCCGGAGCAGGTTGGTCGTCATGCCGTATCGTGATCGGCGGCAGCGCGGCGCTGTTCCTAACCGGGGTTCGACGTTGGATGTTGGATGTTTCCCGGCCGGGGTCTACACTCCGGGCGGCTATGGGTTCGGAAGCTGAACTGCTGGCGCGTTGCCGGCGCGGCGAGGCGGATGCGTGGGACGAATTGTTCGACCTGCATTACGCCGCGGCGGGGCGCTTCATCTTTCAGCTCGGCCACGATTTCACGCGCGAAGACGTCGAGGAGATCTGCCAGGAAACATTCCTGTCGGTGATCCGGAATATTGGTTCATTCCGCGGCGGATCGCAGTTCCGTACGTGGCTGTTCCGGATAGCGGCGAACAAGGCACGGGACTGGCGCGAGCGGCGCAACGCCGCCCGGCGCGGCAGCGGCCATGTTCCGGTGTCTCTTCAGGCGGAGGATCCGGACAGCGGCATGGTGATGGATATCCCCTCGAATCAATTGTCCCCGGGCGAGCTCGTGTTGAAGGAAGAGCAGATGGGTCTCGTGCGCGAGGCGCTGGATCAGCTTGGGGAACCGTGCCGCGAGATCATCGAGCTGCGTTATTTTGGCGATTTCAGTTACGAGGAGTTGAGTGTTGCGCTGGAATTGAATCCCAAGACCGTCAGTTCGCGCCTGAGCAAGTGCCTGGACCGGCTCGAGGGACTGATCCGGCGCATTTTTGCCGGAGACAATCCGGCATTTCCCCGTCCAACTACGTGAGTAATGGAACCGGAGCGGCCCATTGAGAAGTTGTTGAGAGCGTTCGCGCAGAAGCGGCGCGAACAGGCGGGGGAACCGTTTGAATTGCATCCGGTGAACCGCCGCCTGTTGCAGGATGAAGTGGCGCGGTTTCGGCGAACGGGCCGGGCGGCGTCCTGGTGGGGCTGGATCAGAAACCCGCGGTTCGCTTCCGCGCTCGCTGCGGCCGTGGTGCTCGGCGCGTGCACTACACTGCTCCTGTTGCGCGAGCGGGAGGATCGTTCTGAAATCAGCATGGCGTCACAGTACAAGGACAGCCGGACGCAGCCGGCGCCGTTGGAACAGGCGGCGGACGAAACGTCGCTGAGCGACCTCGGTTTGGCGGCGCCTGCGAAACCGATGGAGGAAGTCAGGACGATGAGTGTCGCGGTCGCCACCGCCGTTCCGCGCGGAGATGTCGAGCAAGATCGCGCCGGACGCGCGGCTGAACTCGCCGCTGTTCCTTCGGCTGCTGCAACGGACGCTGTGCCGGAGGCCACGGCAAACCGAAGTGTGGGGTTGGCCGGGTCAGCGGCGGCGCTGACCGGGCCGGAGCGGCGTTTTCGCCGTGTGACGGACGGCGCGGAGCGAGGCGAGTCCGTGCTGCAATCGTTCCGGCTTCGCCAGAGCAACGGTCGTTTGCAGGTGATCGATGCGGACGGATCGGTTTACGAAGGAACGATCGTCGCGGCTCCGGCGCGCCAGGCGTTCGGGGACACGACGCCTCCGGCTCAGCGGGAGCAGAGTTTTGTTGAAGCGTTTCAGTTTCAGGTGTCGGGCACGAACTTCACGCTCCGGGCGCCGGTGCTGTTTACGGGCGCGTTTGTTCCGCCGACCAATGTCGTGGACGCGATTGCGGCCGGTGAAGATGTCCGGCGTGAAGCGATGCAACGGCCTGCAACTTTGGGCGGACAATGGCGTGTGGAAGGTACGGTGGTGGTGGGCACGAACACGATCCAGCTTCGTGCGGAGCCGGAGGGATGAATTGAACATTCAACGCTCGACATTCGATGCAACGTCAAAGCTGGCCAAATGTGCGGCCTCTTGTTCATCGTGCGATTTTTCAGCCGTCCCTTCGGGACTTATCCGATTAACCCGCCTGCCCCGCGGCTAAAGTGGGTGGGCTATCTTCGGTTCTCCCTTCGGGATTCCGACCGCGAGTTGATGGGGTATAGAACCCATTTTCAGATAAGCGACTGCCACACAGTGCATGAGCGTGGATGAAAACTGCAGGTGCGGGTCTTGCAGCGCAAAATAGCGCGTGATAGGGTCAGGCACCAATTTTTGCGACCCTGAAAACAAGTTTTATGAAAATCAGTCCTGCAGTAGTACTGTTCACCGGGCTGGCCACATTTTCGGTTGCGGCCGGCGACATCACGGGGACCGTCACGCTTCAAGGAACGCCTCCGGCGGAAATTCCGATCAAAGAGATCAAGGCGGATCCTTTCTGCGGCAAGCTGGTCACCGATCAACCCACGACGAGATTTTTCGTGGTCGGGCCGAACAAGGAACTGGGGGATGTGGTGGTGATGCTGAAAGGCATCAGCGGCAAGTCCACCGGAGCGACGGCGGAACCGGTGGTTCTCGACCAGGAGAAATGCCTGTACGTTCCGCAGATTGTGGCTTTGCAGACCGGGCAGAAGCTTCTGGTGAGGAATTCCGATCCGTTGCTGCACAACGTTCACCTGACTCCGAAGGAAAAGGCGAACGAGACGGCCAACGCGGGCAAGCTGAACCTGCCGCAAATGGAAAAGGCGCCGGATCTGGTTTACACCTTCCCGGCTCCTGAGAATTTCCTCCGTTTTCAATGCGATGTGCACAAGTGGATGTTCGCGTGGGTGACGGTGGTGGATCATCCCTACTTCGCGGTGACCGGCCCGGACGGCAAGTTCAAGATCAGCAACGTTCCGCCGGGCAAGTACACCATCACGGCGCTGCACAGGAAGGCCGCTCCGAACGGCATCGACAAGGAAATCGAAGTGAAAGAGGGAGCCGACACGACGGTGGACTTCACTGTGGAACTCAAGTAGCGGCACGGGCTTTCAAAACCGCTGCGGGGGACTCCTTGCAGCGGTTTGTTTTTTCGACGGATGACATCGACGCACAACGCATGGCTGTTCCGGTTCACGGTGTTCACGGCGGCGTGCACCTTTGTGCTGCTGGGGGCGGGCGGACTGGTGACCAGCCATGGCGCGGGGCTGGCGGTGCCGGACTGGCCGAACTCCTACGGCTACAACATGTTTCTGTTCCCGCCTTCGCAATGGATCGGCGGGATCCTCTACGAGCACACTCATCGGTTGATCGCTTCCTTCGTGGGGCTGCTGACCGCCGTGCTCGCTCTGTGGCTGTGGGGACGCGAGACACGCGGGGCGAGCAAGTGGGCCGGCATCGGCGCGATGGTGTTTGTGTTGATGCTCATGGGAGTGCGGCACATGGGCGTTTACCAGGCGCTGGCCGTGCTGGCGCTGCCCGTGATCGTGGCGGGCCTGGTGCAGTTCTTTCGCCGGCCGGACCAGTTGCGCTGGCTGGGTGTCGTCGCTTACGCCGCCGTCATCCTGCAGGGCGTGCTCGGCGGACTTCGCGTTGTGTGGCTCAAGGATGAGATCGGCATTTTTCACGGCACGCTCGCGCAGTTGTTCTTTGTGTTGATCTGTCTGATGGCGCTGCGCACGAGCCGATGGTTTGCGGGTTTGAACCGGGAAGGCGGGGGAGGATTCCGCCTGCATCCGCTGTTGCTGGCGACGACGGTTCTGATTCTGGCGCAGCTCGTTCTGGGCGCGACCATGCGGCATCAGCATGCGGGCCTGGCGATTCCGGATTTTCCGCTGGCGTACGGGGAATGGTGGCCGGCGACGGATCCGGATTCGATTGCCCGCTACAATCAGAACCGGATGGAGGTAAGGGCGCTGAATCCGATCACGGCGTTCCAGGTGCACCTCCAGATGGTGCACCGGCTGATGGCGGTGATCATTCTGGCGGCGGTGTTCGCCAGCGGATGGATGGTTCTTCGCCGGCTCAGGTGGCGCAGTTTGGCGGGAAAGCTCGGCGTTTTCTGGATGGTTCTGATCTCCGTGCAGGTCGCCCTTGGCGCCTTCACGGTGTTGTCGAACAAGGCGGCGGACGTGGCGACGGCGCATGTGCTTGCGGGCGCACTTTCGCTGGTCACGGGCGCGATGCTGTGTATAGTTTACGGCCGAAGCCCGAAATCCGCGCCTGGCGCCGTGTTGTCCGGTCTCTCCGAACGTGAACGCACCGCGAGCGCTTTGGCCACGGGCCCGGCAACCTGATGAAAGCAACTGCGCCCTTATTGACCGAAGCGATCGCTGTCGAGAAAAGCTGGACGGCGGTTTTCCTGGATTTGATCAAGGCGCGTCTGACGTTTCTGGTGGTGCTGACGACGCTGGTCGGTTTTTACGTGGGCAGCACGGGGCCGACGAACCTGCCGCTGATGGTTCACGCGGTGCTCGGGACGGCGTTGTTGGCGAGCGGAGCGGCGGCGCTGAACCAACTGATCGAGCGCGAGCACGACGCGAAGATGCAGCGTACCCGGACACGGCCTTTGCCGTCGGGCCGGATGCAGCCATCGACGGTCCTGGTGGTGGGCGGAACGCTTTCGTGCGCCGGCCTGCTGTATCTGGCTGTGGCGGTGAATCCGCTGACCACGGCGCTCGGGGCGATCTCGCTCCTGAGTTATCTGTTCATTTACACGCCGCTGAAGCGGGTGACATGGCTGAACACGGCAGTGGGGACGATCCCGGGTGCGCTGCCGCCGTTGATGGGATGGACGGCGGCCCGCGGGCAACTGGAAACGGGCGGATGGGTGCTGTTTGCGATCCTTGTGTTCTGGCAGTTGCCGCACTTCCTGGCGATTGCGTGGATGTATCGGGACGAGTATGCACGGGCGGGATTCAAGATGCTGCCGCTGGTGGATCCGGAGGGGCATCGCACGGGGCGCCTGGCGGTGAGTCACACTCTCGGGCTGCTGCCGATCAGCCCGGGCTGCTGCCGATCAGCCTCTCTCCGTTTGTGCTGAACCTGACCGGGCCGCTGTATCTTGCGATCGCGTTGATCCTTGGAGCCGGCTTTCTGTGGGTGGCAATCCGGTTTGCGCGGCGTTTGACGCTGGCGCGCGCGCGGTTGTTGTTCTTCGTGTCCATCCTGTATCTGCCGTTGCTGCTGGCGGTGATGGTGCTGGACAAAATGAAGTAAGATAATGAACAAAATCAGGCCAATCCGCCGTTGACACCCCTTGACGAGTTCAGTTCACTAGCGCGAATTTCACACGGGTCGGCCAAAAAATGGTTAGTCATTCCGACTCGGTTTTGTTGAGACATGCAGGCGACGACACATGCAATCCCGCACACCGGCGTTCATGAGGCGCATCATTCGGATGCAGGCTTCTGGCGGACGTACATTTTCTCGACCGATCACAAGGTGATCGGGATTCAGTACGGCCTTACGTCGCTGACGTTTCTGCTGATCGGTTTTTGCCTGATGCTGGTGATGCGGTGGCAGATCGCGCATCCGGGCGAGCCCGTGCCGGTGATCGGCGGGTTGCTGGAGGCGGTGCTGGGCGATGTGGCCGCCAAGGGGGTCATGTCGAACGAGCTGTACAACTCGTTCGGGGCGATGCACGGGACGATCATGATCTTCCTTGGGGTGGTGCCGCTGGCCTTTGCTGCGTTTGGCAATTACGTGGTGCCGCTGATGATCGGCGCGCCGGACATGGCGTTTCCCCGCATCAACATGGCCAGCTATCACGTGTTCGTGTTGGGCGGGCTGGTCATGCTGGTCAGCTTCTTCATCCCGGGCGGCGCGGCGCAGGCGGGATGGACGTCGTACTCGCCGCTGGCGACGTCGATTGCGACGGACGGGCAGACTTTCTGGCTGATCGGGATGGTCCTGCTGATCACCTCGTCGCTGCTGGGCGCGGTGAATTTCATCGCGACGATCATTCAGTTGCGGGCGCCGGGCATGACGTGGATGCGGCTGCCGTTCTTTGTGTGGGCGCAGTTTGTGACGGCGTTTCTGCTGTTGCTGGCGTTCCCGCCCCTGGAAGCGGCGGGCATCATGCAATTGATGGACAAGGTGGCGGGGACGAGTTTCTTTCTGCCGACGGGCCTGGCGATCGGGGGCGACCTGGCGAATGTGAGCGGGGGAGGGAGCCCGTTGTTGTGGCAGCACCTGTTCTGGTTTCTCGGGCATCCCGAGGTGTACGTGCTGATCCTGCCGGCGATGGGCATTGTGGCGGAGGTGATTTCGAACAACACGCGCAAGCCGATCTGGGGCTACAAGTCGCTGGTGTATTCCGCGCTGGCCATCGGTTTCCTCTCGTTCATCGTCTGGGCGCACCACATGTATCTGACCGGGATGGGCACGAAGGTGGCCACGTTCTTTCAGACGACGACGATGATCATCTCGATTCCGTCGGTCATCATTCTGACGTGCATGTTCATCTCGCTGTGGGGCGGGTCGATCCGGTTCAACACGCCGATGCTGTTCGTGCTGGCCTTTCTGCCGATGTTCGGCATCGGGGGTCTGACGGGTCTGCCGCTGGGCTTCAGCTACAGCGACATTCATCTGCACGACACGTATTACGTCATCGCGCATTTTCACTACATTGTGGCGCCGGGCACGATCTTCGCGCTGTTTGCGGGCATTTATTACTGGTTCCCGAAGATGACGGGGCGGAAGATGAACGAGTTCTGGGGGCGGGTGCATTTCTGGCTGTCGTTCATCTTCATGAACCTGGTGTTTCAGCCGATGTTCGCGCAGGGGATGTCGGGGATGCTGCGCCGGATGGCGGATGGCGGCGCGATGTATTCGGCAACGGCGAACGCCCGGGCGGGTGCGGGGGTGATTGGCGGGTTGACCGATTACATCATGAGTCTGCACACCTACATTCTGTGGGCCGCGGTCGGGCTGGCGCTCGCGCAGATTCCGTTCATCGTGAATCTCTTCTGGAGCCTTCGCAACGGTCCGAAGGTGAAGTCCGACAACCCGTGGCGGAGCACCACGCTCGAATGGCAGACGCCGACGCCGCCGCCGCACGGCAATTTTGCGGAGCCGCCGCGGGTTTACCGCGGCCCTTACGAATACAGCGTTCCCGGCCATCCGACGGATTACACGCCGCAGAACGTGCCGGAGAAATAGTCACTCATGGATATTCCGTACACAGTTGATACCCGTCCGGACACCGGGCTTTACAACGCGAAGGCCGGCATCTGGCTGTTTCTTGCGTCCGAGGTGATGTTGTTCGGCGCGTTGTTTTCCGCGTACATCCTGTTGCGCGTGGGCGCGCCGGAGGGTTTATGGCCCCTGGGCTGGCTGAACGTGCCGTTGGGCACGATCAACACGCTGGTGCTGATCACGTCGTCCATCACCACCGTCATGGCGTGGGCGGCGCTGAAGGTGAACCAGTTCGACCGGTTCAAGCTGTTCCATGGAATTACGCTGTTGTGCGCGCTGATCTTCGTGGGCATCAAGTCGTTCGAGTACTACGACAAGTTCACGCATTACGAGGTCACGTTGAAGGACGGGCGGATCGCCGACGGCCATTTGAAGGAGGCGACGGACACGCACGTGACGATCTCGGGGCGTTTTGTGGAGGAGCGGGAGGAGCTGTATGACCTGCACAAGCACAAGGCGCACGGGCACGAGACGATCACGATTGCGCGGGAGGACATCGAGAAGCTGAGCAACTACGGCCCGCGGCACAACACGTACATGGCCATCTACTTCACACTGACCGGCCTGCACGCGCTGCACGTGATCGGAGGCGCGATTGTGATTGGTTACCTCTGGGGTCCGGGCAGCCGGTTGTGGCGGAAGGATCCCGAGCGGTTCACGAACCGGATCGAGATTTCCGGGCTGTTCTGGCATTTCGTGGACCTGGTGTGGATCTTCCTGTTCCCGATTCTCTATTTGCTGTGATTTATGAGCGAAAAGCATCACGACGAGCATTTCGGCCATCATGTTCGGCGCTATCTGCTGGTTTTCTATGCGCTCCTGCTGGGCACAGCCATCACGGTGGCGGTGTCGTATGTTCCGTTCACCAATCACGCGCTGAACATCGGGCTCGGCCTGGTCATCGCGGGGACCAAGGCGTTTCTCGTGGCGGGCTACTTCATGCACCTGATTTCCGAGAGGAAGATGATCTACGCCATTCTGGCCTTCACGGTGTTCTTTTTTGTGGGCCTGATGTTCCTGACGGTGTGGTCGTTTTATGATTTTCCACCCTTAACCATCACGCGTTGATTATGTCACTGAAAGCCTTTCATCTGGTGTTTATCATCGCGTCGATCGTGCTGGCGTTCGGTTTCGGCGCCTGGCTCCTGCGGCAGTGTTTCGCCTTCGACGGGCCGGTGATCGAGCTGGCAGGCGGCATTGCCTCGATCGTCGCGGGCATCGGGCTCATTGTTTATGAGCGTTATTTCCTGAAGAAAACGCGCAACGTCAGCTACCTGTGAATGCCTTGAAGCTTCTGCGGTTCATTTTGGCGGCGCTGCTGTGGCTGGCGGTGGCACAGCCGTTTTCGGCCGGCGCCTGCGCCGTCTGCTATGGCGATCCGAACTCGGAGCTGTCGCGCGGGCTCACGTGGGGCATTTTCGTTCTGATTGCCGTGGTGCTCGTGGTTCTGTCACTGATTTCCACCTTCTTCGTTTACGTCGCGAAGAGATCCAGCGGAGACAAGCATTGAACATGGACAAGATTCTCGGATTGCCGGTTGTCGCCTCCGAACACGGGCATCACGTGGACCTGCTGATCAAGTATGTCCACTGGCTGATGATCGCGCTCTTCGTCGGCTGGCTGGCGTATTTCGCCTACGCGCCCTTTC
>CZCB01002457.1_pt1 | contig 25824 bp, 20 predicted proteins | sample 591991 | NCBI WGS metagenome assembly CZCB01 (sample SAMEA3556809, study PRJEB10932) | anaerobic digester metagenome
TACTAAAGATAAGTCAACCAGAGCCATTTCTGCTTCTCTCAGTACATGATAGGCAAGTAGTGGAGGAATAATGCTCAGTACAGTACAATTTTCAATTAATTGTAAAGCGGTTTGTTTGAAATTTCTGATTTCTTTTACAGCATCTATAACTTCATTATTAAACCGTTTTAATCTGGGTGTGACAAAGGCATTTGGTAATCCAACTCCAATATTCGGAGGTACAGGTTGACTGAGTAAATCCTCAGGCAGTAACCATTTTTCAAATATTTTAGGCGCTTCCATAGATTCCAGATTCCGAGCCTGCAATCGTAATACTTCAAATTCTTCGCCAAATTTTTCTGCTTGTTCCACTAACCTTCTTTCTGACGGATCTAGGAGGTGGGCAATAAAGCGGGCATGGTCGCCCATTATTCTTAACCAAAAGATTTCTTCCTGTAAAGCATCTTGGGCAGGTAAGAGATCAATGTTATTTTGTAGGCGAATTAAAATTGTCCGGAAACGAATTGCTTCCCTTCGAATATGGTCGATAAGAAGAGGATAGTTTGCACCGCCTAATCTGCAAAAAAGAAGTTTGTTGAGAACAGTTGTTTTAAAAGCAATAATTTTGTTTAAAGCTTCAATAACTTCCTGGTTAAATTCTCTTATGTTTTTAGGAGAAGGATTGCATAAATTTTGCAGCTTTTCCAGCAAATCATTAAATAACTTCTCTAATTTTAGAGCTTGAGTAATTAAATCTTTTTCATCACAAGGAAGCCCAAGCCTGATAAATAATGCGTGTTCTTTCATAATCCGCAGCCAAAATTTATTTTGCCGTAAAGACTCTTCGATAAAGTTCATTGTTATTCACCTCTAAATTTAATATTTTTAGAAGAAATTACTCTTTACTTATATTCTATGAAGAATAAAAATATAAGGATACTGGTTACAAGGAACGGGGTTATTGACAACTCTCCCGTAAATTTTTTTCCGAATAAATGAAACAATTTTCTGAAAAAACGTCTATAATAAAAACAAAAAGGAGGTGGTCAATTTGAATAAGTATTTAGTATTAAGTATTGTAGTTTTATTGTTTGTCTTTGGTGCTTTTATCTCTATTAAGGAATATGAATCGGATGACGATAAAGTCCCTGAGGCTAAGGATGAATTTGGTGAGGAAGTTTTTGAGGTAATGGATGAGGATAATGTAGTAACCTTAGTAACAAAAGCCATGAATGCTTATTGGTATGTATTAAGCGGAGGTAAACATCAAGGTGAATTAATTACTTTTGAACATAACGGGCTGGAATATCGTTATCTGGGAGATGATCTAAACACCAAAGAAAAACTAATTGGATATTTAAGTAAATACTATACTCCGGAAGCTAGAGATAACTTTATCTATATGTATAGTTTTATAGAACATGAAGGTATGATGGCTCAACCTAATGCTGACGGTGGGAGTCTCTTAGAGTGGGAAAATGCCCAGGCATCATTAATCAGTGAAACTGAAACCACTAAATCCTACGAATTGAAAGTCCCTTATGGTGAGGGAGAGTACCGACAATTCGATACTGTTGAAGTTATAGTACAAAAAATTGAAAAAGGATGGAAAGTTGCTGATATTATATATAAAAATGCTGAGTGTTATTAAGGGTTAGGGGATTTTCCTATGCCGAAAAGGTTGTGAACGATACTGTTCAGTGGATTGCTGTTCATATCCGAGGTTGACAGAAAAATGAAGGATATATATACTGTGAAAGAGAACATTAAGAAAACTATTTTAGAAAGAAAGGGCAAGGTATCTAGGTCGATGAAGAATTAATCCACTTTTAACAATTAAGGAAAATGCATTCGTAATAAGATTTTCCGCAAACCTTTTACATGATAAAGGGTTTTATTGTAGTGCATTTTTATTAATTAATGGGTGGATAGTATTCTTATACCTCAGATAGCTTGCTTTATTATTTATTGTTAGTGGGCATTAGCCTGACATAGTGATATCCAATTAGCTTTGATTTTTTATTAAATCAAGGTTCATTTAATAAAGCTGTAAGTGTATTTTAAGAATGCTATCCTCTCCATTTTCAAAGGAGGGGTTTTTTATGTTATTAGTTGAATGCAGTAAGGTTAAGAAATATTTTGGTGATCGATTAATTTTGGATATAGATAACTTAAAAGTTTATTCTCAAGACAGAATCGGGATAGTAGGCGTAAACGGAGCAGGGAAAACCACCTTAATTAATATTTTGAGCAAGAGGCTTGAGCCTGATGAAGGCAAGGTAAGATTAAAGGCAAAAACAGGTTATATTTCCCAGTTGGAACCACCTAATAGGAAAACTATAAGCAGGGAAATGGCGGCTAAGTTCGGTATTAGAACTACCTGGGCTGAACATATGAGCGGAGGGGAAAAGACGAGATTTAAGGTAGCAGAGGCTTTAGATAATGAAAATACACTGATTTTTGCCGATGAACCTACCAGTAATGTGGATATGGTCGGCATTGAACTTATTGAGAAAATGCTTGCAGAGTATCGGGGAGCCTTAGTTATTATCTCCCACGACCGCAGCCTCTTGGATAAGTTATGTACCCAGATTATAGAAATAGAAAACAGTAAGATTAAAATATATAAAGGAAATTATAGTGATTACCGAAAACAAAAACTTGAGGAAAGAAAAAGGGCTCAATTTGAGTATGAGGAATATGTAAAGGAGAAAAAGCGGCTAGAGCAGGTTATCCATAAAACAAAACAAAAGGTAAAAAGCATCAAAAAAACTCCTAAGAGGATGGGTAATTCTGAGGCCAGACTCCATAAAATGGGTTCCCAAAAGGCTAAGGCTAACCTGGAAAGAGCTATTAAAAATGTGGAAAAAAGAATTGAACATCTTAAAGTCAAGGAAAAGCCCCAAGAACAACCTGTAATTAAATTAGATATTTTGGATTCGGTGAAACTTCATTCCAAAATTATTATTGAAGGGGAAAACCTCAATAAATCCTATGGAGACAAACTTATTTTTAAGAATGCCGCTTTTAAAATTTATAATGGGGCCAGGGTAGCTTTACTTGGTCCAAACGGTTGTGGGAAAAGTACTTTGCTGAAAATGATTTTGGATAATGAGGATGGGATAAAAATCGCTCAAGGGGCAAAAATAGGGTATTTTAGCCAGGATATGGATATTCTTAAGCAGGACTTAAGTATTATCGAAAATGTAATGGAAAGCAGCATTTATCCCGAGAGTTTTGCCAGGTTGTTCTTAGCCAGACTCCTTTTTAAAGGGGATTCCATATATAAAAAGGTTAATACTTTAAGTGGTGGAGAACGGGTAAAAGTATCTTTTGCCAAAATATTATTGGGGGATTTTAATTTACTAATCCTTGACGAACCTACTAATTATTTAGATATTAATTCCCTGGAAGTGTTAGAAGAAACCCTTAAGGAATATGAAGGAACATTATTATTTGTGTCTCACGACAGAAAGTTTGTCAGCAATATTGCCAGTCAAATTATGATCATAGAAAATTTTCAAATTAAGTTATTCCCAGGGACTTATCAAGAATATCTAGAAAGAAACAATGATAGTTTAAAAGACCAAAAAGAAGAAATTCAGGCAAAGCTATTTATCTTAAAAAATCGTCTTTCAGAAATTATAGGAAAACTGTCACTGCCGGCTAAAGGAGAGGACATCCAGGCTTTGGATGAAGAATACTATAAAATCTTAGCTGAAATCAAAAAATTAGAAAGAATTTTACCCTAGCCTTCTAATTATTCTTTTCACCTTCCTTACTTCTTCCTCCATATATTAATAGTAAGAATTACTAATGTGGTTTGTTAACAAACCGGGGAGGAAAGCGGGGAGGTGTTTTTTTATGCAATATTTTTACGGTACGCAAACGCCCTTAAGGGTGCTTGATGAAATTGAGCTTTGGAAACAGCAGGAAAGTGAGCATACCGTAGTCATCCGGCAGGTAGTACAAAATTTAGAAGAAAATTTTGTAGAACAATTAAAAGCTTGGGAATTAGCTTTTGCTAAGGCCCAAGGAATTGCGGTGCGCTATGTGGAAGCGGTAATTAGATCTAAAGGTGCAATTGCCCCTGTTTTATTACAGGAGATTAGACAGTTTACATTATTTTCAATTAATCAGAGCATGAGTTTTGTGTCATTTTTAAACCAGCTGGTAGCTGAAAGCGAAGCAGTAGAAAATAACCCGGTAGCGGTGGTAGTAATTAATCATATCCGGCGGGAATCGGAATATTTAATTGGGATTATTACGGCGGCTCTGCAGCACTTTTAATAATATTTTGTATAGAACCTCAATCAGAATCTGATTGAGGTTCTATTAGCACTTGTATAGGGGGATCATGAATTAAGCACCTGTTTTGAGGTATTTCCAGATTAGCATCTAAGGGTACGGGGTTATTAAATTTTGCCGGAAGACCTTTATTACTCCAGGGGGAGGGCCGCTTTAAGAAAACCTTTTCTTTTGTAGGGCAATCCGGTGTGGGTAGGTCGCCGGATTTTGCGCAAACTTTAGCTTTAACCCATACTTTGGAGATTTCTTTGGGTACATTTTCTTTAGTAAATAATTCTGTTTTAATAAATTGCTTAGGGGTTAATTCACTGGGAAGCAAACCGGATTTGGTGTCTATGGCTACTTCCACAATATCCTCCGGTCGCTCAAAATCCCGGGGAGTTAAATCCCGGTGAGCTACTTCCATTACTTCTTTCCAGATAGGACCGGCACTGGAGCCGCCTCCTACTCTTTGCATGGTTTCCGGCTGGTCATAACCTAGCCAAACAGCTCCCACTAATTCAGGGGTATAGCCGACAAACCAGACGTCTTTATTATCGGAAGTTGTTCCCGTTTTTCCTGCCACCGGCCAATCTTTTAATCGGGCCGGCTTACCTGTCCCTTCTTCGACAACCGTTTTCAGCATATCAGTAATGAGGTAAGCGGTTTCTTCACTCATAGCTACTATTTTACGGGGTTTATGTTCCCACACAACTATCCCATCCTCATCTACAATTTTTTCGATGACATACGGTTCTACATATACACCTTTATTGGCAAAAGCTCCATAGGCGGCGGTTATCTCCAGAGGGGATACCCCTTTGGTTAAGCCTCCTAAGCCTAGGGATAATCCTTGGTCATTATACTTACCATTTGTAACGATTGAAGATATCCCTAAATTTTGGGCCATATTTAGGCCATCCATTATTCCTACCTGGTTTAGCATTTTAACCGTCCAGACATTTATGGAGTACTGGGCTGCGGTACGCATGGAGATTAGCCCGCGGTATTTATTATCATAGTTTTTAGGTACCCATGTGCTGCCATTGATGTTATATACTTGGGGGTAGTCATCCAGGACAGTTGCCGGGGAATAACCCTTTTCCAAAGCCGGGGCAAAAACGGCAATGGGTTTAAAGGTAGAACCTGGTTGGCGTAAAGCCTGAGTGGCCCGATTAAATTGTCTTTGACCTTCTTGGTTTCTCCCGCCGATTAGTCCCTTGATCTGACCGGTATGGTGATTTAGCACAACCATAGCTGATTGGATTATTTTGTTGTCTTTTCCTTGAGGAAANNTTTTGGTCTGCACATCGGGGTCTAAGGTAGTATAAATCTTGTAGCCGCCGGTGTAAAGCTGGCCTGAGTTTTCTTTTAAATCCAATTTTTCCAGAGCTTCTTCAATTACCACATCAATAAAAGATTGAAATTTATATCCCTTTTCTTCCCTCTCCAGGGAAAGTTCAATAGGTTTTTCGCTGAGTCTTTTTGCTTCTGAATCTGAGAGTTTGCCGTAGTTAACCATGGCTTGCAAAACCAGGTTCCGTCGTTTTTTACTCGCTTCCGGATGGTAGATAGGAGAATGCCGGTAGGGGTTTTGAATTATACCTACTAAGAGAGCCGCTTCTTCAATGTTCAAGTCTTTGGCCTTTTTATTGAAAAATTTTCGGGCGGCGGTTTCAATCCCATAAGCACCGTGGCCAAAGTATACTTTATTTAAGTATCTTTCCAGTATTTCATCTTTGGAGTATTTAGTTTCTGCCTTTAAAGCAAGAATTGCTTCTTTTATTTTGCGGCTAAAACTCTTTTCACTTCTATCCAGCATGGCTAATCCTACTAATTGCTGGGTGATAGTACTGCCTCCTTGGACTATCCTGCCGCTTTTTATATTGGCTGTCATAGCCCCGGCTATCCGGTAAAGGTCGATGCCCGGATGTTCGTAAAAACGCTGGTCTTCTATAGCCACTAAGGCATCAATAACATGGGGAGAAATTTCGTCTAGAGTGACGGGTATCCTGTTTTCTTCTCCGTGCAATTCTTTTATTACCTGACCGTTTTTATCCATAATATACGACGTTGCCTTAAATTCATGGAGGGGAGTGTCGTCCAGTTTGACTACGTTTTTAATGGTTCCTGCGGCAAAACCTAACCCTATTCCTAAAAAGGAAAGTATTAGGACTATGCTTAAAATGATGGTTCCTTTCGTAAATTTGCGTCCCCAGGACATAGACTTTCCTCCTTTGAAGTTGATACTTGTCTAAAATAAATGTTAAGAAAAACTCAAAGCATCAGCCATGAAAGATGGTTGAGAAAAAAATGAAAAAAATCTAATAACTTTTTGAAAATTTTTGCTTTATTAATGCTATAATTAAATGAATATGTGTTTATTATGATTAAGATTGAAAGGGATGTTGGTAAAGTGGTTGGGCAGAGTTTTCTGGTAATTGAAGCGGGAGAGCCTTTTCAAAAAGGGGATATTATTAAACTAACTACTCAAGATGTTGTAATCGGACGGGCTACTAAAGAGTACACTCCGGATATTTGTTTTAACAGTCTATATATTTCCCGCCGCCACGCTCAAATCTCTTTTTTAAATAATGGTTTTTATATTAAAGATTTAGAAAGCACCCACGGTACAGCGGTTAACGGTCAGGTTTTAAAACCGGAACAATTTTATAAGTTGAATCCCGGTGATGTAATTACTTTAATTGAGGGTCTGGTTTTCTTTACTTATCAGGAGGAAGTGGATCCGGAAAAAACTATTGTTTTTCCCCAATGTTTGATTAACCGGAAAGGTCTTTTTGTAGACGAAGCTAAAAAGCAAATCTGGTATCAGGATAAAATACTGAAAATATCCGGGAAACCGCGGGAATTGCTTCTGCTTTTATACAGGAACAAAAACAGAACCGTTAGCTATGAGGAAATTAAAAGAGCGTTATGGCCGGAGAGGGAGTTAGATGAAGACGGTTTGCCTATCGTGGGCAATGAAGAAATATATGCTTTAGTGTACCGTTTGCGCAAACAATTAGGCGGGGATCTGGAAAAAATGATTATTACCGTTTCCGGTTATGGCGTAATCTTGGAGTTGGATTAATCAGGTGAAAAGGGGAGAGTCAAATTGGAGGGACATACACAGCAAAGGATCAATTGTCTAAATTGCCGCCACTTTTATATCACCTGGGACAAAAATTTTCCCCGAGGTTGTCGGGCTCACGGGTTTAAAAGTCAACACTTACCTTCACGGGTTGTCTTTAATTCTTCAGGAATTGAGTGCATGTACTATCAAAAGAAAAGAGAAAAAACAAAGACAGAAACAGATTAGGAGCTAACATTAGCCCCTAATCTGTTTTTCCTTATTTTTAAGTTTTTCATACCAGATGCTGTGGCGGCGCCGGATGTAATTCAGGTCTACTTTTCCTGTAAACATGGATGGGAGCAAGGGCCAATTAGCCTTAAAAACAAAAGCCCCTAGATGAGCGATTATGCCCAGGATGATCATAAAAGTAGCCAGGTTATGAAGATGGGTAACCCAACTTAAAAAAGCGGGGGAAAAATAAACGGAGGGTAAATTTTTCATTACTTTGATTATGCCTGTAACTATTATTATCAGGAAACTAAAGGCCATATAAGCATAGGCCAGTCTTTGTTCAGCTAAGTATTTGTCACTTTGGGGCTCTTTTCCGAAACCAAACATTGACTTGATAATCTGCCAGGATTCCTTTAAATCTCCTTTACGGGGAATCAGGTTATATTCTTTTCTGATTAAATGATAAACAACATGAACACTGATTGCGGAAATAAGAACGGTTGCAGCTACATAGTGAATCAGGACGGTAACAGAATAATCTGAACTCCAGGATAAGCCCGGTAACTGGTCAATAAAATACCTTTTGGCCAGCGGCATCTGAAACATTCCCGTAAGGATTAAAGTAAAGGTGGAAAGGGCTATAGACCAATGGATTAGCCTTACTAAAACGCTATGGCGGACAATCTTTTCTTGATCCATTATTCATCCTCCTTCCCCTTCATGGTTCTATAGGCTGTTATTCCGGCAGCAAAAGCTGTAGCCACCGGTGCTATAAATAATGCTTGAGCCATACCGTTGGCCGTATCCAGGAAGTTTTCCTCCTTTACAGGCATGGTTGGAAAACCGGGAGCTTCCGGATTAGGCTGGCTTGCTTTTTGCTTTAGTAATTGTTCGTTAATTTTTTCAAAAGGAACTGGGGAAAGATAAAAGGTTGATGTTCCTCCGTTTTCTTTGTCGCCATAGACATAGCCTTTTATTTTCTCTGCTTTTTCATAGGCTAGTTTTCTTAATTCTTCTTTAGGGCCAAAGGTGATTGCTCCTTGGGGACAGGCTTCTACACAGGCTGGGAGCAGGCCTGCCTTAATCCGGTCATAACACAGGTCGCACTTATACATAACACCTCCCCCGGCAAATTTGGGAGCTACTTTAAGGTATAAACCAACACCGGCCTGCCTGGCGGGAATACCCCAGGGGCACACGTCACGACATTTGGCCCCGCCGAAACACACATCAGGGTCGATTCTGGTTATACCTTCCGGTGTTTGTTCTAAGGCACTAAAAGGACACAGGTTAGCACAAGGCGGATTATCGCAATGCATACACCTCCTAGGAATAGAAATTTCTTGTCCGTCTACAGTTACTGTTTGGACAAAACTCCAGTTATAAGGGGTGAGCCTGTTGGTAACGTTTCTTTTATCCGACCAGTCTTCATGTTTTTTTTGGGGCCAGTAATTTTGGATGTTTTCTACTGGGTTCGGGAATTTACTTTCATTTTGAGTCCTGCATGCCTGAACACAAGCCGGTATGTTTTGTCCTTTACAACCGTCGCACTTGGTTAAATCAATGAAGGTACCGACTTTGGAAGCGTTTTTTTCCCCTGCCAGGGCAATTTTATTTGCACCTGACAAAATCAGTCCGCTGGAAACACCGGCCGCCAGTGTTCTTTTTATAAAACTGCGGCGTGATATATTCATGACAATAAACCTCCCTGCCATATACCTATACCCCCTATGGGTAAATATATATTAATACAGGGACAAGGTAATTGTCAATAAAAACGAAAGAAAATAATTTAAATTTTTTAACAATACTTACAATCCCAAATAATTGTAATAACGAATATTATAATATTATTATCGAAAAATGTTCGTTTTTTGGTTGACATTTGCTTGTTTTGATGTTAAAGTTTAGGTGTAGTTATTAATAAAAACATATATTCCCGTATAATCAGTGGGAATATGGCCCACAAGTTTCTAATGGTGACCGTAAATCACCTGAATAAGGGAAAGCATACCTAGAGCCAAAATAGAAGTCGGAGGTCAGAAGTAAGAGGTCCGAAAGGATGTTAGAAATAAGAAGTCGGATGTCAGAAGTTTTTCGGGTGATAGTCTAATAGCATTTCATACTGAATTTCAGACTTCTGACTTCCTACTTCTGACCTCTTTTTGGTTCGAGCGGTATGGGTGCTGTTTTATGCAGTGCTACACCGAAGGGATAAAAGCCCAGGCGGATAGGTTTCCTAGTATGGACAACCTGTCTTTCTGGGCATTTTAATTATAAAAGGGGGGAGGATAGGAGTAATATCTCCCGTTAGGACTTATTTTTAGGACTAAAATTTTATCATCATGATTTGGAGGTAAAAAATGTTAGAAAAAATTTTTAAGTTACGAGAGCATGGTACAACAGTTCGAACAGAAATAATGGCAGGTTTAACTACTTTTATGACCATGGCCTATATTATAATTGTTAACCCGCAAATATTAGGTGATGCAGGAATGCCTGCCGGTGCAGTTATGGTGGCTACCTGTTTGGCGGCTGCTTTAGGTACATTTTTAATGGGCTTTTTAGCTAATTATCCTTTTGCTTTAGCACCAGGTATGGGTTTAAATGCTTTCTTCACTTACACTGTTGTTTTGACAATGGGCCTTTCCTGGCAGGCTGCTTTGGCTGCGGTATTTATTTCCGGTATTATCTTTTTGCTTTTAACCTTATCTAAAGCCCGGGAAGCAATTGTTAATTCCATTCCTTTAAGTTTAAAATATGCTGTTAGTGTAGGTATCGGTTTGTTTATTGCTTTAATCGGGCTTAAAAATGCGGGAATTATTGTTCATAATCCAGGCACCGGAACAATAGGTCTGGTTACACCTGAATATTTTATTGATGAAAGTTTAAGAGCCCTATTACCCTTTGGAACTACTCCTACAAGTATTTTATTAGCAGTTTTTGGCTTGATTTTTACTAGCGCCTTAGTTGTTAAAAATGTAAAGGGTTCTTTGCTTTGGGGGATACTAGTGACAACTATCGTGGGTATTCCTTTAGGTGTTGTGAATTTAGGAGAAAACTTTACTTTAGTTAGTATGCCTCCCAGTCTTTCAGAAACCTTTATGGCTATGAACTTTGCGGAAGTATTGAGTTTCGGGTTAATTCCCATCATCTTTTCTTTTACTTTTGTGGATTTGTTCGATACGGTAGGAACATTAGTGGGTGTTTCCAGTAAAGCGGGAATGTTAGACGAAAAGGGCAACCTGCCTAAAGCTAATAAAGCATTATTAGCAGACTCATTGGCAACCATCGCCGGTGCTGCTTTAGGTACCAGCACTACAACTACTTATGTTGAGAGTGCTTCCGGGGTAGCTCAAGGAGGTAGAACAGGTTTAACTGCTGTTACTACAGCTGTGTTATTCCTTTTAGCTCTATTCTTTTCACCACTGGTAGGAATTATTCCCTCTGCAGCTACTGCTCCTATTCTTATAATTGTGGGTATCTTTATGATGGAACCAGTTACAAAAATTGATTTTAGTGACTATTTAGAAGGAATCCCTGCTTTCTTTGCTATCGTGATGATGCCATTTGCTTATAGTATTGCCGAGGGTATTGTTTTCGGCGTTATTGCTTATACTGTATTACGTTTATTAACTGGTCGGGCAAAAGACGTCAGCGTAGTAATGTGGATATTGACTCTACTTTTTGTTATTAGGTTTTTTGTAATATAACTTAAGTAAAGGTTAAAAAGGGGGTAAATTCTATGGCCAAACCTTTAGTTGGCATTGTTATGGGCAGTGATTCAGATTTACCAATAATGGAAGAGGCCGCCAAGATTTTTAAAAAGTTTGATGTTCCTTTTGAACTGGTGGTTGCTTCTGCTCATCGTACTCCCTATCGTGCTTTAGGTTATGCGGAAAAAGCTGAGGAAAAAGGTATTGAAGTGATAATAGCGGGAGCCGGTGCTGCTGCTCATCTTCCTGGTGTTTTGGCTGCGGTAACTTCTTTACCGGTTATTGGTGTGCCTATAAACGCCACACCTTTACAGGGTGTAGACTCTCTTTATGCTATTGTCCAAATGCCTTCCGGGATACCTGTAGCCACAGTGGGTATTAATGCTGCCAAAAATTCTGCCTTACTGGCCGTACAGATTTTAGCTGTAAAGTACCCCGAGTTAAGAAAAAAATTTAAAGAGTATAAGCAGGAATTAGCTAAAGAAGTAGAAGCAAAAGCTGAAAAAGTAAATAGGAGTATTTTTTGATTATTATATAGCCCAGTACCTTAGTATGCCCATACTTAAGTTCTGGGCTTTTTAATCCCAAAGGAGGTTATTTTCATGGCAAATAATAATAAAAAACCTTGGTTAGAATTAGGTTTGACTGATTATGAATATGAGCGGATTAAAGAAATATTAGGTAGAGAACCCAATGAATTGGAGTTAGGAATGTTTTCAGCTATGTGGTCCGAGCATTGCAGTTATAAAAATTCACGGCCGGTTTTAAAAACTTTTCCTACTAAAGGTCCTCAGGTTTTACAGGGTCCCGGTGAAAATGCCGGGGTATTGGATATAGGAGATGGTCTAGCCGTTGCTTTTAAATTAGAAAGTCATAATCATCCTTCTGCCATTGAACCTTATCACGGAGCTGCAACAGGTATCGGGGGAATTGTCCGGGATGTGTTTACCATGGGGGCCAGGCCCATTGCCCTTTTAAACTCACTTCGTCTAGGTTCATTGGACAGCAGTAAAACCCGTAATTTATTTAAGGGCATGGTGGAAGGTATGGCCGATTACGGTAATGGTATCGAGGTTCCTGCTGTGGGCGGGGAGGTATATTTTCATCCTTCCTATGAAGAAAATCCTCTGGTTAATGCCATGTGTGTAGGCTTATTAGAACATAAAGATTTAGCAAAAGGAGTGGCTCGGGGAGTAGGCAATCCGGTAATGGCAGTTGGGGCTAAAACAGGTCGGGACGGTATTCATGGAGCTTCTTTTGCTTCCGAGGAGTTAAGTGAAACTACTGCGCCTAGAATTCCTACAGGAGACCCTGTTGTAGAAAAACGGCTTATGGAAGCCTGCTTAGAATTAATTAAAGCAGGATATGTTGTGGGTATGCAGGATATGGGGGCAGCAGGACTAACCAGTTCCTCCTGTGAAATGGCTTCCCGAGGTGACAGTGGGGTGGAAATTGACGTAGCTTTAGTTCCCTGCCGGGAAGAAGGTATGACTCCTTATGAGATTATGCTTTCCGAATCTCAGGAACGGATGTTGGTGGTACCGAAAAAAGGTAAAGAAAAAGAAGTACAAGATATTTTTAAAAAATGGGGTCTGGAGGCAGTTGTTATCGGTAGAGTAACTGATGACGGTTTGGTTCGCATAAAAGAAGGAGAAAAGGTTGTGGCAGAGATACCGGCTAAAGGTCTTACGGAGTTATGTCCTGTTTACGAAAGGGAGGCACAAAAACCTAGTTATTTGGACAAGGTACAAGTCAGTGACTTAGAAAACTTGTCCGAACCCTCTGATTATGGAAAAGTTCTTTTGGACCTATTAGCCAGACCTACTATTGCCAGTAAGAAATGGGCTTATGAAAAGTTTGATCTCCAGGCAGGTAACAATACAGTTGTTGGGCCGGGTTCTAACGCGGCTGTCGTAAGAATAAAGGACACAAAAAAAGGAATAGCTTTATCCGTTGATTGTAATTCACGTTATGTGTACCTTGATCCCTTTATGGGTGGAATGATAGCTGTCAGTGAGGCTGCCAGAAATGTTGTTTGCGCAGGTGCGAGACCTTTAGGCATAACTAACTGTTTGAATTTCGGCAACCCTGAAAAACCACAAGTTTATTGGCAGCTAAAAGAAGCCGTAAGAGGAATGAGTGCTGCTTGTGAAAAATTAAATACCCCCGTTACCGGCGGAAATGTCAGTTTATATAATGAAACTAAAGGAAAATCTATTTTCCCCACTCCTACGGTAGGTATGGTGGGTTTAATTGAAGATGTTTCTAAAGTTTGTACTCTGGGCTTTAAAAAAGAAGGAGATCTGATTTTTCTGTTAGGTGAAAATACTGATGAATTAGGCGGCAGCGAGTTTCTGGCCATGTATCATGGATTGGAAGAGGGCAGACCTCCTTACCTGGATTTAAATAAAGAAAAAAGTCTGCAGGAATGCACTTTAAATTTAATTGAAGAAGGATTGATTAATTCTGCTCATGACTGTAGCGAAGGTGGTTTAGCTGTGGCTTTGGCTGAGTGTTGTATAGCAGAGGGACAGGGAGCGGAGATCACTCTTAAAGAAGAGCTTAGGGCCAGTGCTTTGCTTTTTGGTGAGGCTCAGTCCCGGATTATTATCAGTGTCAGTCCGGATAAAAAACAAAAAGTACTGGAAATAGGCAAGAAATATTCGGTACCGGTTACTCAAATAGGTGTGGTAGGTGGAAAATCCTTGATTATCAAAGGTAATGATTTTGCAATTGATCTTTTCCTTAAAGAGTTGGAGGAAAAATATAAGGGGGCTATTCCATGTTTGATGAAAGACTAGACAAGCTTTCCGAAGAATGCGGAGTTTTTGGTATTTATGCTCCCGGCAAAGATATAGCTCAATTAATATATTTTGGACTTTTTGCTCTGCAGCATCGCGGACAGGAAAGTGCCGGTATCGCCGTAACTAATGGTTATGGAATTCAAGTGCATAAGGATATGGGTTTGGTTACGGAGGTCTTTAATCAAGACATTTTAAGCAGGTTAAAGGGCTTTCAAGGGATTGGGCATGTGCGGTATTCTACCGGAGGTGCCAGCCTGGCTCTTAATGCCCAGCCCCTGGTCTGTAACTATGCCCAGGGAAACATAGCCTTGGCCCATAACGGCAATTTAACCAATGCCAAAGAGTTAAAGGAGAAGCTGGCTAACCAAGGCTCTGTATTTCAGTCAACAATCGATACGGAATTAATCATCAACCTTATTGCCAGTTATGGTCAAAATCCTATCGAGGAATCTTTAATGAAATGCATGATTGATATTAAAGGTTCTTATGCTTTAGTAATTATGACCGAAGATAAACTGATCGGGGTGCGAGACCCCTATGGTAATCGACCTCTCTGCATCGGTAAGATTGACAAAAAGGGTTATGTCCTGGCCTCAGAATCCTGTGCATTGGATACGGTGGGAGCTCAGTTTCTGCGGGATGTAGAACCGGGAGAAATCGTAGTTATTAATGAAAGAGGTTTGACTTCCCAAAGGATTCTACCTAAAGGTGAAAGAGCGGTCTGTGTTTTTGAATACATTTATTTTGCCCGCCCGGACAGTGATATTGACGGGATTAATGTAAACATTGCCCGCAAAAATATGGGGATTGAACTGGCAAAGGAACATCCCCTGGATGTAGATGTGGTGATTCCTGTTCCTGATTCCGGCACTGCTTCGGCCATTGGTTATGCTCAACAGTCTGGGATTAATTTTGCTCAAGGGTTGTTAAAAAACAGGTATGCAGGACGGACTTTTATTAATCCTGAACAGGATGTAAGAGAAATAGCAGTTAAATTAAAATTAAGTCCATTAAAGCAGGAGATTTTCGGGAAAAGGGTAGCTATCGTGGATGATTCCATTGTCCGGGGAACTACCAGTAAAAAACTGGTGGAAATATTCCGAAAACAGGGTGCCAAAGAAGTGCATCTGCTGATTAGCTCACCACCGGTAATCGAACCATGCTATTACGGCATTGATACCTCAGAACGGGGTCAATTAATAGCTGCTCAAAAGAGCTTGGAAGAAATTAGAGAATATATCGGTGCGGACAGTCTTCATTATTTAAGTCTAGAGGGTTTGTTAAAAGCTCTGGATAAAGAGAGGGGATTCTGTTTGGCTTGTTTGACCGGTGACTATCCTATTCCTATTCCCTCTCCGGAAGATTTAGGCAAACATATTCTGGAATATCCCCGGAAAAAGGAGGGGGCTTGAAGTGAATGAAGAGCGAATGAGTTACGCTCAGGCAGGTGTGGATATTTCCAAAGGAAATCAAGCCGTGGAATTGATTAAACCTTTGGTAAAAAGCACATACCGACGGGAGGTAATAACAGAACTAGGAGGTTTTGGCGGTCTATTTGCCCTGGACTTAAAAAAATATAAAGAACCGGTACTGGTTTCCGGTACCGATGGAGTAGGCACCAAGCTGAAGATAGCCTTTCAGCTAAACAACCATGAAACTGTCGGTATTGATGCAGTAGCCATGTGTGTTAACGATATACTGGTTTTAGGGGCGGAGCCTTTGTTTTTCTTGGATTATTTAGCTGTGGGTAAGCTGGAACCTTCCCAGGTGGCGGCAATAGTCAAAGGAATAGCTGAAGGGTGCAGGCAGGCTGGATGTGCCTTAATCGGGGGAGAAACAGCGGAAATGCCAGGTTTTTACCCTCCGGGAGAGTATGATGTGGCCGGCTTTGCCGTAGGTATTGTAGACCGCGAAAAAATAATTGACGGTAGTTCCATAAAACCTGGGGACATTATTTTAGGATTACCCTCCACAGGTTTGCATAGCAATGGCTATTCTTTGGCTCGCAAGGTTTTTTTAGAGAAAGCTAATTATTCCTTGGAGGAATTTATTCCTGATTTGCAGGGCAAATTAGGAGATATTTTATTAGAACCCACTAAAATATATGTTTCATTGATAAAAACAATTTTATCCAGAGTAAAGATCAAAGGAATGGCACATATTACCGGCGGAGGCTTGGTGGAAAATATACCCAGGATATTACCTGAAGGTACCCGGGCCGTAATCAAAAAGGGTACTTGGCCGGTGTTACCTGTATTTAAACTAATGCAGAAATTAGGGAATATTGCCGAAGAAGAAATGTATCGCACCTTCAACATGGGTATCGGCATGGTCCTGATTGTTGATCAAAACGATACGGAAGAAATTTTTAAAGTCTGCCAGGAACTAGGGGAAAAAGTTTATGAAATAGGGTATATTTGTTCAGGCGAATCCAAGGTAATTTTTAAACAGGATTAATTATAACAACTAGCTTACTATAAATAAAAGATTTAAGGAGTAAGAAAGATGAGTTTTAAATTGGCTGTTCTGGCTTCAGGGCGGGGAACAAATTTACAGGCTTTAATTGATGCTTCAAAAATGGGAGAAATGCCTGCTCAGGTTGAAGTAGTAATCAGTGACAAAAAAGAGGCTCAAGCCTTAAAAAGAGCCCAAGACAATAAAATTCCGGCAATTTTTGTTGACCCCAGCAGTTTTCCCAGTAAAAAGAATTTTGAACAAGAATTAATACGGATTCTTAACGGTTTTGATTATGACCTGATTTGTTTGGCAGGCTTTATGAGAATCCTGTCTCCCTTTTTTATTAATAACGTGGGTAAGCCCATAATAAATATTCATCCTTCTTTATTACCTGCTTTTCCCGGTTTAAACGCTCAGAAACAAGCCCTGGATTATGGAGTAAAATTTTCCGGCTGTACCGTTCACTTTGTGGACGAAGGGGTTGATTCCGGGCCTATTATCTTACAAGCGGTGGTACCTGTGGAAGAAGGAGACACTGAAGAAACATTAGCGCAAAGGATTTTACAAGAAGAACATCGCCTTTATCCTTTAGCCGTGAAGCTTATTGCCGAGGGAAGAATTAGGATTGAAGGCAGAAAAGTGTTTATTGAGTGAGCGAGTGGGCGAGAAAAATATTCCTAGCAATTCTGCGTGAGCATCTGCTTTAGGGTTATACTAAGCCCCAAAGCAGATGCCCATTAAAAAATGCTCAATTTATTATTGTCGTTACAGTCTGGGTGATTAATTTTAAAACTTATTTGGGTGGTGAGATATTATGAAGCGAGCACTTATTAGTGTTTCCGATAAGACAGGTTTAGTAGAATTTGCCCGGAAAATAGCGGAATTAGGATGGGAAATTGTTTCTACAGGGGGAACGGCCCGAACTTTAGAAGAGGCAGGTATTAAAGTCACGGAAATATCCCGGGTAACAGATTTCCCCGAAATTCTGGACGGTCGGGTAAAAACTTTACATCCAAAGGTACATGGAGGTATTTTGGCCAAGAATACTCCGGAGCATTTTCAGGTTTTAAAGGAGCAGGGAATTGTCCCCATTGATTTAGTGGTGGTTAATCTTTATCCTTTTCAGCAAACAATTGCCAGACCCGGTGTCAGTTTAGATGAAGCCATAGAAAATATTGATATTGGCGGACCCACAATGGTCCGTGCTGCAGCTAAAAACTATCAAAGAGTGGCTATAGTTGTAAATCCCCAAAAGTATGGAGAAATTTTGTCGGAGCTAGAGGAAAAAGGGGAAATAAGTATAGCCACCAGGGAAAGATTAGCTCTGGAGGCTTTCCAACATACGGCTCAGTATGATGCAGCCATAGCTAATTATTTAGCCGGAAAGTTTACAAATGAGCAGTTTCCTGAGCAGTATATAGTGGTTGGCCAGAAGAAGCAGGACTTACGGTATGGGGAGAATCCCCATCAAAAAGCTGCCTTTTATGTTTTCCCCGGAAATACTCAAGGAACTATTGCCGGTGCCCGGCAGTTGCAGGGTAAAGAACTTTCTTATAACAATATAGTAGATATAGAAGCAGCCTGGACTTTAGTTCAGGAATTTGAACAACCTGCCGCTTGTATCATTAAACATACAAATCCTTGTGGTACAGCCTTAGGTGAAAATTTAGTTGAGGCCTACCAAAGGGCTTTGGCGGCAGATCCTGTTTCCGCTTTTGGTGGCATTATCGGTCTAAATCGACAAGTAGACAAGGAGACTGCTGAAAAAATAGCGGAAACTTTTATGGAAGCCGTTGTGGCACCCGGTTTTGCTCCGGACGCTTTAGAGGTGTTGAAGAAAAAGCAAAATTTACGTTTACTAGAAATTGAACCTGTACAAGAACAGTCGGAGTACTGGTTGGAAAAAGTAAGCGGCGGTTTTCTAGTTCAGGATCTGGATAAGAAAACAGTAAATTTAGAAGAATTACAGGTGGTGACTGAAAAGAAACCTACCGCCGCTGAACTGGAAGAACTGTTATTTGCCTGGAAGGTAGTAAAACATGTTAAATCAAATGCCATTGTTGTTACCAAAGACCGGCAAACAATAGGTGTAGGCGCGGGACAGATGAACAGGGTTGGTGCTGCCAATATTGCTTTTAAACAGGCCGGAGAAAAGGTCCAGGGAGCCGTACTGGCTTCAGATGCCTTCTTTCCATTCCGGGATACAGTGGACGCGGCGGCCAAGGCCGGTATTAAAGCAATTATTCAGCCCGGTGGTTCTATTCGGGATGAAGAATCCATCCAAGCATGTAACGAACACGGAATTACCATGGTGTTTACGGGAGTAAGACATTTCAAACATTAACTTTTGGGTTAGCTTTAGGTTCAGAAATATCTCTGGGGTTAAAATTTTTTGTAAGATTTTTACTCTAGGGCAAATATTTTTAGTCAGACAAAGATCTGACCAAAAATATAGCCTGTTTGCTAAATCTAAACCCAAAAAATTAACCAGAAAGTGAGGAGAATAAATGCGGGTACTAGTGGTAGGCGGTGGTGGAAGGGAGCATGCTCTGGTTTGGAAAATCAGACAGAGTCCTAAAGTATCCCAGATTTACTGTGCTCCCGGTAATGGAGGAATTCAGGAAATTGCCCAGTGTGTGGACATTGCCGCCCAAGACATAGATAAACTGTTAGAATTTGCTCTGACCGAGAAAATAGATTTAACGGTTGTAGGGCCTGAAGTACCTTTAGCCTTGGGAATAGTGGATAAATTTCGTGAAAAGGGTTTAAGGATTTTCGGACCTTCTCAGAAAGCGGCGGAAATTGAAGGTAGTAAGGCCTTTGCTAAAAACTTAATGGCCAAATACCATATTCCTACGGCCCAATATCGGGTGTTTACAGATGTAGAAAAAGCTAAAGATTATATCAGAGAATTAGGCGTGCCATGTGTGGTGAAAGCAGATGGATTGGCTGCCGGCAAAGGAGTAATGGTATGTTTTGAATTAGAAGAAGCCTTAACTGCCGTAGAGGAAATCTTAGTAGATAATAAATTTGGCCAAGCCGGCAGTCAGGTGATAGTGGAAGAGTATTTAGAAGGAGAAGAGGTTAGTATTTTAGCCTTTACTGACGGGAAGAATATCGTGCCTATGGTTTCGGCTCAAGACCATAAACGGGTTTTCGATAATGATCAAGGCCCCAATACAGGGGGAATGGGTGCTTATTCCCCGGCTCCTGTTTATACCTCACAAGTTCAAAAACTGGTAGAAACAGAAATTTTACAATCTACTGTGCAAGCAATGGAGAAGGAAGGCAGGCCTTTCCAAGGTGTCCTTTATGCAGGATTAATGCTTACCTCAAAGGGGCCCAAAGTATTAGAGTTTAACGCCAGATTCGGTGACCCTGAAACTCAGGTAGTGTTGCCTAGACTAAAGACGGATTTGGTGGAAATAATTGAAGCTGTTTTAGACCGGAAATTAGATACCGTTAAAATTGAATGGTCTTCCCAGGCTGCTGTTTGCGTTGTTTTGGCCTCAGCCGGGTACCCGGGACCTTATGAGAAAGGTAAAGTAATAACAGGTATTGATAAGAAGATTCCAGGAACCTATGTCTTTCATGCCGGTACAAAATTAAAAGAAGGCCGTTTAATCACTGACGGAGGCAGGGTACTGGGAGTCACCGCTTTAGGCGATAATTTACCGGAAGCCATAAACAATGCTTATAACGGTGTAAAAATGATTGACTTTTCGGGTATGCATTATCGTCGGGATATAGGAAAAAAAGCCATCAGATAGTTAGACTAACTTAAAAGGACCTACTTCTATTAGGTAGGTCTTTTTGTTTTTTATATTTTTAATTTATTGCTGTTAAAGACTCCGTGTTAGAATATAATTTAAAATAATAGCAATATAGGATTGGGAGTTGAAAGAATGAAAATACTCTGGGAGTTATTTATAACCTTTTTTAAGATAGGAGCCTTTACTTTTGGGGGAGGATATGCCATGTTGCCCCTTATTCAACAGGAAGTATGTGATAACAAGCATTGGATTAAGGAAGAGGAAATTGTTGATGTTATAGCTTTGTCTCAGTCAGTGCCGGGGGCTATTGCCGTGAATGCCTCTACCTTTATAGATTATAAAATTAGCGGGATTAAAGGAGCTTTAGTCGCTACCTTAGGTACGGTCTTACCTTCTTTTCTGATAATTTTGAGTTTAGCCGGGCTGTTATTAAAATTTGCGGGAAATGAAATTGTAGAAAAAGCATTTTCCGGCATTCGGGCAATGGTAATGGCTTTAATTTTAGCAGCGGTTTTTAAAATGGGCAAATCTTCTATTAAAGATTACCGGACTCTAACCATTGCTGTTATTTCTTTTGTTTTTTTATTATTGTTTGACCTTCATCCCATAGTGGCCATCATTTTCGGTGGTTTGGCAGGAGTAATTATATATAATAAATTCATTTTGTTAAAGGATAAGGAAGGATGCAATTAACATGGTCTATTGGCAGCTTTTTTTATCATTTTTTAAAATCGGTTTGTTTAGTTACGGTGGCGGCTTTGCCATGATCCCCCTGATTCAAAAAGAAATTGAAAGCCATAACTGGCTTACCGCCCATGAGTTTGTCAATATAATTGCTGTTTCTGAGGCTACACCGGGTCCAGTAGCGATTAATTCAGCAACTTTTGTGGGTTTTAAAACAGCAGGCTTCTGGGGGGCATTTGTCAGTACTTTAGGTGTTTGTTTGCCTTCTTTAATTATTGTGCTTATCTTGGCGAGAATTGTGGATAAATTTATCGATCACCCGGTAGTAAAAGGGATGTTATATGGCATTCGTCCCGTAGTGATTAGTTTGGTTTTACTGGCTGCCGTTTTTGTAGCCCAAACAGTACTTTTTACAGAACAGGGGGTTTTAGGAGTAGACTGGATTAGTGTAATTATTGCCTGTTTGGGGTTTTTAGGTGTAATGAAGTATAAATTACATCCTATTTTATTAATTTTCATAGCCGGTGTTAGCGGAATATTGTTTTATTAGCATTTCTTGGTCCTTATCTATTTCACATTTTATTTTGCAGGATTCTTTATTATAATAAAGAATAATAGTATTACAAATTTTTGTTCTAAAATTTATAGAAATGAGGAAAAAAAGGATGTATCAAAGCCGTTTAAAAGACCCTCTTATCGATAAGCTTTTTGAAGCCATTCTTTTACTGGAAAATGAAGAAGAATGTTATCGGTTTTTTGAGGATATTTGTACGGTCAGTGAATTAAAATCCATTGCTCAAAGGCTAGAAGTAGCCAAAATGCTTGCCGAGGATAAAACCTATACGGATATCGCCAACGAAACCGGTGCAAGTACGGCTACTATCAGTCGGGTAAAAAGATGCTTGAATTATGGCGCCGATGGGTATAAACTTATTCTGGCTAAATTAAATAATAAGGAAAATGAAAAGAAAATAAGGAGTTGATTAAATGTTAATTATACCGGCGATGGACATACGGTGTGGCCAGTTTGTCCATGTTTTGTCTGGGCCGATGCGGGAGGAGTTAATCGGCAAAGATGATCCGGTAGAAATTGCTCAATGGTGGCAGGAACAGGGGGCTAAAATTATTCATGTAACGGATTTGGATGGGGCTTTTACCGGTAATCCGGAAAATTTGGAGACAATCAAACAAATAAAAGCTAATGTTCCTATTGCCTTGCAAGTTGCCGGCGGTATCCGTACTTTAGAGCATATTGAAAAAGTTCTGGCCCTAGGTGTGGAACGGGTTGTCTTAGGAACTATTTTTGCCCGTAACCCGGAATTAATCGGACAAGCCTGTCGTGAATTTGAGGAAAAAGTAATAGTAGGAATCGAAGGCAAGAACAACCTGGTAGCCATTGAAGGCTGGAAACAACCTACCGATTGGACAATCATCGAGACAGCCCGGAGGTTGAAAGAACTGGGAGTAAAGAGAGTGCTTTTCAGTGATACCCGGCGGGAAGGTTCCTTAAAAGGACCAAACCTAGATGTGGCTTTGGAAGTAGCCGAAAAAACCGGGTTAAGGGTTATTTTGTCCGGGGGTGTTTCTTCCCGTACAGATTTAGAGAAAATTGCTCAATTTGCATCTGTGGGTATTGAAGGGGTAATAGTAGGGAAGGCTCTTTACACAGGAAATATAACTTATAAGGAAACTTTAGACCTTATTTCTTAAATTAATAAGATATTATTAAAGCTAAGGTGAAAATTTTTTACTTTAGCTTTTTTTTATTTTTACCACGGATAACTTAGAGTCTAAAGGTGGGCGTGTGAGCGAGTAGGCGAGAATTTAACTCCCTTAACCTTAACCTTCGCCGTAAAGCGAATAATCATTGTTCATACGTGGTTAATAATACTAGCCACTAAATTAGGTGAGAATTTCAATTATTAATAAAAATATAGGCTGATGGATTAAATAAATTACTAAAGAATGCCTGCCTAAAAAGCTGATAAAATTGTTTTCTAAATTTATTTTAACTAAACTTTTGTTTTTCGGATAAAATATTCTTTTGAGAATCATTCCTCCTAAAAAAGCACCTAGATAAGGAAATAAAGGATAATAATCTAAAGATTGATAAGTAGAGCTGGTTAAACGGAAAGCCAGGAGATAATTATGCGAAAGATTTAAATCAGCAAAAAGGTTGCCTAAAATTATGGATAATATTGCTAAAAAAGCTAGTAAATAAGAAGGAAATCTGTTAAAAAAGGGGAATAATAAAACACTTATTCCTAAAAAATGGAGTATACCGAAATTGATATAATTTTTCGGGTCATAAAAATATGTAACAACTGTAATAATCAAGGCGAAAAAGAGGATTTTTAATCCTCTTTTTATGTTATTTCTGCTTAAAGAACAGCTAATGGCGGTAATTGTAATAAACATTAAAGCTGATGTTTTACCTATAAAAAACACAGGACCTTTCTTATAATTGATAAATTCCCAGCCGCAAAATTCTTTTAAATCATATAAAAGGTGAAAAGTTATCATTAAAATTATGGCAATGCCTCGTAAAAAATCAATTTCACCAATACGTTTTTTGGGAACCATTATCTTGCTCCACCTTTTTCTCAAGATATTTTATAAATATAAATCAATAAATAATACGTTATATAAAATTATTTTGTCAAGTGACTAATAAGGACGAAAATCCAAGGAAATCGCAGATATTTAAAATTGTTCTTGGAAGTAATCCTATTTTTTTTGAAAATTTAAAAATATACTCATATCCTTCACAAACTTATTTACTACTTATTTATTATTGTGTATAATTGGTTTAAGAAAAACTTCTATTATTTAGAAAAGGAGTGAACGTTATGACAAAGGTAATGAAAACCATGGATGGTAACACTGCAGCCGCATACGTGTCCTATGCTTTTACGGAAGTGGCAGCTATTTATCCCATTACTCCATCCTCAACTATGGCGGAATTGGTGGATGAATGGAGTGCTCATGGCAAGAAAAACATTTTCGACCAAAAGGTGACCGTTGTGGAGATGCAGTCGGAAGCAGGAGCTGCCGGGGCAGTACATGGTTCATTGACAGCCGGAGCGTTAACCACTACATACACTGCCTCCCAGGGATTATTATTAATGATTCCCAACATGTATAAGATTGCTGGTGAATTATTACCTGCTGTATTCCATGTTAGCGCCAGGGCTGTAGCCGGACATGCTTTATCGATTTTTGGGGATCATTCTGACGTAATGGCTTGTCGCCAGACAGGTTTTGCTATGCTTGCTTCCGGTAGTGTACAGGAAGTAATGGATTTGGCCGGTGTAGCTCATTTAGCAGCCATTAAGTCGAGAGTTCCTTTCCTACATTTCTTTGACGGTTTTAGAACTTCCCATGAAGTTCAAAAAATTGAGGTTCTAGACTATGAAGTATTCAAAAATTTAGTTGACTATGATGCCATTCAAGCATTCAGAAATAGATCTTTAATTCCGGAACGTCCTTATTTAAAGGGTACTGCTCAAAACCCGGACATCTTCTTCCAAGCTAAAGAAGCGGCTAATAATTTTTACAATGCGGTTCCGGACATCGTAGCCGATTACATGAAGGAAATCAGTAAGATTACCGGTAGAGAATACTTACCTTTTAATTATTATGGTGCTCCTGATGCTGAACGGGTAGTAGTGGCCATGGGTTCGGTTTGTGAAGCTTTAGAAGAAACCGTTGATTATCTCAATGCAAAAGGTGAAAAAGTAGGTGTAATCAAAGTTCATTTATATAGACCGTTCTCTGCTAAATACTTCTTTGATGTATTACCTAAAACAGTCAAGAAAATTGCTGTTCTAGACAGAACCAAGGAAGCCGGTTCTGTAGGCGAACCTTTATATCAAGATGTACGGACTTTATTCTATGGCCAAGAAGATGCACCTTTAATTGTGGGCGGTCGCTACGGTTTAGGCTCTAAAGATGTGACTCCTACAGACCTGAAAGCCGTTTTCGATAATCTGGATGCTGCCGAGCCTAAAAATAGGTTTACTATCGGGATTATTGACGACGTAACTCATACAAATTTACCGGTAAAAGAAAAAGTGGAAATTCTAACTGAGGGCATTACTCGGTGCAAGTTCTGGGGCTTTGGTTCTGACGGAACTGTAGGTGCCAATAAAGATGCTATTAAGATTATCGGTGATAATACGGACTTATATGCTCAAGGATATTTTTCGTACGATTCGAAAAAGTCCGGTGGTGTAACAATTTCTCACTTGCGGTTCGGTAAGAAACCCATTAAGTCCACATATTTAATTGATACGGCAGATTATATTGCTTGTCATAAGCCTTCTTATATTTATCAGTACGATGTTTTAGAAGGTTTAAAACCGGGTGGAATCTTCTTATTGAACTGCATCTGGAAACCTGAGGAATTGGAAGAAAAATTACCTGCGGCCATGAAAAAATATTTGGCTGAAAACAAAATCAATTTCTATATTATCAATGCGGTAGATATAGCTGCTCAAATAGGTTTAGGCAACAGGATCAACATGATAATGCAATCAGCTTTCTTTAAGCTAGCCAATGTTATTCCTTATGAAGATGCAGTTAAGTATCTTAAAGACGCTATTCAGAAAACCTATGGTAAAAAAGGCGACAAAATTGTACAAATGAACTATGACGCAGTTGATAAAGCAGCGGAAGCTTTGGTAAAAGTCGATATCCCTGAACATTGGCGGGATTTAGAGCCTGTAGAAGAAGTAGCAGCTACAAAAGATGTTCCAGATTTCATTAAAAATGTAGTAGAGCCAATGAATGCCCTACGGGGCGACAAGCTTCCGGTAAGT
>CZCB01003844.1_pt1 | contig 25803 bp, 25 predicted proteins | sample 591991 | NCBI WGS metagenome assembly CZCB01 (sample SAMEA3556809, study PRJEB10932) | anaerobic digester metagenome
TATCTATATCGTGAGGAATTATGAAAAGTTTAGTGTTTTGAGGAAAAAATTTTAGAAGGCATGACGGCTTTCTGAGAAGGCATGACGGCTCACGGGTTAAATTTTTGGGGCGGCATGACGTCTTACGGGTTAAGCTTACGGGTCAGCAATTTTTTTAAAAAATATTGCTGACCCTAAAAATTGTCCCAAAAGCCGTCATGCTGCCCCAAATTATTAACCCCAAAGACGTCATGCCGTCCCGAAAGAATATCCCGATAGCCGTCATGCTGTCCCATAAGCTAGACCCGTAAGACGTTATGCCCCTATTAAGACGTCATGCCATCCACAATCCATGGTATTCACTTCCTAAACAGCTCTCCCAAACTTTTCAGATCTACCATTCCTTGGGCCGCCAGTTTGTTTTCTTCTTGGATAGCTAAATAAATTTCTTCCCGATAAACTTCTATTTCTTTGGGGGCGGCTATGCCTACTCTTACTGTTCCGTCACTGCGGATTTCCATAATAGTTATTTTAATATTATCGCCAATCATCAAGCTTTGTCCAGGTTTTCTACTTAGCACCAGCATTGTTCATTTCTCCTGTCGTGCTGTTTTTTAATTCTTCTAGAATATAATGTTTTGTTTTGTAACGTTTATCATCTAATATTATTTGCTTACCTTTCAGGTTTTTAGTATTAATGATTACAGGTGCTAAGAGATTGGCGGTCATTTTGGTAATATCCTGGGGAACAACTACTATGGAAAAGACGGCTACGTTTTCTTGTGACTGGATGGCTAATTCCTGGATTACGTTGTCGGGAATCTTAAATTCGTAATCTTTTCTAAATAAAAAAGGATTAATAATAACAAAAGCCAGATCAGGATCATCTACCGACTGAAGCCAGGAAAAGGGGATGTTTTCATCAGGATTGTCGATGATGAAGAACCTTTTCTGTTCTTCAAAGGCGATAATTCCGGTGGGGAAATGGATAATTTTTGATTCGTCGATTTCTATTTCACCGAAGTGTTTTGTTTTTAGTTTCAAGGGGGTCACCTCTCTATGGTATAGTGAGCGAGTGGGCGAGTGGGCGAGATCTGAGCTCCCTGCGGTCGCTAGGTTTAAGTCTAATGTCAATTGAATTTTCTTCAACTTTTTTGAAAAGTTCGGATATAGAATGATCCGTCTTAAACTCATTATATTCTTTAGATAATTTATACATATCGTAATTAAAACTTTGCTGACTTTTTATCATCGTAATGTCATGCACGATCTGACTTAGTTTGTTTTCTATTCCACTAATCTTTTCTACTAGGAGTTCCAGTAATTCTCGCTCAGTCACTTATTTCAACACCCGTTAATTCTTATTTATTACATTTTACCAAAAAAGACTTATCCTAAAAAAATAAAATATTTTAAAAAAAATTCTAGTGTACTTAACCTTAACCTCAACCTTAATCCTATAATGAAATCTCGCCCACTATACTAAATTCTTTCATCAACATACCTTATCTCAATATCCGGCCATTGTTCGACATAGATGTCTACATAGCCGGGAGTATAATCTACAATGGGTTTGTTGGGTTTGTAATTAATAATGGGCTTTTTAATATCCCACTCAATATTAAGATGGCCGGTCACTTCTATCTTAGGCCGGCTTTTGGGGATAAAATCTACATTAAATTGATACTGGTGGTTTAATTTTTCTCTGGCCATTTCCGGAATAGGATTGCCGCCTTTTTCGATTCTGGCCATCCTATCCCCTTCTTCTCTTCTTCTCGCCAATCCTTCCAGCCATTTTTTTCGGGACCAGTTGCTGATTTCTTTAGCTAAATCCGTAGGATTTTTTAAGCCCATTTCGGCAAAACACTGGTACTGGTCAATGATTACCTTGGGCAATTCCCGGTCTATTTTCATTTCCGGTCTTGGTTGTTCTATGGATTGCTGTCCGCGAGGCTGTTGTATTTCCAGATGGGCGTTATAGGTTTTCATGCCTAGGCGGGCAGGAGTTGTCGTAATTTGTAACATAAAAATCACCCTCAAAACTGGATCGTATCACCTTCTCAACCTTAACCTCAACCATACGACCGAAGGTCGTAATACCACTAGCCACTATTTATTATCATTACCTTAAGAAGTCTACCAACGAAGGTTGAATGATTCTCGCCCCTGCGGCTAAAGAGGCACGGTAGATGTTTTCCTGGTTGGTTAACTCAACAATCACCTTAGCCATATTTACGTCTTCGTTATCACTTAGGAGTTTGGTGTAGTTAACTTCCGTATCCTCTAAACGGCTATTCACCATTTCTAACCGGTTCATTTTAGCCCCTACTTCGGAACGATAGCTTAATAAGTTATTAATATGCTCATCTAATTTCGCCAGATCGGCGCCACCTATTTCTTCATAAAGGCCATTTTCTACATCAGCAATAAGTTTATCTAAAGTAGCAAAAATGCTCCCTGCTAATTCCGGGGGATCAGTGGAAAAATCAACGTCAAAGACTTCGCCGGTAAGATTTACCTGCAAAGTAATGTTTTCGCCGATTTCATAGTTAATCGGATTGGCATTACCCAGCCATTGTCCGCTAGCTTTGTCATAAACTTTATCCATGGTCCGGGTACCGCCAAAGATGTAGCGGTCATCTAAGGTAGTATTGGCAATATCCCCGATTTCGTCTTTTAATTGTTTTAGTTCATCGGCAATAGCTTTTAAGGAAGATGGTTCGTTAGTGCCGTTTGCCGCTTCTACCGTTAATTCCCGTACTCTTTGTAAAACAGAGTTGTAGTTATTTAAAGCACTGTCGGCTATTTCCATCCAGGAGAGAGCATCACTGACGTTTTTCTTATATTGTTCATTTTGATGGAGTTTGGTCCGCAAACGCAAAGAGGTTACCAATCCTGCCGGGTCATCGGAAGGAGTGTTGATGCGGGTACCTGTTGCTAGCTGCGTATTCAGCTTGTCCATTTTGGCCATGTTTTTGTTATAATTCCGTAACATATTATTTATTAATACACCTTGGGTAATTCTCATTTTAACTCTTAATCCTCCTTTAAGGACAGTTTACTAGTGAGCGACTAGTACGCACGTCATTGCTATGAAAATATTTACTTTCGCTAAGCCAGACTCCGAATCGGAATAATCTAAGCTTACCTCTGATAAAAGCTGACCGTGCTCAATGGGCCGTCCCTGGCCCAATTCGCACTCTGGCTGACGTCCTATCAGCCAGCCAGCTTTTATTACTTCGGTTTCGCTAAGATTATTTAGCCGATTCTCCGTATAGCCGCTCAAGTAAAATTTTCATTTATTGTAGTACGCGCTAAAGCGTAAAAATTGCGACCCGGCACTTAATTGACATGGAACATGTCATTTCAATCCCGTTAGGGCGAAGCAGTTACCTGCATTGTAGAAGGGGATCGCTTCAGGCGCTGCACTCCTTCGCGATGACAAGGAGTATGTTATTACGATTCCAGAATGTCTCGCTCACTCGCCCACTCGCTCACTGACCTGAAATTTCAACCCCAAAGCTATTATCTGCCAAATAGTCCTAAGCGGTTGACTAAGATATCCAGCATTTGGTCGACGGCGGTGATGTAGCGGGCTGCAGAGCTGTAAGCATGTTGAAATCTGACCATATTAGTCATTTCTTCATCTAAAGAAACGCCCATGACCATTTCCCTTTTAGATTCTAACTGGGCTACCATCAGTCCCTGGTTTTCTACCATCCGCTGGGCCTCCTGGCTGGCAACACCCAGCTTGGCTGTTTCAGAACGATAATAATCATCTAAGGTTGTACCGTTAATCAGACTATTATCATATTTTAACTGGGCTATTTTTAAAGCGTTACTGCCGTCACCTAAAATATTCTCAATATTACCATCAGGGTCTGTGGTGGCAGCGGCGATTAAATTTACATCATTGATAATGTCTAGGTTTATGGCTATATTTGCCGCGGAAAAATCACTGGTTATATCTGTAACCACAAAGAAGTCAGCACCAGTACTTCCATATCCGGCAGGGGGATTATCCGAAATATGATAGCCTTGTTTATGTACCTCATTAACTGCTGTGGCAAATTCATAGGCCATTAAATCTAATTTTTTCATAAAATCTACTACCAATTGGTCTCTGGTTTCCAGCATGGCCTGCAACTTGCCGCTGCGTATCTTTACCGCTGTACCGTCTGCCCAAACCACATCGGTCAAGTTATTGTTTTCTGTATTAATCCGGCCTTCCAGTTGGTTAAGTACATTGCCGGAAACAATGGCCCTGCCTCCGATACTGACCGTAACCGCTCCCCATTGGTCTTCGATTACGTCAATATCTACTAACTTAGCCATTTCGTCTATTAAAAGATCCCTTTTATCCCTTAAGTCATTGGCCTTGTGGCCTCCTGCTTCCCCTTTAACTATCTGGTAGTTCAGGTCTCTGATTTGTTTGGCCAGGGAATTTAATTCCCTTATAGTAACATTTACGGATTCATCAATATCATCCCGTAAGTCCCTGAATTGTTGATCCATGTGGTTAAAGGTGTCTACTACCCCTTGTCCTGTTTGGATTACCGTTGTTCTCACCGCTGAACTTTCCGGTTTGCGGCTTAAGTCTTCCCAGGCACTCCAAAATTTATCCATAGTAGTCCGCAGCCCGGCATCAGAAGGTTCATTTAAAATTACTTCAATTTTTTGGAAAATATCACTTTTAAATTCCCAATAGCCCAGGGTTTTACTTTCGGAACGCACCTGTAAATCCAGATAATTATCCCGTATGCGGCGGATATCAGTTATTTCTACACCTGTCCCCACAAAGCCTTGATTGGTCTTGATTGGTGTTGAGCTCTGCATCACTGCTTCTTGCCGGGTATAGCCTTTTGTGTTGGCGTTGGCAATATTATGACCGGTTATATCCAAAGCTCTCTGTTGAGCGGCTAGGCCTTTTGCACCAATATTTAAACCAAAAAATGTAGAACGCATTTTTCCCACCCTTTACTAATTAAACTTTAGTATCTAAGATTCGGCTGGCTTGTTGGCCGGTCTTACGGTCTTGTTCTCCGTAAGTAACTTCACTTTCCGACCTGACAATTGCTTGAAGTGTGAAATTTATTATTTCCAGAGACTGTTTAATCAGTTCTGAGTTTTGATCGTTGATTTTAGATAATTGTTCGATTTTTTCATTTAACCGGACAAAAATCTTTTCAAACTCCTCTTGATAAGGCTCAGGAGCTTTCTGGGCAATTTCTTTTAATGTTAGAGTTTCCAAGTTTTCCCCGAAAGTTTCTTTTAAAGTAGCGATAATCATCAGTCGTTTATTTTCAAGTTTAGTTAATTCCCAGATTTTTCCTTCTTCCTTTTTATTTATTTCTTCTAATTTTTTTATATCGTTAGCCAGTAATGCCCCTTGTTTATTTTTAGCCAACTCTAATAAATCCGAATATCCCTCTAACTGTTCTTTTAAAATGTCCACTAAGACTTGCATGGGGCCTTCACCACCTGAAAAAGTTATATTTTGTCATCAAAATTAATTCCTTTTAGCATTTTTTCCGCCACGGCTTCCGCAGAGACATCATATGTGCCCTGGTTTATGAGATTTTTAAAATGTTTAACTTTATCTTCGCGGATTTCCGGGGCATTTTTAGCTGCTTGGAAAACTTTGCTCATTAACTGAGCTTCAGTAGAAACCTGCATCTGGTCCATTTTACTTTGCACACCGGCTACGCCTTGTTTTCTTTTAACTTGTTTTTGGTTATAGGTCTGTAAGACTCCGGGAATATTAAAAATCTTCATTAAAAACACCTTCCTTAATAAAAAAACACCTAACATATATATCGGTTAGGTGTTGAAAATTTTTAGTTTAATCCAAGTTGTTTTTTGGTATGGAACTTGGCTTTATTATCAAAGGTAATTTTTGATTTCTGCTCCCCTTGCTCCTTTCTAATACTTGCGGTAAAGCCCCGGGTTAATTCATGGACACATTCGTTACAGAACCTTCCCTCATAGATAGGACGTCCACACCTTTCACAGGGAACCTGCAAGCCTGTATAATTTTTCCCTACAATTCTGCCCTCTCGTATCCAGCGAACTATTTTACTTTCATCTACCTCTGTTTGTTCAGCTAATTCTACTACACCGATTTGAGGATGATCATAGAGATGTTTCTTTACTTTTTCAAAATCCTTTTCATCCTGCTCCCGACAAGCTGGACATAAATTTACTTTGATAAAAGTAAACACCCGTCCACACTCAGGACAATTCCGCAACTCCATTATAATACCTCCTCCGTAAATTAGTGACTAGTGACTTGTGACTAGTCACTAGAATCTCGCTCACTCGCCCACTAGTAAACTTTAATAGTGGCTAGTATTACGACCTTCGGTCGATAAATCCCTCCGGTCGTATGATTGAGGTTAAGGTTAAGGTTGAGACCTTAATCTTCGCTGATAGGCGAATTATTCAAGTGGGCGAGTCTATTAGTGGGCGAGAAATATTTAATTAAACCACGGGGATCGCCACGCCCCTTGGGGGCTCGCGATGACAGGCTCGCTCACTCGCTCACTAGTAATCTCGCCCACTGTCACCTTGACAGTTGCACAGCCAGGGTTGGTTGGTTTCTTCTCTTTTTTGTTTTTCTACTACTTGACGGACTAGTTTGTAGAGCATTAGTCTTTCATGGATTTCTTTGACGGTTAGTTTAGCCATTATCTATTCCTCCTAACCCGGTTGTTTTATCTATTAATTTAACCAGGCCGGGGAAATTTTAAACAACACCTGCCGCCCAGGTAGTGCAGTAAATGGTTCCGGCGCCGGCATTCCTTAATGCTTTAGCACATTCCAAAAGGGTAGCCCCGGTGGTAAGAACATCATCCACAATGAGGATGTTTTTGTCCTTAACTAGGTTAATCCTAGCAACCTGAAAAGCACCCTCTAAATTTAACCGGCGATCCTTTCTATTAAGACCTGTTTGGTGAGGAGTATTGAGTTTCCGCTGCAAAATTGTATCACTATAAGTAACATTTAAACCACATGCCAGAGGTTGGGCTAAAAGGGCGGACTGGTTAAAACCCCTTTCCCGAAAACGCACAATATGTAAAGGAACGGGAAGAACTAAATCAAACTTTGCGGGAGGGATCTCTTTTAGCAGCAATTCTACCAATACCGGTGCAAGCCAACCCTGTTTATTAAATTTAAATTTATGTAACAACTCCTTATATTCATCTATATAGGGCACTGCTGCAAAGTTTTTCGCCATATAAGGAGGCCAGTCCCGGCAATTATCACAAAACGAACCAATACGACCAAAAGTTCCGCACCGACTGCATTGACTTAAGTCTTTTTTAATTTTCTCTAATTTTTCCAAACAGGAAGCACAAATCATAAGCTTGTCCTGTTTAGTGTTACATAAGGGACATATTTGGGGTGTTGGAAAAAGAAGTTCCGTCAGATGACTTAAAAAGCTCATCTGGGACACCTCCTTTTAAAAGGAAAACCTATAAAATAATCTTTCTACTAAAGTAAATAGAAAAAATATTCGGTTATTTAAGACTATATTATCATATAATCTATAAATTACGCCATCTTTTTACAAAAATTACAACAAGTTTAGTGACTAGTGACTTATGGCTAGATTTATTAAACATGGATGCACATGAATAGACACGAATGGATACTAATTATTCGCCTTACGGCGAAGGTTAAGGTTGAGGTTAAGGGATTGCTTCAGTCACTTGCGCTCCTTCGCAATGACCTCTTTTATAGAAATCTTCATGTCCTAGAGCGTGCCGTAGTAAATGAAAATACTTTACTTGAGCGGCTTTAAGATCAAATATATCAAGAGATATTATATTTTTTCAACTTGCGATAAACGCTGGCTCTACTGATTTTTAGTTGTTCAGCTATTAAAAGGGTGGCGTCTTTATACCTACCGTATTTCTCCCAAGCCAGTTGTAAAAGCCTTTTTTCCATTTCCTCTAAAGGAATTAATTCCGTTTCTTCTGGAACTATTTTTTTAGAAGTTGACTGTTTTCGAATCCGGGGAGGCAGGTCTTCTACATCAATATAGGTGCCTTTAACCATATTCACAGCATATTCCAAGGAGTTTTCCAGTTCTCTGATATTACCCGGCCAGTCATATTTATAAAAAATTTCTCTGGCCGAAGGTGAAATACTAAAAGGTTTACTTTCGTAAAGCTGGCTGAACCTATTGAGAAAGTAATCTATTAAAAGGTCAATATCTTCCCGGCGCTCTCTTAAAGGAGGTATTTCTAGAGGAACAACACTAAGACGGTAGTATAAATCCTCTCTAAATTTTCCCTCTTCCATTAGTTTTTCCAGGTTTTTATTGGTAGCAGCGATAACCCTGACATTAACCAGTTTGCTTCTGGTACCCCCCAAGGGTTCGATCCTGCCGTCTTGCAAAAACCGCAGTAATTTAACTTGTAAAGGCAAAGGCATATCTCCTATCTCATCCAGAAAGACTGTACCTTCATGGGCCAGTTCCAGTTTACCCGGCTTACCGCCAGGTCTTGTTCCGGTAAAAGCTCCTTCTTCATACCCAAAAAGTTCGCTCTCCAAAAGGTTTTCCGGAATCGCCCCGCAATTTATGGCGATTAAAGGTTTGTCCTTTCGTCTACTTTCCTGATGGATAGCCCGGGCAAAAAGTTCTTTTCCCGTTCCGCTTTCCCCTTGTATTAAAATGGTGGAATCCTGTAAGGCGGCTTTACGGGCAATTTCTACAGTGTGTTTTAATTTTTCGCTTTTACCGATTATTTGATCAAAACTAAAGTTATTATTATTGAAACTTACCTGTCCCGCCATTTCATAAACTTCCCTGATACTCCTTAAAGTTAATACAGCACCTTTACTCTGGCCCTCCGTTACAATAGGTATGCTGGAAACCAGCATAAAGACCCTTGCACCCCGGCGGGGGATCATAATGGTTTGAGTATTTTTAGGAAGTTTTAAGTTGAAGGATGGTAATACTTTTTTTATATCTTTTCCTACAAGACTCTCCATTTCTTTATCTAACATATCGGCAGCATTTTTGTTGCAAAAGCTGATGCGGCCTGTTCCATTGACAGCCAGCAAACCTTCCGAAACCGAATTAATAATGGCTTCTAACTGTTCTTTCTGCACAGAAAGCTTTTCCCTGGCTCTTTCTTCTTTTAATTTACTGGCCAATAAAGAAGCCATTTTAAATAAAAAGTTTAAGTAATTCCCTTGGTTAGCCACCAGTACTTGTCTTTGTTTCTCGGAAAAAGCAATCAAACTAATGAGACCTACAGTTTCCCCTTCTACTTTAATCGGACAGCAAAGATGGGCTAAATCGGCACAATCCTTTTTTGCGGAACATTCGGCACAATACAGGGAACTCTGCCTATCGGTAAAAAACAAGGTGCTTTCTTCTTCCAAAACTTTGGTAAAAATCGAATCTGTAGCTATATATTTATCTACCCTGTCCCGGTATTTTCCTGTGGCTGCTATCCGTCGTTTTTGCTTGTCAATTATTGTAACATCAACATGTAAAACGGTAGCAATAGCCTCAGCCACCTGGATTACCGTATCTTTTATAGCATTTAAGCCTAATTCTACCATCTTTTTCACCCCTGAAACTTAGCAAACAGGATTTTTTTAAGCCAGTTTTTGTTGCTCCTTTTCCTGTTCCCGAACCATTATTTCCAGGATTGTTTTATCAGTTTCTAACATTCCGGGGTTGCTTAAATAACCAATATTACGGATTGTTTCTTCCGGAGAACTGCTTACAATTCCACTCTTTGGTTCTATGATCACACCTTGTTTGGCTAAAAAAGCCATTTGCAGACTGGCGTCAATAGCAGTAACCATTTTTAAGGCACAGCCCGGTTTAGCTCCGTCACAAACCATTCCCGAGATATCTGCGGCAATATTATTAATGATTCCCTTTATTTTTTGCGAGTCCAGCTCCCATAAATAACCGATACCGGCTCCCGCCCCCAGACTGGCTGCTACGGCACAACCGCAAATAGCAGATAACCTGCCTATATGGGTTTTAACATAAATAGTAACTAAAAAACTTAAGGCTAAAGCCCGGTATAATTTTTCCGGGGAAGCCTTTAAAAATTCTCCGGTTATAATTACAGGTAAAGAGGCCATTAAACCTTGGTTGCCGCTACCGGCACAACTCATTACCGGAAGGTTCTGGCCGGACATACGGGCATCGGTAGCCGCCCCGGTATAAGCCTTACAAAGGTTTACAAGATCTTTAGGAATAATGCCTTGGGTCATTAGATTATACCATTGATAACCTACCCCCATACCCATAGGCCTGGTTAAACCCAGTTCAGCAATTTGTTTATTAACGGTCCTGATTTTTTCTAAAAATCTTAGTTCACTTTCCTGAAAACTATTTACTTGCCCAATTATTTGTTCAATAGTCAGTTGCTTTATTAAGTTTAAATCGCTACCCTGTTGGTCATCTATGCTCTTTGTGGTATCCAGCAAAACTTCCCCGTTTAACTCTTTGTAAACAACATTAGTATGGGTTTTACTGATGATTACCTGGGCCTGATTATTCTTTGATTGGCCTTTTATATTAACCAAAACACCTTGATGTCGGAGAATGTAACTTACCTTTACCCGTCCCTGTTGGACCAGATTTTGGGCTTGGAGATAGTGAGTTTCGGTAATATCTTTTAAAACTTCTAATTCCAGGTGAGCTTTTCCTCCTATTGCTCCTAAGGCTGCAGCAATAACAAGTCCTTTTTCTTTAGTCCCCGGTACATAAACCCCCATACCGTTTTTATAAATATTAGGATCTACCTTTACCTCCAAAAAGGTAACTTGTTCTTGTAGTAAATCGGCAACTATAGCGGCACCTAAAGCTACCGCTACAGGTTCGGTACACCCAATAGCCGGTTTAATTTCTTTCTTGAGTATCGTTAATAAGCTATTCTTTAGCATTCTTACCACTCCTTTATTTACTTGCTTATAATTCGTGCAAAAATCATGCCAGAAAAAAAGGAGTGGTTACGCTACTTTTTCCCTAATATTTTCAACTTGATAATAATTTTCTCATATTGAGAATATATTGTCAAAATGAAAAGCCAGGATTTTCTCCTAGCTTTGTTAAGGAAATTTTAATTTTAAACTTGAGCCAACTCTTCATAAAGATAGTCATTAAGGACTTTAATATATGTACCTTTCATACCCAAAGAGCGGGCATCAATAACACCGGCACTTTCCAGTTTTCTTAAAGCATTTACTATGACTGAGCGAGTTAACTTATACTGTTCAGCTAACTTACTGGCCACTAAGAAACCTTCATTGCCTTCAATTTCATTAAAGATGTACTTAACAGCTTCCAGTTCAGAATAGGAGAGGACTTCTAAGGCCAATTGAACTACGGTCTTTTTCCTGGCTTCATTTTCAATCCTCTGGTTAACAATCTTCATAATCTGCATGCCGGCGACAGATGAACCATATTCTGAAAGGATTACTTCCGAGGGGTTAAAAGGTTGTCCTTTACGGGTGTATACTAATGTGCCCAGTCTATCACCACTGCTTATAATCGGTGCCAGGATAATATAATGATTTTCCCTCTGGAGGTTTATCTCAGTTTGAGTAAACCCGAAAATCCACTGGGTACATTCTTCAGAGAACTGTTTGTTTTCCAGGTCTTCCGGGCCAAATAAGGAATCAGCCTCCATGCAGGATTGACCTAAAAGCACTCCTTTTTTACCTACAATATAAACATTGCACCCGATTACATCTTTTAACTCACCGGCTATTGTTTCAAAATCCAGAGCATTGCTGGCCGCTTTTTGTAGCAATTGGTGCATTACTCTGGTTTTTTCTAATAAGGTTTGAATTTCCATACTACTAACTTACCTCCTATTTATTTGGATTTGTTAGTAGTATTACCAATTTTTCACAATTTATGCACTTTACGTATATTTTTCATCTAAAATGTAGTAAATATTCATTTAATAATTCAGCTAACTCAGACATTGTCGTAACTTTATTGACTTTATCACGCATTTTCGCAGCATAAGGTAATCCTTTTACATACCAGGCCACATGCTTGCGCATTTCTTTAATGGCGATATTTTCCCCTTTGTATTTAACCGCTAAAGAAGCATGCCGGTAAATCATTTCTATTTTTTCCTCAAGCGTAGGTTGGTGGGCTTTTACTCCTGTGGTAAGGTAAGAGGTGATTTCTTTAAACAACCAGGGATTGCCCAGAGCACCCCGGGCCACCATGACTCCGTCACACCCGGTTTGTTGGAACATTTTTTCCGCATCTTCTGCCGAAAAAATATCCCCGTTACCGATAACGGGAACCTGAACTGCTTCTTTAACTTTTTTTATGATGTTCCAATCGGCAGTGCCTGAATAAAACTGACACCGTGTTCGCCCGTGAACGGCGATGGCCTTTGCTCCGGCCTCCTCCATTTTTTGAGCAAATTCTACCGCATTAATGCTGTTTTCATCCCAGCCTTTGCGGATTTTAACCGTTACCGGAATCTGCACGCTTTTAGCTACTTGCTCTACGATTTGAGAAGCCAGCTTAACATCTCGCATTAAAGCCGACCCTTCATTATTTGTAACCACTTTGGGCACAGGACAGCCCATATTAATATCTATGATATCGGCACCTTTTTCTTCGGCAATTTTAGCTCCTTGGGCCATGATCTCAGGTTCAGACCCGAAAAGCTGTACGGCAATGGGTGGTTGTTCATCTGTTAAATCTATTAATTCAAAGGTTTTTTGATTATTATAAATCAAGGCTTTCGCACTTACCATTTCCGTATATACTAAACCACAACCCTGTTCTTTGGCAATGATGCGGAAAGCTTTATCAGTGACTCCCGCCATAGGGGCTAAAACGACAGGGTTAGTGATTTCTACATTGCCTATTTTCAAATTTATAACACCCCGATATTAGTTTTTAGTTATTAGTGGCTGGTGGCTAGAAAATATTTTTTAATTAAACCACGGATAAACACAGATGAACACTAATATTTCGCCTAACGGCGAAGGTTAAGGTTTAGGTTAAGTCTGAGCTAATTTTTAACCTCAACCATACGACCGTAGGTCGTAGAATCCTAGTCACAAGTCACTAGAAACTAATTTGCTAGCCACTAAAAACCAGCCACTATATAAATTATGGAGATTGTTATCTGTTTCGTTCATAGATAATCCTTAACCCTTCCAGGGTTAGCAATTTATCTACAACATCTATGGTTTCTGATTCTTTGGAAAAAAGCTCGGCGATTCCGCCGGTAGCTATAACCCGCGCATCGTCCCTGCCCATCTCCTTTTTAAGCCTTCTGACCAAGCCGTCAACTAAGCCGCAGTACCCATAGATTATACCTGACTGGATAGCATTGATGGTGTTTTTACCGATAACCTTTTTGGGGACTATCAACTCTACTTTGGGAAGCTTAGCGGCTCTTTGGAACAAGGCTTCCATAGAAATGGTCACTCCGGGTGTTATTGCCCCACCTAAATACTCTCCTTTTTGGGAAATACAACAAAAGGTTGTTGCCGTACCAAAGTCCACGATTATTAATGGTCCGCCGTATTTCCGAAAGCCGGCTACTGCATTAACGATACGGTCAGCCCCTACCTCCCGTGGGTTTTCATAAAGGATAGGAATCCCGGTTTTTACTCCAGGACCTATCACCAGGGGTTTAACCTTAAAGTATTTTTTTGCCATTACTTCTAGAGCAGTAATGACCGGCGGAACAACTGAAGAAATTATAACATCAGTAACTTTATTAAATTCAAGGTTGTGATAATGAAATAAATTCTGTACAAGCATTCCATATTCGTCGGCTGTTTTCTTTTTGTCTGTAGCTATTCGCCAGTGGGTCAAAAGCTTTTCTCCACTGAATACTCCTAATACTGTATTTGTATTTCCAATATCAAAGGCCAATAACACCCAAGTCACCTCTTTTTAGAATTTTTCGCGGTATTTTTTTAATGCCCGAACTAAGGCTACAGTAATTACTATAGCAAGAAGAACCTCGAAAATTGTATTATTAATAATAATAACATAAGCCATTTCTAAAGGAAAATAACCAATTAATACTGCTAGACCCAAAAACCCGATAGTATTGGTTAATGTCCCTACAGCTGCGGCAATTGCCGAAGCCAAAGTGGTATTCCAACGAAAAGCCCAAAAAGCATAATAGGAAAAAACGCCAATTAAGATACGGGGTAGAATTCGAACAATCGGGTCCGCAGGTATAGCACCGGTAGGGGTTAAAAAGCTGTACAGCCCGAAAATAAAACCTGTGAAAGCACCTACTACCGGCCCTTCTAAGATTGCCGCTAAAATTACGGGAATATGCATAATTGTTGCCCTGCCGGCTAAGTTAGGTATAGGGATAAAACCAAGGCCTGTAGCTCCTAAGACAATAGTTACCGCCCCCAACATACCGGCTATAACCATTTTTCTCGTACCGATTTTAATATTAACATTTTCCATTATTATTACCTCCTCATTAATAATTCGCCTGACGGCAAAGGTTAAGGTTGAGGCTAAGTCCGGGTTAATTATCGGGTCTTAAATCTGGTTTGCTTCACCTTCTTAACCTTAACCTCAATCATACGACCGTAGGTCTTAGAAATCCAGCCACTAAAAACTAGCCACTTAACAAAAAAGAGTTGGGTTATTATTATCCCCAACTCTTTAGAAACAAACTAATCAACTTTTACTCTGGCTGTGGCTAAGTTCTACACTTTTGTTCATTCTTTCGTAAATTGTTTTGCCTACAACTACTCCTAAGGCTGCTTTTACGAAATCCAGTACAATATAGAGCCCCATCATAGCCGTTACCTGGAAAAAGGTAAGGGCTTGCCCCAGATAAAAATTAAATATTATATACATCCAGGGTAAACCAATTACATAGGTAGCTATTATCCCACTAAACATGGCCAAACTAAAGGTTAACCATCCTGGTTTTTCTTGGCTGTGAACAATATACCCACTCACATAAGCAGCTGCCGGAAAAGCCAACAGGAAACCGAAAGACGGTTTAAACACGTAAGTTATTCCTCCGAAAGGAGGGGAAGCCAGCACCGGTACTCCGCTTAGACCCACTAAAACGTAAACAATCATACTTAGTGCACCTAATCGGGGTCCGATTAACACTCCGGCCAGCATAGACAATAAAGGCAATAAGCTAAAAGGAATTACATCAGGTGGCCATATTTTAGAAATAAAAGCACCTACTGCCATCAGAGCAGCAAAAAACGCAACTAACACCATTTCCCGAACAGATAACTTCAACTTATACACTCCCTCTTGAGGAGAGGGGAGTTTCACGCTCATCAGGATTCTAACCTACTCGCTCACTCTCCCACTCGCCCACTGTTTAATGCTACTCTGATTATAGTTGAGGATATTCACTTTGTCAACCTATTAATTTTTACGGTTAACGAAAATATTTTCTTAAAATAAAAAACCTTCCGGACAAAGAAACCAGAAGGTCTATTCGGCACTATACAACCCTTATCACCTCCCGTCTCGGTCCACTACGGCTCCAAGCGGTATACTTTTTTCCTTTAAAACCACTAACTTATTTAACAGAGTAACCATACAAGGCATATGCTCTCGTTGGCCTATATAATTATAACATTGCCTAATCAAAGAAACAATCATTTTTTATCAAAAAAAGTAGAGCTATAGGAACTCTACTTTTTTCCTCCCTTATATTACCGGCTAATTTTCCCTTGTGTTTTTTCCAAGAATTTATCCACCTCTATTATGTACCTGGTATGAGTGCCTTCCCCGACCAGTTCTTTTTCATCAAAAGCTTGCACGGTAAAGAATAATTTTTTGCCGTCTATTTCTTTTAATAATGCCTTGGCTGTTACTTTCATGCCCACCGGAGTAGCTTTAAGGTGCTTTACATCCAGGTGTATGCCTACAGTAGCATAACCTTCAGGTAACAGGTGGTCTACTGCATTTACCGCAGCATTTTCCATAAGGCCCACCATAGCGGGAGTGGCATAAACCTCTATGCTGCCACTGCCATATTTTTTGGCCGTATTTTCCTGAGTAGCCGGTTCCTGAGCTTGTCCTTCAAGGCCGGGTGTTAATTTTATCTCCATTAGCAATTAACCTCCCAGTTCATCTTTAGCTTTTTTGATCTTTGTAGCCATGCCTTTTATTTTTTCAGCCGGAATGGCACAGATAGCAATTCTTAGTCCCCGTTTCAGCGGTACAATAAAGAGATTTTCTTCCTGAAGCTTTAAAGCAATTTCCTTAGCTTTGACGGTAGGTACCGTTATAAAAAAGCCTGCATGATAAGGACAAACCTCTAATCCTACGGTATTTGCTTCTTCCAGAAATGTTTTGGCCCGCTGTTCTAAACTTAAACGGTATTCCTCTCTTTCTTGATTAACCCGGGCCATCAACTCCGGATTTTTACCTAATTCCTCTAAACACCGCATTGCACTTCTGGTACCGTTAGACCAGGTTGCCCGGTTAGAATACTGATTCACGTTATAAAATTCAGCAATGACATCTTTATCTGAACTAATACCGATCATACAACCGCTGCGATACCCATACATAGTATAACCTTTAGACATACTAAAACCTACGATAACTAAAAGATTGGCAGGTAAATTGCTAAACAACCGGAAGAATTTGCGGCTGCCGGGAGGAGCAAAATCCAAGTAAGCTATATCCACAAAGAGAATAAAATTATTTTCTTGGTTTTCAGCAAGTCCCTTCAAGCCCTCCACTAATTGTTCCCACTCTTCATAAGTTAAGCTATACCCGGTAGGATTGTGGGCAGGAGAGTTGATTATCAATAATACGTTTTGCTGAACCTGGCTTAAATTTTTTACTTTTTCCAAACAGGCTTGTAGATTAAAATTACCCTGCTCATCAAAAGTGGGGAAAGTGTCTAAATTCCGCAACATCTCCCTAGCCATGGTCCGATAAGGTCCCCAAAACCAGTCTGTTGTTAAATAGGTATCACCTTCGTTGGTGTAATTCCAAATAGCATGGTGAATCGCTCCCGTGCCGCCAGGTGTGGCTATACCGGCCAAATATGCATCAGGCTTATATTCCTGAAAGGTTACATTAATGGCTGTTTCAATAAAGCCGGGCAACCCGGCAATGGGGGCATAAGCCGCCGTATCTTCAAAGGGTAGACCGGCCAAAGTTTGGGCAACTGTAGGTAATGTAATTAAATTACCTTGAGGGTCCAAAAAAGCCCCGATAGAAGCATTTACTATATTTTCTTTACCAACGATTTTGGCTTTAGCCTGAGCTGCATGGCTTACGGCAAAAATTTCATCCTGTTCACTTTTTCCTTGGGCGTGTTTGGCAACTAAAGATTTACTCATCTTATCACTCCCTTTCATTGGCTTCTGGGTTAAATTCTTTGTCAGAAATAAAGAATCTGACAAGGAATGTTTACTATAAAGAGAAATCTGACAAAAAAGAATTGCTGTTTAATAGAGGTGTTTAAAAAAGAAACTGCCTGCGGCAGTTTCTTTTTAGTCTACAAGTTCATCCTCACTAAAATAAATAGCTATTTCTCTTTGGGCACTGTCCGGGCTATCAGATCCATGAATGATATTCATGCTTATATCTTGGGCATAATCGCCTCTGATTGTGCCCGGTTGAGCTTCTAAGGGATTTGTTGCCCCGTTAATTTTACGGACTTCACTAATTACACTGTTTCCTTCCAGAACCATTGCTACTACCGGCCCGCTGGTAATATACTCAACTAATTCAGGATAAAAAGGCTTACCTATATGTTCTTCATAATGCTTTGCAGCTAATTCTTCTGTTACCTGCAAAAGTTTTAGCCCTTTAATTTTAAAGCCTTTTCTTTCAAACCTTTGCAAAATTTCACCTACTAAACCTCTTTGTACCCCATCGGGCTTAATCATGACAAATGTTTTTTCCATTGCTAATCTCTCCCAATAAAAGTTATTTTTACAGTATTTTCTCCCTGCTCTTCCGGAATTACTCCTGGATCAGGTACATTAATCACTTCTTCATCTGATTTAATAGTTTCTTCAGGAGTACGGCTGTCGTCTTTGCGTTTTGGTGAATCTGTTACTTTTTTCATTAGTTCAGCAAATTCATCAGCTTCAATAGTTTCTTTTTCCATTAAGGTTTCAGCGATTAAATGAAGTTTATCGAGATTATCCCGTAAAAGCTGCTCTGCCCTCTTATAGGACTCTTCCATAATCCGGCGCACTTCTTTGTCGATAGCGAATGCAACTGCTTCACTGTAGTTGCGATCCCGGGCTATATCCCGACCCAGGAATACCTGTTCCTGTTTATTACCAAAGGTCATGGGGCCCAGTTCATCGGACATACCCCATTCGGTAATCATTTTCCTTACGGTAGCAGTAGCCCGCTCTAAGTCATTTTGAGCACCGGTGCTAATCTCATTTAAAACCAACTGCTCGGCCACTCTTCCTCCCAGCATCATGGTTATTTGGTCTAAAAGCTGGGAACGAGTCATGTAGTTTCTATCCTCCCGAGGCAGAAGCAAAGTATACCCACCGGCTCGGCCACGAGGGATAATAGAAACTTTATGCAATGGGTCACAGTGGGGTAATAGCTCTGCTACAAGAGCGTGACCGGCTTCATGGTAGGAAACGATTTTCTTTTCAAATTCGCTGATGACCCGGGATTTTTTCTCCGGACCCGCTATTACCCGTTCAATTGATTGTTCTAAATCAATCATATTGATTTGATTTTTATTCTTTCTGGCAGCTAAAAGAGCCGCCTCATTAACTAAGTTTGCCAAGTCAGCTCCGGTAAACCCTGGAGTGCCTCTGGCCAGCACACCTAAGTCTACATCATCAGCCAAAGGTTTACCACGTACATGAACTTTTAAGATTTGTTCTCTACCTTTCACATCAGGTCTATCAACGGTTATCTGACGGTCGAAACGCCCCGGACGTAAAAGGGCAGGGTCTAAAATATCCGGTCTGTTGGTAGCGGCAATAATGATTATACCTTCATTAACATTAAAACCGTCCATTTCTACCAATAGCTGGTTTAGAGTCTGCTCTCTTTCATCATGCCCGCCGCCTAAGCCCGCACCACGTTGACGTCCCACAGCATCAATCTCATCTATAAAAACGATACAAGGGGAGTTTTTCTTGGCCTGATCGAATAAATCACGAACACGGGATGCCCCAACACCCACAAACATTTCCACAAAATCAGAACCACTGATACTGAAAAAGGGAACTCCTGCCTCTCCGGCTACGGCGCGAGCCAATAAAGTCTTACCCGTTCCCGGAGGTCCGAATAGTAGCACACCTTTAGGAATTTTAGCACCTAATTCAGTAAATTTTTTCGGGTATTTAAGGAATTCCACTACTTCTTCCAATTCCTCTTTTACCTCGTCAACTCCGGCTACATCGGCAAAGGTTACTTTGTTTTTATCATCAGCATGAAGCCTGGCTCTACTTTTACCAAACTGCATTACACGACCGCCGCCACCCTGGGTTTGCTGCATCATAAAGAAGAAAACACCGATCAACAATAAAACCGGCAACAAGGTGGATAAAAGGGAAGTCCACCAGGGCGGTGTTGGAGTGGGTTCCTGATCAAATTCTACTCCGTTAGCTAATAAAAGGTCTACTACCTGTTCCGATTTAGGAGCTTCAATAGTAAAAGATTCTCCTTTGACAGTTGTACCTGATAACTCCTGATAGGTATCATAAGTAACTATCTTTACTTCTTTAATTTGACCTGTTTCTACTGCTTCTACGAACTCTGAATACTTTTCAAATGGAGTCGCAATCTGTTGCGGTGTATTGGACCAGCGCAGTACAGAAACAGCGATTAAAACTATTAATAAATAAATGGCCAGGTTTTTAAAGACTCTGTTCAAAAATGTGCCTCCTCTCGCATCCGTCTTTAAAAATAGACTTAAATGGTCATATTTTCGTTTCTATAATGAAATAATTTCGACACCCGATCATTATATTCTCAACGAAAAAGTATATGAATACTAGTATACTTTACCATAATACGTCTTTTTTTTCAAACATATTCTCTATCTACCAACTCAAGAACTATAAATTTTTTTGTTCCCGGAGAAACCTTGTAATCATCATTAATGGTTAAACCTGGCAACCAAACAATCTCATTTTCCTGACAAACCAAGGGGAGTAAATCTCTTACATCTCTTTCTATTTTTCGATTAATAAAATAATCTTTTAATTTTTGGGTTCCCCCTAACCCTAATGGTCTGATTCGGTCTCCCGGCTGCCTTGTGCGGACAATTAAAGGTGACTTTATTTTATCTCCGTCCAAAACCACTTTGAAAAAATCCCCCTTTAACCGGGGTGGTTTGGCAGAGTAATAAGCTTTTAAAAGTTTCTGCTGTTTTGGTAAGAGCAATTCTCCGGGAATCTCCCAAATTAGATATAAACCTTCTTCCGGTTTTCTCTTTTCCTTTTTATCTGTTTGGATTAATTCAAAGTAAGTATAACTTTTTTTCAAAAGTACCTGCTCCGGTAAAAGAAACTTCTGCAAACCTTTCTTGTTCTTACAAATTTCGATAACCTTTTCCACATGAGTATACCCTAGGTTTTGAAACTCCGGTTTCAGCATTTTATATAGCTTACGAACAGTTCTCCTTTTCAGGGCTAAATCTAAAAGATTAAATTTTTCTAAATCTATTTTTATTTTATCCTTTGTTTGTTCCAACATGATTTCCGGCAAATTTTTTTCCAGCAGGTTTTCCCAAAAACAGTTTTCTGCCCAGATTATATCTTCTAATTTTAGCAAATTTTTTACTATTTGGGGATTAAATTCTTTTTGTAAACAGGGTAATAAAGATAATCTTATCTTATTCCTCAGATATATATCTTCTGTATTAGTAGGATCCAGACGATATGGTAAACTTTCCCTTTTGCAAAAATCTAAGATTTGTTCTTTGTTGACCCGGGCCAAGGGACGAATTAACCAACCATGCCGGGGAGGCATTGCCGCAAGACCGTCCAAACCGGTTCCCTGAATCAGGTGGAGGAGTATTGTTTCCGCCCGGTCATCCGCATGGTGACCTAAAGCCAGTTTAGTTGCCCCGATCTTTTCCCCTACCTGGCGGTAGATTTCGTGACGTACCTTATGTCCCGCTTCCTCCGGGGATAATCCCTGCTCCTTACTTAAAGCCGGCACATCCCTTTCAAAGATACTCCAGGTTAACCCCCATTTTTCTGCCATTTTCGCCACAAACTCGGCTTCTTCCCGGGCCTGTTGTCCCCGAAACATGTGGTTAACATGAACTACATGAAGCGTTAAATCATATTTTTCTTTTAAGGAACGAAGAACAGCCAGTAAGGCCATGGAATCAGGGCCACCGGAAACACCTACCACTACCCGGTCACCTTTTTGCAAAAGTTCATAATCCGTTATTGTTTTTAAAACCAACTCCCAAAAGTCTAGGGACATTTTGTTGACCTCCATAAAAAAGCCTACAGAATTAATTCTGTAGGCTTTTCAATAATCCTCCTTACATTTTGTCCATTTATTCCGAACGGTAGTCGATGCGGGCTACTAACACCGTTAAATCGTCTTTGATGCGGTCATGTAAACTTTTCCGGGCCAGCTCAATCAGATAATTGGCTATATTTTGGGGTTCTTCTTGAGGCAGGGCCTGGATGACTTTCGTCCATTCTTCAATATTTCCGCCTAAAGCCTCAAAAACCCCGTCACTCATCTTGATTATTAAATCACCCACCTGTACGGGAAATTGAAAATATTCCGGTTCCACATGGTTTAATATGCCTATGGGCAATGATTTGCCTTTAATAACTTGCACCTGGGTACGCCTTTTAATAAAAGAAGGACAGGCGGCTATTTTTATGAATTCTGCCGTAGCGGAAACTTCATTTATTACCGTCATGTCAATAGTGGCAAAGGAATCCTTGGTGGAGCGTAGTAATAAAACGGAATTTACTGTGTCTACCGCCATTTGATTGCCTAATCCTGCGGCTAACAGTTTTTCCAAAAGATGAACAGCCGTATTGCTTTCAGCATAAGCCTCTTCTCCTGCTCCCATGCCGTCACTTAGAATCAAAGCAAATTTCCGGTCCGGTAAGCTGAGACAGGACCAATTATCTCCGGAAACACTGCTGCCTTCTTTTATGGCTACAGCCGCTCCGGTAGTCACGGCATAAGTTTGACTGGGATTTAAATAATAGGTGCAAGTTTTATTGCCGGAAGTGGGACAGCGAGTGGTTTTGACCGTATAAGTCCTGTCCATAATTTGGGAAATCCTTGGAGCGATAAATTGCATACACCAGTTTCGTTCGGGGCAAGCCCGTTGCACAATAACGATTTCTTTATCTCCCCCGGAATTTTCAATAACCTTAACATTTTGTACATTAATATTAGCATCCAATAACTCACTTTTAATATATTCAGCCAGTTCCTCATCAGTAGCTGAACGGTATTTTAAAATCTTAGAAAATCCTTGGACTAACTGAGCCATGCCCGCTAACTGCCGGGAAACAACCTCCTGGGATTTTTTCAGTTTTTCCTGATAATACTTTTCCTGCTTGAACAGCTTTAATTGACAGCTTAAAGCTATGCTTAATTCCCGTAGACGCATACACCGCCGTTGAAAATCATAGGGGAAAAACTGTTCACTGATCCGCTCATTTTTTTCTCCTTTAGCACAAACCCTCACCAGAGAACGATAAGTTTTAGCCAATTCTTTATCCCAACAAATACTGCGCAAAGAACAGTTGTCACAAACCTGCCGGGCTGTTTCATCTAAAATTTTATTTACCGGATTTTCCTCCATATTTTGCACCCTTGTTTCTGTAGGCAAAAATGCGTTACTTAACTCTGAAAGAACTCCGGAAACTAAATTAATTTTTTGGGCACTTTCCTCTGTTTCTTGCCAGATGGGTTCAGTTTCTTCAGGTTCATTTTCTTCAATCCGGAAGAAGGAAAGGGGAGTAAGGAGAAATACTACACCGGCTAAGAAAGTTTCTACCAAAGTCATGATTACCTGATCTGATCCTGCGAAATACATGGACAACATCAGGTTTCCTAAAGTAAAACCAATTAAAATGCCAATTCGACCCAGGCTTTGGAATACTCCTCCTAAAAGACCTGATAAAGAATAAAACCCAATGGTAACTGTACTGAAATTACCCCCGATACTGGGTACCAAACCTACCAAGGTACCTACCGCCGCTCCCCCTCCAGGGCCACCCAAGAAGCAGCCTAGTAGAACAGCAAACCTTGAGAGGAAACTCTGAATATTAACACCGAGTAAATAAATATGGCCAAAGCCCAGTAAAACGCCTAAACCCAGGATAAAACAACTTATTTTATCTTCCAGGTTTAAAGGAATGTTTCTCTGTCTTTTTTCCCAAGCCCCCAGGGAAGTAAGTGTTACTAAAGTAATTAATCCGGCAAAAAAGCTTTCAAAAAAAGTTGTGACCCAACCGTAAGGAGAACCCAGGCCAAAAAAAATAAAAATGCTGTTAACAATAAACACTATGGCAGTAACCATAGAGGGGATGATTATCCATTGTTGTCTGCCTAAAACGAATTGGTTAAACAAGACCATGAAGACAACTAACAGGATAATGCTCTGGGACCAAAACTCAGCCCCCTCTGCTATTAAATATACTCCCAACAAAGATCCTGCTAACATCCCCCACCTTTTTTGCTTGTCCCAAACGGAAACAGCTCCCAAAACAGCAGGAGCAAAAGGCCTTATTTCTCCCAAAAGCAAGGACTGGGCCAGGATAAATCCTAAAAAACCAAATAATAAATTATCCCAGCGCAGGAAATTTAATAATTGGTAGCTTGCTTTAAACTGCCGGTTAACCGTTGTTTTACTCAGCATGCAAACACCATCCTTTTCCGGCTCAACCAGTTCAACTGCTTATGACTTTGGTCTTAAGGGGTCGAAATTAATTATAGTACATTTTGCTGGAAATTTATGTTAAAATATGTTAGGCTTGTCCCAAAAAATTTCTATTTTTAAAGACAAATTTAGACAAGTATTTTAGGCAAGGGAAAGAAAACAAAAAATTCCGGGTCCTTAAAACCCGGAATGATAAATTTCATAGGCTAAACTTGTCGTATAATCTCTAGAAAATATCCATCTTTTCTTCACTTTATTACAGGGAAATTGACTTAGTCTCACTTTTATCTTTTATTCCTCCCTTTAATTTTCGCATGTGTTTGGCCATCCGTTCCCGGCTGCTTAGCCGAGATGTATTCTGTTTTTCCCACTTAACGGCTTGTTCTTTCTCTTTTTTGTTTTCCTCTTCTACCACTACAGCAGGTGTTTCTTCCGTTACAGTTTCTGTTAAAATGATCTGTACTGTTTTTTCCTCTTCAACCTCTTCTTTAGATCCGTCTTCGAATCGGTTTTCCGCCTCTTGGTTTATTTCTTTAACGTTATTTTCTTCAGTAATCAGAGAATTAACACCCAATTCCTCTTTTTCTTCTTTCTGTGGTTCTTCTTTGCTTATTTCAGTTACAGTTTCAAGTTCTTCTGCCTCCTGGATATTTTCCGCTTCTTTTAATTCTTCTTTTTGTTCAATTATTTCTTTAATTTCCTTCTTTGTCTTTAATTCTGCTTTAGTAATGTTATCAGTTCCCTTTAATTTCAGTTCATTTTCTTTTTTGCCTTTAATCATTTCCGTTAAATTTTTTACGGTACCCATCATTTCTCCCCACATATTGCTTTGACTCAGCGGTAAAAAGCTCACCAGGGAGAATTTCCCTTCCAAAATCAATTCTCGAGAGTTAACCAGCCTGCTGTTAAGCTCCATGGCAACAATGGTGAAGGGCCCGAAAGCAGGGGCTTCTTGTTTCAGTTGAATCGTTTCCGTAAAAGGTTCTACTTTTCTGACAGAAGAAATTTTATCTCCGGAAAATTGTTCCCCAACGTACAATACAGTTATTTCCTTTAACCCATAAACCTTTAATTCCCTGCCTGTTAGTTGATGCTTGAAAGGTTTAAATTTAATATTTACTCCTAGTACTTCTTCGGCTTTAGGAAAATCCTTTTCCAGATAGATGGATTCTTCTCTGGAAAATTCACCCAGGACCTCTTTCCCTCCCCTTAGTCCCCACTGTTGGGAAGCAGTTACAGCCACTACAGCTTCAATTAAAATATTGCGGGAACCAATCAACCTAGCGGTAATAAATTTAACGTCAACACCGGGGAAACCCTGAGCATTAAAGGGTGTAGGTCCTTGAAAAGGAATAATGAAGTTCAACCTCTCTACTATTCTATTTCGAAGGCCTTGATATTTCAGCTCCACGAGTAAATTGCCCGTTAGCCAGCGATAATTGTAATTACTCAGTAGATTGCTTTTTCCTGTTACTTCAAGGATTTTACCTACATTAGGTTTGCCTAAAGGAATTTGAATCATAGTCTTTATAGTTATGTAGGATGTTGTCTCCCCTTGCATTCCGCCCAAATTATTCCATATATATGATACTCCATGTGGATCCATTGGTGTATACATTCATTTCACCCCTTCTTGTATGTTCGGCATCATATCATATGATTGAAGGGGCAAATTTGTGCAAAAAAACCTGCCTGCCGGCAGGTTTTTTAGTAATCAGTAACAAAATTTAGTGGCTAGTTTTTAGTGGCAGGTCACCATCATGAAAATATTTACTTTCGCTAAGCTAAAACTCCGAATCGGAATAATCTAAGCTCGCCTCAGATAAAAGCTGACCGTGCTCAATGGGCCGTCCATGGCCCAAATCGCACTCCGCCCGACGTCCTGTCGGGCGGTCAGCTTTTATTTCTTCGGCTTCGCTAAGATTATTTAGCCGATTCTCCGTATAGCCGCTCAAGTAAAATTTTCATT
>CZCB01004014.1_pt2 | contig 25721 bp, 21 predicted proteins | sample 591991 | NCBI WGS metagenome assembly CZCB01 (sample SAMEA3556809, study PRJEB10932) | anaerobic digester metagenome
TATCTGCCTAAGGAAGCCCAGTCCACCATGGCATTGGAGATTATGAAGGAAGAATTTGATGAAAGCCTGCCCAATGCCAGCGTCATGGTGAAGAATGTCAGCCTCATGGAGGCTGTGGAATACAAGGAAAAGATTGCTTCCATAGACGGCATCACTCAGGTCATATGGCTGGATGACATGATGGACATAACCCAGCCCCTTGCCATGGGAGATGCCGATACAATAGAAAGCTTCTACAAGGATGGAAATGCTCTGTTTTCGATCAGCATCGCCAAAGGCAAGGAAAAAGATGCCTGTGAGGATATTTACAAACTGATAGGTGAGGAAAACGCTATTGCAGGGGAAGCCGTCGATCTGGTAGGCATCCGGGACGAGGCTGAAACAACCGTAGTAAGGGCGTTTCTAATTCTGCTGCCTATCATTATCTTTATTCTTCTCCTTACTACCAGCTCCTGGCTGGAACCTTTATTGTTCTTGCTTTCCATCGGGGTGGCTGTCATCATCAATATGGGAACCAGTATATTTTTAGGTGAAGTATCCTTTATAACCAATTCCATCAGCCCTATACTGCAATTGGCATGCTCTCTGGATTATGCTGTGTTTCTTCTGCACAGTTTCCAGGCCAACAGGAAAAAGTACGCCAGTGCAGAAGAGGCCATGGCCCGGGCTGTAAAAGAATCCATTCCTACTGTGGCAGCCAGTGCGGCCACAACCCTGTTTGGCTTTCTTGCCCTCTTATTCATGAGTTTCGGCATCGGTGCTGATCTGGGCCTGGTTCTGGCCAAGGGCATAGTTCTAAGCTTTATTTCTGTAATGGTTTTCTTACCGGCAATTACTTTAGGCATGACAAAGTTAATAGATAAAACCCGGCACAGGGAATTTTTGTCCGGCACGAAAAACATCGGCAAGGTTCTTTTGAAAATTGCTGTTCCAATGACGATAATAATACTAATTATAATTGTGCCGGCATTTTTAGGCCAGAGCCGGACCGAGTTTCTCTATGGAAACGACGTTCTGGACACCGCCAGCCGTTACAGCCGGGACCGGCTGATGATAGAGGAGAGCTTCGGCCAGTCCACTGCAATTGCCATTCTGGTTCCTAAGGGTGACATAGCTCGGGAACAGCAGCTGCATGAAGAGCTTAATGAGGTGGATCACGTAACCGGCGTAGTTTCTTTCGCAGGTGAAACCGGAGCGGTTATACCCCCTGAGTTTCCAGATGAAGATATAACAAAGCAGTTTTATTCGGAAAACTACGCCCGCATTATTGCCTATGCGGACACCGGTTCGGAAGGAGATATTGCCTTTCAGACGGTGGAAAACATACATGAAAAGGCAGAAGCCCTGTATGGGGATGGGTTTTATACCCTGGGCAGAAGCACCAATTTATATGACATGAAAAAACTGACTGAAAAGGATAACCTGGCAGTTAACCTGATTGCAGTGGCAGCAATTTTCCTGGTATTGCTTGTTACCTTCAAATCTGTTGTGCTGCCCTTTATCCTGGTGCTGGCTATAGAAACCGGCATATGGATAAATCTATCCATTCCATATTTCACCGGCACTCCGATCAATTTCCTGGGATACCTGGTGCTCAGCACTATCCAGCTGGGAGCTACGGTGGATTATGCAATCCTGCTCACCAACACCTATCTGGCGAATCGGAAGCTGATGCCAAAATATGAGGCAATGAAGGTATCTTTGGGCACGGCTTTTAAGTCCATACTTGTATCCGCCCTGATACTGTCCACTGCCGGCTTTACCCTGTATCTGACATCATCCAACAGGTACACGGCAGACATAGGCCTGCTTCTGGGCAGGGGCACGCTGCTCTCCCTCACCATGGTGGTATGTTTTCTCCCAATCTTGCTCTTTGTCTTTGACAGGGCAATACAGAGGACAACATACCGGGCCGAGTTTTATTAGCTATCATTTGCTTCATAAGTTAAATTGGAGGGAAGAGAAGTGAAAATTAGAATATTAAAGCATGTTTTGGCACTTGCTCTGGCAGCAGCCTTGATTCTGGCGCCTGCCGGAGAATACCTGGCTGCACAGGAGAGGCAGGATTCCGGCCTTCCCGTAAGTCCGGACGGCCAGGCTGTAATAAAAAGCAGGGAAGAAGTGATTTATGCCGTTGCCAAACCTGACGGCAGAATTGATTCGGTGTATGCAGTTAATCACTTTACCCTGGCTGAAGCCGGAAAGCTTACGGATTACGGAAATTACACAAAGGTTACTAATCTTACCAATACCGATCCCTTGGTATATGTCAATAATATGGTAAGTGGATTTGTAAATGAGGAAAACTTCTACTATCAGGGTGACATGGCGGAATCCCGGCTGCCCTGGGTCTTTGAAATTGCCTACTTTCTGAACGGGGAGAAAATGCGGCCCCAGGATCTGGCGGGAAAAAGCGGGAAACTGGATATCCATATAAAAGTAAGAAAAGATGATGATGTAGATCCGGTGTTTTATGAAAACTACATGCTGCAGATATCCGTAGCCCTGGATGCAGAAAAAACCAGAGAGATAAATGCGCCGGATGCCTCTCTTGCCAATGCGGGAAAGAAAAAAACTGTGGTCTTTACCGTACTTCCCGGCAAGGATGCAGATTTTAGTTTAAGCGCCAGCGTAGAAGATTTTGCCATGGAATGCATTGAAATTGCCGGCATGCCCTTTTCCATGAACGTAGACCTGCCGGAAACCGACGGCATGCTTGACGAGTTTGACCAGCTGACCGATGGAATTGTCAGATTGAATGACGGCATAGGTAAACTTAAAAGCGGCATAGACCAGCTGAAAGACGGCGCAGAATCCCTTGAAAACGGGTCATCCGACATCAAAAACGGCCTTGCACAGCTTGGCGGCAATTCCAAAGGCTTACTGCAGGCCTCGAGCCAGATAAACAGCGCCCTGGCACAGGTTTCATCCTCGCTTGACAGCCCTTCTGATCAAATGGACTTAAGCCGGCTGGCCCGGCTGCCCAAGGTATTAAAGCAGCTGGCTGACGGTCTGGATCAGATTTCAGGCGGGCTGACTGAGCTGAAGGAAGGCTTTGCACTGGCTCACGGCGCATTGGCTGAAGCTATAAATGAACTGCCTGATACCATGTTAAACGAGGACCAGATCGGAGCCCTTTACATGCTGGTTATGTCCAATGATCCAGGCCAGCTTTCCGTGCTTGACGAACTGGTTGCTTCATATAAGGCAGGCATGAAGGTGAAGGGCACATATAACTACGTCAGAGAGGCATTTGATGAAGTGGAGCCCTCCCTTGAACAGGTTTCGGAAAACATAGATGAAATTTCCTCAGCCTTACAGGATATTTCAGATAAAATGGATGAAGCCCTTACCCAAATGGATATGACCCGGCAGCTTAAGCAGCTTATGGAAGGCCTGACACAGCTGGCCGAAAACTATGAGGAATTTCATAAAGGACTTACCGGCTACATGGCCGGGGTTGACCGGCTGGCTGCAGGCTATGATGAATTCCACAGCGGAATTTCCAGTCTGGATGACGGAGTAGGAGAGCTGCAGGAGGGCGCTGCCCGGCTGCATGAAGGAACACAGAAACTTAAGGATGAAACAGCGCATATACCGGAAAGAATTGAAAAGGAAATGGACAGCTTAATGAAAGAGTACGCTGGGAATGATTTTGAGCTTGTATCCTTTACTTCTCCAAAAAATGAGAAAGTGGATCTGGTTCAGTTTATAATAAGGTGTGAAGGAATAGAAAAAGGGGAGGAAACCGGATCGGAAGAGGCGGAATCCACCCGTGAAACACTATGGGATAGGCTGGTAAACCTATTTAAAGGTTATTTCATATTCGGATCATAAAGAGCCCTTTCACCGCCGATGTATTTAGGCCTGGTTCTGGCCAGGGTCAAGTGAGCGCCTCCGATATGATCAAAACTGATTCGTACCGGTACGGCCACCGGCCTTAAATGCATGCCGATGAGGGTGTCTCCTATATCCATGCCGGCTGCAGCCTGAATGCTTTCTACAAGGTAAGGTTCTTCAAATCCGGCATAGGCTGCTGTGGCGAAACTGCCGCCTGCATGCAGGTGTGGAACAGCATTAACCCTGGGATAGCCATATTTCTTTGCAGCAGCAGCTTCTATAACCAGCGCACGGTTAAGATGCTCGCAGCACTGGGCTGCAAGGAATATGCCCCGGGGTTTCAGTATTTTCTGCAGGCTCTCAAAAATCCATTCTCCGATGGCTTCATTGGAAGCGCTGCCGATGGTCTTCTTCTGTACCTCGCTGGTAGAACATCCGACCACCAGTATCTCTCCTTCTTCCAGCCTGGCAGCCTCCAGCAGTTCCAGAAGGGCTTTTTCGGCAAGCCGGCTTATTTCTTCCTTGGTATACAGGTCAGACACGAATTTTTCCTCCTTTCTTATCCTTATAATGTATCATTTTTTGAGGCAAAATGATACACTTTAAGTTATAATAGATAAATAACTGTACCACTTATAACAGTGGTTAAAACATGATAAGGACAGGTGTTTGGAATAACTAAGTGGCTGCTGAAAACATTTATTAAAGATTATAAGAACATAAACAAACCCAAGGTAAGAAGTTCCGTGGGGCGTTTTGCCGGCTGGACCGGGATAATATTGAATCTCCTGCTGGTGGCGGCTAAGGTAATAACCGGCCTTTTATCCGGCAGCCTGGCTGTAGTTGCCGATGGGCTGAACAACCTGATGGATGCTTCCGGGTCCATTATAACACTGGCCGGCTTCAAAATTGCTGAAAAGAAAGCCGATAAGGAGCATCCCTTCGGCCATGGGCGATATGAATATATTGCCGGCTTTGCAGCAGCCATATTGGTGCTGGCAGTGGGCATAGAGCTGGGCAAAAACGGGATTAAAAGAATCCTGAAGCCGGAGCCCGTAGCTTTGGGCCCGGTTATTTTCATAATCCTTATTCTGTCCATTTTGCTGAAGCTCTGGATGGCAGGCTTTTACCGCAGCCTGGGCAGCCGTATAGGTTCAACCGCCCTAAAAGCTGTTTCGGCCGACAACCGGAACGATACCCTGGCAACAGGGGCAGTGCTTATAAGCGCCCTTATATCCCGCTTTGCAGGATTTAACCTGGACGGATGGGCGGGCCTGGGTGTTGCAGCCTTTATTATATACAACGGCATCAGCCTGATAAAGGAAACTTTAAGCCCCTTGCTTGGAGAAGCCCCTTCCAGCGAACTGGTAGAGTATATTGCTGAAAAGATACTTTCCTATGAACATGTCTTGGGAATTCACGATATCATCGTGCATGATTACGGCCCGAATCGCCGCTATGTCAGCGTACATGTGGAAATGCCCAGCAATGAGGATATTATGGCCATTCATGCCATAATAGATAAAATAGAAAAGTCATTTCTGGAGCATGACGGCATTCATCTGATCATCCACCATGATCCCATCCATCCTGAGGACGAGGCGCTGCATTAGACGGCAGCATAATTGATATTTTTTTACAGTTAAAGTATAATTTAGTTATAAAGGAGGGCGTGGGAATGAATAAGGTTTTGTTTTATGGGATGACAGGAGAGAAAATGTGCTTCCAGCACATCTTGCTGAATGCTTTGGATATACACTCATCTGGCGGGGAAGTGAGAATTATTTTTGAAGGCGCTTCTGTAAAGCTGGTTTCTCAGTTTGAAGAAGAGAAAAACCCGCTGTATAAAAAGGCCAAGGATGCAGGGCTGATAGCAGGGGTATGCATGGCATGCTCAAAGGTTTTGGGAGTATATGATCAAAACAAAGATTCAGGGCTGGCCTTGCTGGATGATATGTCGGGCCATGCAGGGATGAAAAAATACATAGATGAAGGTTACAAGGTTGTGAGCATGTAAGAGGCAGGTGAAGCAAAACCTGCCTTTTCTTATTCAGATTATCTGTTAAAGCCGGCAGCTGACGGCCGGTAAAAATTGTATTGCCAAAGTTAAACAAGCATACTACAATATATGTATTACAATATATGTTATAAAATATTCAAACCGCTGTAAATTTTACTATAAATTTGCTGCAATTTATACAAAAATATTCTTAGAGTTGAAGAAAGACTCATATCTGGTTAAAATAAAAGGGCTTGGCTAATACTAAGGATTATTATAAAAATAAATTTTACGGGAGTGTAAAGATGAATGTAACTGTTATTGGTGCAGGAAATTCCGGTATTGCTATGGCAGCACATCTGAGCAAGGAAGGCAATAAGGTCACACTATGGAACAGATCCAGTTCCACCATTTCAAAGCTGCTGGAAACCCGGCTTATACATTGCAAAGGAGTTATCAGCGGCGAGATACCAATTCATGCTGTAACCAATGATATACGTGTTGCTCTGGAAGATCCGGATATAATCCTTATTACCACCCCGGCCAATTCACACAGGGATTTGGCCGAACTGGTCGGCAAGAATATCAGGAAGCAGTCAGTGATTATTTTAAATCCGGGCAGAACATTCGGCGCATTGGAATTTAAAAGCATATATAAACAATACAACAGTGAATATGATCAGATCGTGGCTGAAACTCAGACTATTATATACACATGCAGGAAAACAGCCCCGGATACGGTTAATATACTTGCCTTAAAGGATGCAGTGCTTATATCCTCGCTGGATACCGATAACATAATTGATTACCTGCCGGAATGCATCAGGGGCTTTTTCAAACCTGCCAAATCCATGATTCAGACTTCCATCGGCAATGTAGGCATGGTGCTTCATTGTGCCCCTCTTTTACTGAATGCCGGCTGGACTGAAAGTACCAAAAGCATTTATAAATACTATTATGACGGCATAACTCCCACCATAAGCAAGTTCATAGAAAACCTGGATGCGGAAAGAGTGGCTGTATCGGAGGAGCTGGGCTGCAGGGTTGAAACCACCATAGAATGGTTCCACAGAACCTATCATATCGAAGGGGACAGCATTTATGACTGTATTCAAAACAACCCCTCCTATGAAACCATAGATGCACCAGGCTCTTTGAACCACAGGTACATTCTGGAAGACATCCCCTGCGGGCTGGTGCCCCTGGAAGCGGTAGGACTTAAAATGGGCATTAATATGGAATACACTTCCCTAGTTATTGATTTGGCCTCCAAACTTATGGGTATAGATTTTAGAGAAACCGGCCGCAACCTGGAGTTTTTGGACAATGTATCCAAGGAAGAATTGAAGGCAGTATTAGGAAGGAGCTACGAGTAAGTGAGCATAAACAACTTAAGATACGGCTTGATTAAACCCGCATTGGATGCTCATACTCTGGGCATTAACTCGGCAGCGGAGCTGCTTCGTGAATGCGGTTATGATGTTTTGTTTGCAGATGATTCCGTAGCGGAGGCTATGAATGATTATAAACATGAAGTAAGGCGCAGGCTTGTTGTAGACTGGATCAGGAAAAAAAACATAAACCGCCTGGGGCTCAGCTACCGGCTGGATCAGGAAGATGCAGTCAATATGGTAGGCTACCTTATGGAGGAGCTTAAAAAAGAAAGGCTTTTGAAATTCCAGGGCGGGCAGATTGAATACATCTTCTTTGCAGGCCTGCCCAAGGCTTGCGAACAGATTGAAAAGGAATTTGACGGCCTGGTTAAAACCTTTATGGGAGGCGAATCGGCCCGTGAAACCCTGCTTAAAATGGGGGTCCCGGAGAGCAGAATTCCCGGCGACATCTATGAAGGCAGCAGGCACGATGAATTCCTTCTGCAGTTTGGCAAGGAAATCATAGACTCCCAGGATTATTTGAAATACAAACCCCTGGACAGGTCCAACTACAAGGAATACGGCACCAGGGAGGATACCGTGGTAAAAAGGCTGGATGCCAATCTTGCCGGCAACTTCCACCCCTTGATGAGAGCCCATGTAGGCCCTTATTATTCATCCTTAAGCCGCATCGAATCGGTGAATGAGTTTATATCCTGGGCCCAGGAGCTGGCCAAGGCCAATTACCTGGATATTCTCTCCATCGGCAGCTCCCAGCTTACCCAGTCCAATTTCGGTGAAGACTGGGAAGGCAAAACCAACGGGGGCGGGGTGCCCATAAACTCTCCCGACGAATACAGGATGATCTGGGAAGCTTCCAGGCCTCTGCTGGTCCGGACCTATGCCGGAACCAAAAATATACCCTGGCTTGCCAGAATGCATGAAGAAACCATCAACATATGCTGGCATGCCCTGTCGTTCTGGTGGTTCAACAGGATAGACGAGCGGGGACCGTATGATGTATACACCAATTTGAAGCAGCATGTGGAAACCATCAGGTATATAGCTTCCACCAATAAACCCTTTGAAGCCAATGTATCCCACCATTTTGCCTTCAGGGGCGCTGATGATGTAACATATATTGTAGCTGCATACCTGTCGGCCAAGCTGGCTAAAAAACTGGGCATAAAAACCTTTATACTCCAAAACATGCTGAACACCCCCCGCCTGACCTGGGGAATTCAGGACCTGGCCAAGTCCAGGGCTCTTTTGAGGCTCATGAAGGAACTGGAGGACAATAGCTTCAGGGTGCTGCTCCAGCCCAGGGCAGGCCTGGATTATTTCAAGCCCGACTTGTATGAAGCCAGAATCCAGCTGGCGGCAGTTACTGCTTTGATGGATGATATAGATCCTCACAATGAAGCCAGCCCGCCCATTATCCATGTGGTAAGCTACTCTGAAGCTTCACATCTGGCAACACCGGATGTTATAAACGAAAGCATACAGATAACCCAGTATTCCCTGCAGAAATACAGGGAACTGAGAAGACAGGGCAGAATTGAAGACATGAGCAAAAATGAGGATGTAAAGGTAAGGGAAGCTGAACTCTATCAGTCTGCCCGGAAGATTATTTCAGCCATAGAGAAATATGTTAAGGATCCTTACAGCGCTGAAGGCTTCTATAGGATCTTTGCTGCAGGCTTTCTGCCTGTGCCCTACCTGTGGAAGGAAGTCGATGAATTCAGGCACGCCAAAAACTGGCACACCAAGCCTGTTAAGGGCAGCGTAAAGGTTGTGGACAAAGAAGGCAGGATATTAAGCGCTGATGAGGTAGCGGGAATTGCCTGCAGCAACCTAAGCGATGCAGAGCACAACCTGAACCAGAGGATGATGAAATCCCTGGATTCATGATTTAATCAGAAATAATTTGTTGATTAAATTTACAGGTGCACATAAGCCCGGTATTATCTCGCCGGAGTATGATAGGGAGGAACGGTAAAATGGATAACATCAAAAAAGCTATTCAATCTGGTGAAACAATTCTTGGGATCGAGCTGGGCTCTACCCGCATCAAGGCGGTGCTGATAGCGCCGGACCATACGCCCATTGCATCCGGTTCTCACAACTGGGAAAACCGCCTGGAAAACAACATCTGGACCTACCGTCTGGAAGATGCCTGGAAAGGCCTGCAGGACGCATATGCCAATCTGGCAGCCGAAGTTAAGGAAAATTACGGCCTGCCCCTGACCAAGGTTAAAGCTATGGGCTTTTCAGGCATGATGCATGGTTACCTGCCCTTCGACAAAGACGGCAATCAGTTGGCAGAGTTTCGTACCTGGCGGAACACCATTACAGAAGAGGCAGCAGCAGAACTGACCAAACTGTTCAACTTCAATATTCCCCAGCGCTGGAGCATAGCACATCTGTACCAGGCCATTCTGAATGGTGAAGAACATGTAAAGGACATTGATTTCATCACCACGCTGTCGGGCTATATTCATTGGAAGCTTACAGGCCAGAAGGTATTGGGCGTAGGAGAAGCATCAGGAGTATTCCCCATTGACAGTGACACCATCGATTACAATGAAAAGATGGTTGCCCAATTTGATGAACTGCTGAAAGAAAAAGGTCTGCCCTTTACCTTAAGGCAGATTCTGCCGGAGGTTAAAAATGCCGGCGATGCAGCAGGTGTTTTAACAGAAGAAGGTGCAAGGCTCATAGATCCTACAGGCAGCCTGCAGCCAGGCATACCTGTATGCCCGCCTGAAGGAGACGCAGGTACAGGCATGGTAGCCACCAACAGCATAGCCGTGCGTACGGGCAACGTATCAGCAGGCACATCCATCTTCGCCATGATAGTGCTGGAAAAGCTCATGTCCAAGGTTTACATTGAGCTGGATATGGTAACCACTCCTCACGGCAAGCCCGTAGTTATGGTTCACAGCAATACCTGCACATCGGATCTGGATGCCTGGGTTAAAGTATTTGCAGAGCTGCTGGATGCGGCAGGAGCCAAATTATCAAAACCGGAACTTTATGATCTTTTATATTTCAAAGCATTGGAAGCGGATGCAGACTGCGGCGGCTTAGTCAGCTTTAATTACTATTCCGGCGAGCCTGTAACCGGTTTAGAAGACGGCCGGCCCCTCTTAGTCCGCAAGCCCGATTCAAAGCTCACCCTGGCCAACTTTATGCGTGCCCACATCTATTCCAGCATAGCTGTGCTTCAGATCGGCATGGATATTCTCCATGACGAAAATGTAAAAGTTGATAAACTCACCGGCCACGGGGGTCTCTTCAAGACCAAGCTTGTAGGCCAGAAACTTATGGCCGGAGCTTTGGACATACCGGTTGCCGTTATGGAAACAGCCGGAGAAGGCGGTCCATGGGGCATGGCACTTCTGGCAGCATACATGATTAACAGGGATGAAGGCGAGAGCCTGGAAGACTATCTGCAAAACCGGGTATTTGCCAACGTTAAGGAAGAAATTGAATTTCCCGATGAAAAAGACAGAGAAGGTTTTGCTGCCTTTATAGAGCGTTATAAAGCATGCTTACCGGTACAGCAGGCTGCAGTTGATGCTTTGAAGTAAAATTTAATGAAAGTGAGGCCTGAGATTATGAAACAATATGAATTTTGGTTTGTGGTAGGAAGCCAGTTTTTGTACGGCACGGAAGTGCTGGAAATTGTAGCTGAACGGGCGGTCGAAATGGTCCAAAAAATGAATGATTCGGGCCTGCTGCCCTATAAGCTGGTCTACAAGGATACCATCAAAACCAATGCAGGAATCACAGAAATCGTCAAAGAGGCAAACTACGCTGATGAGTGCGCTGGCATCGTTGCCTGGTGCCACACTTTCAGTCCCTCCAAAATGTGGATCAATGCATTTGTAAACTTACAAAAACCCTATTGCCATCTGGCAACCCAATATAACTTAACCATCCCCAATGAAGAGATAGACATGGATTTTATGAATCTGAACCAGGCTGCCCACGGAGACAGGGAACACGGTTTTATCACCGCCCGTCTCAGAATGCCTCGGAAAATAATAGCTGGTTACTGGCAGGATGAAGAGGTTTTGAAACGTCTGGGCAGTTGGATGCGCGCCGCTGTTGGCGTTGCTTTCTCCAAACAGCTCAGAATCATGCGCTTTGGTGACAATATGCGCGAAGTTGCCGTTACCGAAGGGGATAAGGTGGAGGCGCAGGCCAAGTTTGGCTGGCAGGTAAACACCTGGCCCGTCGGCAGGCTTGTTGAAGCGATGGATGAGGTTACGGATGCAGAAATAGATGCACTTATGGAAGTTTACAGGGAAAAGTTCGAGTTTGCCACCGATGACTTGGAAACAGTAAGATATCAGGCCCGCGAAGAGATTGCAATAAAGAAAATGCTGGACCAGGAAGGCTGCAAGGCATTTACCAATACCTTTGAAGACCTGTACGGCATGAGGCAGCTGCCCGGCCTGGCCACCCAGCACCTTATGGCCCAGGGCTACGGCTACGGCGGAGAAGGTGACTGGAAGACTTCTGCCCTGGTTGCAATAATGAAAGCCATGAGCCGGGATAAGTCAGGCGGCACCACCTTCATGGAAGACTATACTTATCACCTGGAAAAAGGAAATGAATACACCCTGGGCGCTCATATGCTGGAGGTATGCCCTTCAATTGCAGCGGATAAGCCCCGCATAGAGGTGCACCACTTGGGCATCGGCGGCAGGGAAGAGCCTGCACGCCTGGTGTTTGAAGGCAGGGAAGGCCCGGCAATTGCCGTAAGCCTGATAGACCTGGGCAACCGCTTCAGGCTCATATGCCAGGATGTTGAATGCGTAAAACCCATCATGGATATGCCCAATCTGCCGGTAGCCCGGGTAATGTGGCGGCCTATGCCGGATCTTTTAACCAGCATCGAATGCTGGCTTACAGCCGGCGGTGCCCATCATACCGTGCTCAGCTATGACGTGACCGCAGAGCAAATGCGAGACTGGGCCCGCATGATGGATATAGAATTTGTACACATAAGCAAGGATACCACACCTGAAAGCCTGGAGCGCGATTTGTTCCTGGCAGACCTTGCCTGGAAATTAAAATGAGGTGACAGTAGTGCTGGAAAAACTTAAGAAGGAAGTATACGAAGCAAATATGGAGCTGCCCAGAAGGGGACTCGTAACATACACCTGGGGCAATGTTTCCGGCATCGACCGGGAAAAAGGCCTGGTGGTAATCAAGCCTTCCGGTGTTGAATACGAGGAATTGAGCCCGGATAAGCTGGTGGTGCTGGATCTGGAAGGTAATAAGGTGGAGGGGGATTTAAATCCCTCCTCCGATACCAAAACTCATATAGAGCTGTATAAGGCCTTTCCCCATATAGGCGGCATAGTGCATACCCACAGCACCCATGCTGTAGCCTGGGCCCAGGCAGGGGAGGATATACCCTGCTACGGCACCACCCATGCCGATTATTTCTACGGCCCGGTGCCCTGTGCACGCCACTTGACCGATGAGGAGATAGACGAGGACTACGAAAAGAATACGGGAAAGGTTATAATCGAAACATTTAATAAACGCAATATCGATCCTGCCCATGTGCCGGCAGTCATATGCTTCAGCCACGGTCCCTTTGCCTGGGGAAAAGATGCGCATGAGGCAGTGTACCATGCAGTGGTGCTGGAAGAGGTAGCCAGAATGGCTCTGCTTACCAGGCAGGTAAATCCCAATGCACAGCCCGCCCCGTTAAATGTGCAGAGGAAGCATTTCTTAAGAAAACACGGGCCGGGTGCCTACTACGGACAAAGATGAGTATGCCAGGGAATCTACAAAGTTCGACAAAAATTTTGTGGATTCCCTTGTTTTTTGGGTATATATAAATACACACTGAATTAATTATGAAGCGGGGAGAAATTTCTGAAAAAAGTCTATTGACAGCATATATATTCCATGTATAATATGTAAGTATAAAAAAATGAACCGGTTACAAATTTATTGATTACAGTAAACATAAGCACTATACACTCAGCAATCCTGAATAATATTATGCGGTTTAATCTCAAAATTCTCATCTCTGTAAACCTGAAGCCGCATTGAATCCGTACTGATCTCCTTCTACATAACAACAAGAATTGGCAGCAATAGTCACACTCATGAAAGCGGTTTTTGCTTTACGAATATTCCCAATCTTTCCAATTGTCCGGCTGATTTGCCTTTTGTAACAAGATTGCTGTATTCAGCAGCTTGAATATAATTAAGGAGTTGGATAAGGGTGACCAGGAGAGTAGTAGAGAAGGAAGTCAAGTTAGATCTGGTGGAAAACCCCATTCCCATCAATTATGACGAGGTGCCTGAGTATACCCGGGAAGATTACGAGGCCAGGATAGAGAAGGTCCTGGAGTTTTGTGATCAAAGGGGTTACAGCCATTTGATAGTCTATGGCGACAGGGAGCACTTTTCCAACATTCATTACCTGACCGGCTTGGATCCGCGCTTTGAAGAGGCCTTGCTCATACTGCAAAGAGGAAAAAACCCTAAGATGCTGCTGGGCAATGAGTGCTATGTTTATGCAGGCATGATAGAAATAGACATAGATCTTATTTTGTACCATCCCTTCAGCCTGATCGGGCAGCCGGTGGGCAATGATTCAACACTTCTGGATTTATTTAAGGAATGCGGTATAGACGAGACCTCAAAAGTCGGCATTACCGGCTGGAAGTATTATGATCCCGGTTTTTTCAACCTGGACGTCAGCATTCTGGACATTCCCGGCTATATAGTTGAAACCCTGTGCCAGCTGACCGACCGGCGCAACCTTCACAATGCCATGGACATATTTATCCATGAGGAATACGGCATACGTAACAACATTTCTGCTAAGGAAATAATAAACTTCGAGGCCAACGGCACCAAGGCATCCAGAAGCGTCTACAACGTTATTAAGAACCTTAGGGAAGGTATTTCAGAAATTGAAGCATCCGCTTATCTTTGCATAGACGGCGAACCCTTATCAATGCATCCGAATGTAAATTTCGGCGATGTTAACACTTCATATGGAGTGAGAGGTCCCACATATCATCAGAAGCTCAAACTAGGCGACACCATCTGCGTAGGAATGGCATACAGGGGCAGCCTGGTTCACAGGGCAGGCGTATACATAAACAGCCCTGACGATTTAACCGAAGCACAAAGAGAGATAAGAGAATACTTTTTCCACACCTATTTCAAATCCATAGCGGGTTATTATGAAAACTTCAAAATAGGCAATACCTGCGGCCAGATATACGATGCAGTGGATAAAACCCTGGGCGGCGGCCGGCCCGGCGGCATAAAGAAGTTCGGCATCGGCCTGTGTCCCGGCCATTTAATCCATACTGAAGAGTGGACTTCTTCACCTTTCAGCAAGGGTAACAAAACACCTATCAGGTCCGGCATGAATGTACAGTGCGACTATACTGTTATGCACCATGACCCCTATCTTACCGCCCACATTGAGGATGGTTTCGCAGTAGCCGATGAAGAACTGAGAAATGAAGTTAAGAAGCTTTCTCCATCCTGTTATGCCAGAATTGAAGCCAGACAGAAATTCATGCGGGAAGTTCTGGGCATCAATCTGCCGGATGAAGTTCTGCCCTTGTCTGATCTGTCGGGAGTCTTCTTCCCTTATATGGCAAACACCGGCATAGTTTTGAGTTTGGAATAAAAGGGTCCTTAAAGACAGGTTTCCAAAGAAACTGTCTTAATTATAGAAAGGAGAATGGAGAATGAAAAAGATCCTGGTACTATTGATGATCCTGGCCTTAGTATTCAGCTCTGTTGCTTGCGGCGGTGCCGGCAGCACAGGAGGTGGAGGAAAGCAGGAGGGCATAAAGATAGGCGTATCCATTTGGAGCTCCACCGACACCCTGGGCAGTCAGGTTAAGACAATGCTTGATGCTGCTGCAGATGCGTTGGGTGTTGAACTGACCTATGTAGACCAGGCACATATTTCCGAAAGGGTAACAGCCTCCATGGAAACATTGGCTGCAGCAGGTGTGGATGGAGTAATAATCTGTAACTCTTCATCCGCTGAAATGACCTCTGTTATCAACACAGCCAATGAAAACAAGGTATACGTGGCTCAATTCTTCCGCAGCATCAACGAGCAGGACAATCCCGATGAATATGCGTTGGCAAAATCTTCTCCTTACTATGTAGGAACGGTTCATGAAGACGAAGTAGACAACGGGCATAAGCTGGCCTATATCCTGGGTGAAAAAGGCTACCGCAAAGTTGCTCTCATGGGTTGGGAGCCCGGCGATGCCACATTCCTGGCCAGATGGGAAGGATACAAGAGAGGCGTGGAAGCATGGAACAAGGATCATCCTGATGATCCTATGGAATTGCTTGAACCCCAGTACGGCGGAACCACCTCCGATACCGGAAGGGCTACCGCTGAAGCAATTCTCTCCTCCAACCCCGATGCAGATGCTCTTATAGTATCAGGCGGCGGAGGCGATCCTCTGATTGGCGCTATCCAGGCTATCGAAGGCCTTGGCAAGACCGGCCAGATCGGCGTAGCATCCACCGACTTCCTCCATGACCTGGATGTACAGCTTGAAAAAGGAGCCATAACAGTTGAATCCGGCGGACACTTTGCAGATCCTCTCTTTGCTTTCATGATGGTATACAATGCTGTTCGTGGTAAGTATGAAGTTCCCACCGATGGATTCTATGAGATCATATTCCCCTATATATTCGTATCTTCATCTGAAGAATATGCCAACTTCCAAAAATTCTTCATAGACGAACTGCCCTATAACGAAGAAGAATTGAAAGCAATGGCCGACTACTCCTTCGAGCAGCTGAAAGAAACTGCAGCAAAACTGAGCATTGAAGACGTTATGGAACGCCACGGCGCAAAATAGAAGTCTGTAAACAGGGAGTGTTGGGGCTGCCATTGCCGGCAGCCTCAGCCCTCTTGCTTTACAAATTATGAATGAGGAAGATGAGTATGACACTTAATGAAAGAATTCAGCAACTGAAAACGCATAAGGTATACGGCCACTATTACGGCGTAGGTTTGCTTGTATTTCTGGCTTTTCTGTTTTGGGCCTTTTTCAAGATCCTGACTCCCGATAATTTTGGAAGCTGGGAAGGGATGTACTACTATCTTCAGTCCAGTATTATCTACTCCGTAGGGGCATGCGGTTTTTACTTTATAGTAACCATGGGGCTGTTTGACTTCAGCATAGGTGCTAACGTAGTGCTCTCATCCATCGTCGGGGTAATTCTGTCCAAACAGTTCGGTTATGCAGGCCTGGTGACAGGATGCATAGTAACCGGTGTAATCATAGGTTTTCTGAACGGTTCCCTTTATGTTAAACTAAAGATACCTTCCATGATTGTAACTGTAGGTCTGATGCTTATCTATGAAAGCCTGGCATATTTTGTAGCCAGGGGAGAAAAACAGTCGCTGGACAGCAGCCTGCGGGGCCTGGGCGTGGCTCCGGGCAATATAATCCTGGCTGTTATAATGTTCATATTGGCTCATCTCATACTGAGGTACACCAAAATAGGTACATATGCCCATGCAATAGGCAGCAATGAGAGCATGGCAAAAAATATGGGTGTTAACGTTAATAAATATAAAGTTATCGGCTTTATGCTGCTGCACTTTTTCGTAGGTGTTATGGCTGTACTGGCAGTCAGCTACGGCACTTCCATGACTGCTGTTACCGAAATGACTTCCATGGCGCGCAACTTTACTCCTTTGATGGGCTGTTTCTTCGGAGTGGCATTCAGGAAATACTGTTCGCCCGTTATCGCCATTGTTATCGGTGAATTTATTATATCCATCATATTCAACGGCTTTGTAGCATTAGGTGCTCCTACCACCATACAAAACCTTATAACAGGAGCTGCACTGCTAATAATCGTTGCGCTCACCTTAAGATCTGTCAAGGGCACAATTGTTAAGTGAAGGCTTAGTTGAAAGATTGATTCAGGAGGAAAAACATGGACGATATAATTTTACAAGCCGAGAATGTAAGCAAATCATTTGGCATAACCAAAGCCGTGCAGAAGGTCTCCATGTCCTTCAAGAAAGGTGAAATCCGGGGCTTGATAGGAGAAAACGGCTCGGGTAAATCTACTTTTGTTTCCATGTTGTGCGGCATTCATACCATAGATGAAGGCAGGTTTATCCTAAACGGCGAAGAGCTCAGGATAAACAGCCAGGTTGAGGCAAACCGCAAGGGCATATCTATAATAGTACAGGAAATGGGTACCCTGCCTGGCCTGACCGTAGCTGAAAACATCTTTTTCGGCAATGAAGACAAGTTTATAAAATACGGTATAAAAAACACTGCCGCCATGAACCAGGAGGCAGACCGGCTGCTCGAAAAATATGGCTTCCACCATATCAGTGGAGATTCAATGATAGATCATTATACTTTTGAAGACAGAAAGCTGGTAGAAATTGTAAGAGCCACATATTTTGAACCACTGATTCTTGTAATAGACGAGACCACTACGGCATTAAGCCAAAACGGCCGTGAAGCCCTATATAAGCTGATGAAGCGTTTCCGAGAAGAAGGCCGCACCGTTATCTTTATTTCCCACGATCTTTCAGAGGTAATAGAGCATACTGATACCATCTCCGTGCTGAGGGACGGGGAACTGATAGATACGGTGGAAAGCGGCCAGGTTACTGAAGACGATCTGAAACGGCTGATGGTAGGCCGGGAGCTTAAAAGCCACTACTACCGCACCGACTACGGCGAGCCTGTATCCGACCAGGTGGTGCTGAACGTGGAAGGGCTTACCGTGCCCGGTGAGTTTGAAGATATAAGCTTTAAGCTTCATAAGGGCGAAATACTGGGCTTTGGAGGCCTGAGCGACTGCGGTATGCACGAACTGGGCAAGGCCATATTCGGGGCATCGGACAACCGCAGCGGTTCCGTCACCCTGGCCGACGGCACCCCCATCAACTCCATACCCGATGCCATAAAGAACAATATGGCCTACACATCCAAGGACCGGGACAATGAATCAGTGATTGTATACGAAACCATAAGGAGCAATATATGTCTGCCCTCCATAGACAACCTGGCCGAACGGGGCATTCTGCACAAGAAAAAGCTGGACCAGTTTGCCCAGGAATTTGCAGACATGATTCAGGTTAAGATGACCGGCATCAACCAGTTTGTATCCGCCTTGTCCGGCGGCAACAAGCAGAAGGTGGTTCTGGCCCGCTGGCTGGGCAAAGATTCGGACATCATAGTGCTCGACAGTCCCACCCGGGGAATAGACGTTAAGGTCAAGGCTGATATATATGCCCTTATGTATGAGCTTAAAAAGAAAGGCAAATCCATCATCATGATATCTGAGGAAATTCAGGAACTGATGGGAATGTGCGACCGCATCCTGATCATGAAAGATGGCAGGATCAACGGTGAAATTTTGAGAAGCCCGGCTCTCAGCGAAGAAGATTTTATAGCAAAGATGGTTTAAGGAGGTTAACCCCATGTCAGATCATACATCTCTGAAAACTATGGAACAGAAGAAGGATAAGGGATTTGTCAGGAATCTTCTGGACAGAATGAATATTAATACCATATTGCCGCTGGTGGGCTTCATAGTGATAGTGGTGGTTTTTGCCTTTCTGACCGATATGCGGATAGTTCAGCCGAACAGCATAAACCTGATACTCAGTCAGGTATATGTATTAATGATAGCAGCTACCGGCGTGTTTATGGTTATGACCATAGGCGGGCTGGATTTCTCCCAGGGTTCAATTCTGGGCCTGGCATCTATTGTAATAAGCTACCTGTCGTTTTATAATATAATTCTGGGAATTATAGCAGGCATCATTGCAGGGGCTGTGATAGGTGCCATAAACGGGTTCTTTCATGTTAAGTTCCGCATCCCCTCCTTCATAGTTACAATCTGCACCATGTTTTTGTTCCGGGGTCTTAATGCTTACCTTACAACCAATTCACCTGTGGCAGCCCATGTCAGCGTTACTTCTTACAACGTCACATGGCTCAAGGTGCTGCTTACCATATTGGTGCTTCTGATTGCCTACCTGCTCTTTACCTATACCAAGCTGGGCATGGTTCTGAAAGCCATAGGAGCCGGCGAAACAGCGGCCCGTTATTCCGGAGTGAGGACCAACCTTACCAAATTCCTGGTATTTACTGCAGCCGGCGGAATTACAGGTTTTGCGGCCTTTCTCAATGTAATTAAGGTGGGTTCCATAACCGCCACTGCCGGAAACCAGCTGGAAACCCAGATCCTTATATCACTGGTTCTGGGCGGCCTGCCCATAACAGGCGGTGCCAAGGTAAGGTTCTATAACATAATCGTAGGCACCCTGATCTTCTCTGTGCTTAACAACGGGCTGGTTATGCTTGCCCTGGACACAGCCATGCAGCAATTGATAAAAGGTATCATATTCGTACTGGTTGTAGCTCTTACCATTGACAGAGAATCAATCCAGGTGGTTAAGTAAACCATGCATTAATATACAGCATTAATTTCTGGGATAAGTGGTGATGAGAATTAAAAAGCATAAAGTTAAACTGAAGGACGTTGCAAGGCTTGCAAATGTATCGGTGGGTACAGTATCAAGGTATATTAATAATCACCCCTCCGTAAGCAAAAAAAGTGCAAAAAAGATCCAGGAAGCCATCGACAAACTGGGTTATATACCCAATCTGATGGCTCAAAACCTGGCAAAAGGTGTTTCCAACAGCCTGCTTTTGTACATACTCCAGGAAAAGCCCATTGTGGAATCCACTTGGCTGTATGAACTGCCCATCATACAGAGCATATATGACTACATCAAAGCCACCAAATACTCCCTGCAGCTGGCCATGGATTACCTGGAAGACGTGCAGGAAATAGGCAAGCTGATGAATGAATACATAAACAACAAACGGGTAGACGGCATAATAATTCTTTCCACCTTCAGCATAGGCGAAGCCAATGTGGTAAGGCTCATGGATTCGGAAATACCTTTTGTCCTTCTGGGCAACCAATCCGCCATACTCTCTTCCAACCAGATTCTGTTTGACAACTACAGCGCCATAAGTGAAATTATGGATCACCTTTATGAGCTGGGCCACAGGCGTATAGCCCTCATAAACGGTTTCGAAAACCAGCAGCATATGATCCAGAGAGGCAAAGCTTACTTTGACAGTCTTAAGCGTTTGGATCTGGAATTCCATGATGAATGGGTTAAATACAGCAATCATGCAGTGGACGGCGGATATAAATCCATGCAGGAGATTCTGGATTTTGAAAAACAGCCCACAGCCATAGTATGCGGCAACGATGATATGGCAGTGGGTGCCATGAAGGCAATCAAGGAAAGAGGCTTTAGAGTGCCTGATGATTATTCCGTAACCGGTTTTGACGACAACATTATTTCAAGGGTGGTAGAGCCTAATATTACCACCGTAAGAATGCCTCTTACATCCATGGCAGAAACAGCTGTAGAGAAGTTAATTGAAAATATAGCAGACCCTGAAAAGGAAATACCATTGGAAGTTCTGCCGTGCAAGGTGATATACAGGTCTTCCTCCGGCAGAGTAAGGAAATAAACTGTTGTTTTGGCTGGCATGATGAAATGGTATATAAAAACAGGGAAAGCAGGAATTCAGCTTGTGCTGATTCCTGCTTTCTGCTTTGTTCAAATAATACTGTTCAGTTTTCCTTAATTACATTATTCCTGTTCTTCTTTATTCCTCTTATTCTCCAGCTCCCGCAGCAAGTTTTCTGCAAACCCTCTGCCGCCGATTCCAAAAGCAATGGCAAAGGCAACGGCAATGGCACCCAGTATAATTATAAAAGCGGAGTTTACAATTGAGGTGGCTATGCCCAGCTGGTTAAGTATCATGAATACGGCCAGCACCAGTATTGCGGCTCTGGCAGCCCATGCCAGCAGTTTTGAATCAGAGAACCGTTTCAGTATAAGGTTTTCCGCCCAGGAAGCTGCAAAGAGGGCAAGGCCTAAGATTATAACAGCACTTATGGCCAGGGGCAGATAGGCTATTATTGCTTCACCCACAAATTGCAGCACTTCAAGGTTTAATACATTAACCGCTTCCACAACAAAGAGGAGTATCAGAATATATCGTACAATTTGCCCTATGGTTTTGGAAAGGGAAAAGTCTTTCAGCTTGGATTCAGCATGCGGAAATGCTTTTTTGGCTAGTGAATCCGTTCCTACGCCGGACAGAATGTCGGCCAGCAGCTTACCGGCAATTCTTGCAATCAGGGCTCCAATTATTACTATTGCTATGGCATATAAGATATTGGGCAGGTAGGATATCATTTTCTCCAGCATGGTTATGGCAGGCTGTGAGATGGCTGTAATGTTCAGAACCTGAAGGGCTGCAATAATAACCGGAATTAAAATCAGCACATATACAATGTAGGCTATCACAGAGGAGATGGAGGTTTCCTCTCCGGTGGCAATGCCTGCCTTTTCCTGTACCTTGTCGACTTTCAGTCTTTTAAGTATGGGAATCAGCAATTGCCTTACCAGCCTTGCGATAAATACACCTGCTACCAGAATAACCAGGGCTGCGAACAGATTGGGAATAAAGCCCAGGAACTGGGATACCATGGATGTGATCGGTGCAGATACATTCTGCATGCCCAGCTTGTCCAGCACGCCGGGCAGAAAGAGGAGGAATACAATTAGAAATACCAGTTTTCCCAGAAACTCAACCGAGCTGCCTGTTTCTTCATCCGTAACTCCGATTTTGTCGATGTACTTGGAGGCATTAAGCTTGTTTAATATTTTTACCGTTATGCTCTTTGCAATAGCAGCCACTACAAATGCCAGTATGAGCAAGAGAATTGCGGAGATTACAGATGGCAGCGATCCAAAAATCGACTCCCAAAAAGCATGTAAATAAGCCATACAAACACCTCTCCTTTTAAATTTTTTATAAGCCCAGAAGATATGTCTTATTATTCTATTAACCTCGTGGAAAGATTATCAATCGAATTTATTGAATTTTCCAAGTATTTAATTGCATATAATGTATAAAAGCGGCAAATGCATAGCTGAAAATGAGGTGTTTTTATTGAGTAAACCGGCAGCATGCAAGATATTGGTTTTAATCTATATGCTGTGCTTACTGACATCATGCAGTTTTTCCAGACTATTGGATCCTTTGGCTTATGACGGAGGCAATACAGAGGAAGGCCTACCCAATTCAGATGATACAGACTTAATCTATAGAAATTATGAAAATGAAATTAACGATTTTGAAAACAGTGACTATGAAAATGATGCCCGGCCCGTAGCGAATATTGCAGATGACATTGAATTAACCTTAAATACATCTAAGCCAGGCACCAGTGAGCCTGACACCCATACAGCCGTTCCCCCTGCCTCCCGGCCTGTACATATGGAAATCAAGCTGTACTTTGCGGACATGGCTTATATAGAGAAAGGAACAAAAGGTGCATATGGTTATGTTACGCCGGTTATAAGAAAAGTACCTGCCACATCGGGCATTCTGAAAGCAGCAATGGATGAATTAATTAAGGGCCCTCTGCCTGAAGAGGCAGATTTAAGCCCTGTGCTTCCTGCTTCTGCAAAGGTGAACGGGGCTAAGATAGCAGACCGGATTGCCATAATTGATTTCTCCAATGAGCTTATAAGCGATCATTCAGGCGGCAGCCTGGGCGGCACGATTGCCATGCAGGCTCTGGTTTTTACCGCCTGCCAGTTTGATTCGGTGGACGGGGTCTTGGTTACTGTTGAAGGCAATCCCTGGGATGAAGGCCATTTTGTTTGGGATACCCCGATATATGAACAAGAGCTTTTAAGCAGTATCAGAAGTTGAATGAACCTATAATAATTGCCCAGCAGATAAGCAGCACAAAAGCCCAAAGCACAACTCCGCCTGCTTTCACCAGCCTATTGCTGTTTCTGGCAAGGGGAAGATGTGACCATATGTTGCCGTAATTGCCAATGAGCAGTATTTCAGATAGGAAAAACAGCAGAAAGACAATTCGGTTGAAAATAAGTTCAGCTGAACTCACATTTTCAAATTCGAGAGACAGACTGATGATTATAAGCAGCAGATACCCTATAAAAGAAGCAAATTTAACAAATGGGTTTTTATTTCTGATTCCCGGCGGCAGCCAGCTTTGCATACTTTTTAGCTGTGCTTTTTCCGGACGCAATACTTCGTTTAAGGCCTGTTGCAGTTCATCAACCGACTGGAATCTTTGCACAGGATCAATATGTGTGCATTTTTGAATAATTTTACTAAGCCGCCCTTTATACTCCTTCTGGCCGGGCAGGCAGCCAGTAAGAAGCTCATTTAAAAGAACGCCGATTGCATAAATATCTGCTGTAGGCTTGGATTCGGAAAAGCCATACTGCTCCGGTGCTGCATATCCGGCGGTGCCTATCAGAACCGTATCATGCCCTTTATCGCCTTCGCTTTCCTTTGCCGTATTAAAATCAATTAAAATGAGCCTGCCGTCATATGTTACAAGCAGATTGGAGGGTTTGATATCCCTGTGCACAATAGGCGGGTTTTGCTGATGCAGAGTGCGGAGAATATCGCATAACTGGCTGATATACCCCGCAGCTTCATGTTCTGAGAAAGGCCCCCGGTCCTGCTGCAGTTCCAGCAATGTATTTCCTGAAACATATTCTTCAACTACGTGGATTTTTTCTTCATCTTCTATCAGTTCAATAATTTTGGGGATGCCTTTAGGCGGGTTTTCTTTCAGATATGTGAATACTTTTAAGTCAAACACATGAAGGCTTTTTAGCACAAACACCTTACCGCTTTCCGTATGCTGTACCAGCTTTATATTCCGCTTTTCATCAATGCGGGCTATTTCCCTGTAATAGGACAGTTTCAATTCTGTTTCCAGTTTCATTTCATGCATCTCACCAGTGCACATATTTGTAATATAGGAAAAGGCATATTATAATAGTTGTATAAATACTATACTAGCATATGATTCCACTATTGTAAATTGGAGGAACCATATGAGAAATGACGAAACCACGCATCTGTTGAATATATTGAAAGATGCCAGTTTAGAGGATATTGACGAATATGCCTCTAAATATCTTACCGGCCAATTTAACAGTTTCCCCGCTTATATGGATTATCTGATCAGCAAGAAAAAGCTTAAAAGGCAGGATATTTTTCAAAAGGCCGATATTCCGCAAAAGTATGGATATAAGCTGTTGAGCGGCGAGTCCCACACCACCGACAGGGATAAATTGCTCAGGCTCTTCATAGCCATGAACATGACCCTTAAGGAGACCCAAAGGGCTTTAAAGCTCTACGGTGCTCCGATTCTTTACTCCAAGATAAAAAGAGATGCCATTATAATAATTGCGCTGAACAAAGGCATATCCTGTGTCGATACGGTTAATGAGTGGCTTAAAGAATATGGTGAAAAGGAATTAAACAGCTGCCGGCCATAATTTCCCGCAAATTGCGGGAAAAATTTTTTTAAAGCCCTTTATAATGCTAATTGTAATCAGCTAATTACAATTAGCAAAAGGGGGGTTATGTTTGGAAGATCATGAGCTGGCCAGAATACTCCGCACCATGTATGAAAATGCCAAGCGCAATGAGGCGGTATGCCAGATTAATCTCTTCGGCATAATGTACGCCGAAAAAATCAAAAAAAGCGGCTGTTCTGTCAAGCGTATAGTGGAGCTGTCCGGCATCCGCCAAGGATATCTTTCTGAAGTAACCAAAGGCATGAAACTGTCCAAATATGTAACTGTGAAAGAGGGGGTAAAGAATGAGTGTTTTTAGAAGAATTACAGGGCTTGTTTTGATTATTTCAATAATATTTGCTTTTTCCGCATGCGCCTTGGATGTTGACGGTGAGAATGCCGACAGTAAAAGAAACATCCAAGCAGCTCAGGGCCAGGAGGAAGTTTCAGCATCCCAGGATACAGCGGCTGATGAACCGGCGGAGCATGAGTCTTATAATGATGTAACCATTGACAGCACAGTACTGGTTGATCAGGATGGACTTAAGATTACTGCCAGCGAATTGGTTAAGGATCCAATCTGGGGTGTGGGCATTAAGGTCTTAATTGAGAATGATACCGACATGAATCTGGGCGTTCAATGCAAAAGCCTGATAGTAAACAACTATATGATCTCAGACCTCTTCTCCAGCACGGTGGCTGCAGGCAAGAAAGCAAATGAAACCATTTATCTGTCATCCCCAGGCCTGGAGGCTGCAGGCATCAAAACCATATCCGATATTGTGCTGAGTTTCCATGTGTTTGACGGCGACAGCTTTGAGCCCTTGTATGACACGGAAGAGATAGAAATAAAAACTTCGGCCTATGGCACAGTTGAACAGCCTGCCCTGGATGATGGGACCGAACTGGTAAACCAGGACGGCATACGCATTATAGGAAAATATGTGGATGAAGAAAGCTTCTGGGGCGCAGCAGTTTTGCTTTTCATCGAGAATAATTCGGGTGAAAACATTATGGTGCAATGTGACAATATGTCCATAAA
>CZCB01003000.1_pt1 | contig 25478 bp, 22 predicted proteins | sample 591991 | NCBI WGS metagenome assembly CZCB01 (sample SAMEA3556809, study PRJEB10932) | anaerobic digester metagenome
GCGCGGTCACGGCGGGGGGCAGGTCGGGCGCCTCGAGGGCCATGCGCGGCGCGGCGCGCACCGGGGCCTGCTCTTCACTGGAGGCGGGCCGGGCCGGAGCCGCCGGAGCAGGGGCTGAGGGGCGGGCGGCCGGTTTGGCCGGCCTCAGCTCGTACCAGTCGTCCGGGTCGGGCGGCGGGGGCGGGGCATCGTCCAGCCAGTCGTCGGAAGGGAAGGCCGGTGACGCAGGCTCGGCGATGCGCGCCGGCACGGGGGCGGGAACCAGAACTTCCTCCTCCATCCAACCCTCTATGTACCCGCCATCGGAAGGTTCCCGAAGATCAACCTCATCTTCAGCGATCTCGGCCTGGTCCAGCGTCTGCACCTTGACGGCATCGACCAGCACCTTGGGGTCGCCGCCGCCTTCGCCGTCCACTTTGCCTTCCACCACCAGCACCGCATCCGGTGTCACAAGATGGCCGAAGCGGTCCCAGACCTTGGGGAACAGGATCAGCTCGATGTTGCCCTGCAGGTCTTCGAGGGTGACAAACCCCATGGGCTTGCCGGTTTTGGTCTGGTGCTGGCGGATGCGGGTCACCATGCCGGCCACGACGACTTTGGTTTTCGATTCCACCTCGCCCAGCTGTGCGGAGAAGTGGGTAACCTTGCGCTGCAGAAGGGGTAAATAGGGCGAGAGCGGGTGATCGGAAACGTACAGGCCGATCAGCTCGCGCTCCCATTCCAGCTGTTCGCGGCGGTCCAGGCTGCGGGTGACGGGCAGGACGATGTTCTCCTCCACGCCCTCGATGGTGCCGAAGAAGCTCAGCTGGCCGCTGGCGGCGGCGCGGAAATGGCTGGAGGAGACCGAGATGATCTGGTCCAGGGCCTCCAGCAGAGAGCGTCGCGGGCCGAAGCGGTCCAGCGCGCCCACGCGCACCAGGCACTCCAGCGGGCGCTTGCCCACCTGGCGCAGATCCACCCGGCGGGCGAAGTCGTTCAGGTCCTGGAAGGGGCCGTCCTGCCGGCCTTCGAGGATCAGCTGGACGGGATGCTCGCCGACGTTTTTCACCGCACCCAGGCCGAAGCGAATGGCCGGGTCCTGGCCGGGGCGGTCTTCCACCGAGAAGTCCCACTGGCTGGCGTTGACGTCGGGCGGCAGCACGTCGATGCCCATCGAGCGGCAGTCGGCCACGTACAGGGCCACCTTGGCCGAGTCGTTTTTCGAGGCCGACAGCAGCGCGGTCATGTACTCTGTGGGGTAGTGGGCCTTCAGGTAGGCGGTCTGCACCGCGATCACGCCGTAGTCGGCGGCGTGGGACTTGTTGAAGCCGTAGCGGGCGAACTCTTCCCAGTCGGAGAAGATGGCTTCGGCGGTTTCCCTGGGGATGCCGCGCTCCGAGGCGCCCTTGATGAACTTCTCCCGGTGGCTGGCCAGCTTCTCCTTCTGCTTCTTGGCGATGGCCTTGCGCAGGTCGTCCGATTCGGACAGCGTGTAGCCGGCCAGCTCCACCGCCGCGCGCATGATCTGCTCCTGGTAGATCGGGATGCCGTAGGTTTCCTTGAAGATCGGCTCCAGCGCGGGATGGCGGTATGTGACTTTCTCCTCGCCGTGCATGCGGCGGATGTAGGAGGGGATGAATTCCAGCGGGCCGGGGCGGTAGAGGGCCACCATGGCGATCACGTGGGCCAGGTTGTGGGGCTTCATCTGCATCAGGTAGCGGGTCATGCCGCTGCCTTCCAGCTGGAAGACGCCCGCGGTGCGCCCCTGGCCCAGGAACTCAAAGGTGGCCGGGTCGTCGATGGGGATGTTGTGCAGGTTCAGCTCGACGCCGTGACGTTCGCGGATCAGGTCACAGGCGCGCTGCATGATGGTCAGCGTCACCAGCCCGAGGAAGTCCACCTTGAGCAGGCCCAGCTTCTCCACGATAGACATTTCGAACTGGGTGACGGTCTTGATGGGCATATCCTCCGAGCCGCTGGTGGGGCGGTGGAGGGGCACGTATTCGATGATCGGTTTGTCGGTGATGATTACCCCGGCGGCGTGCGTGCCGGCGTTGCGCACCGCGCCTTCCATGTGGCTGGCGGTGTCGATCAGGTCGCGCAGGTAGGGGGTCTCGTCGTACAGCTTCTTGAACTCGGGCACCTGCTCGAGCACATCATTGATGCTGGTGGCCTTGCCCGGCACGCCCGGGATCAGCTTGGCGACCCGGTCGATTTCGCTCAGCGGGATGTCCATCACCCGGCCAACGTCGCGGATGGCGGCCTTGGCGCCCAGCGTGCCGAAGGTGATGATCTGGGCCACTTTGTCGTCGCCGTATTTGCGCGCGCAGTACTCCATCACCTGCGGGCGCTTGTCGTCCTGGAAGTCCAGGTCGATATCGGGCATGGAGATGCGGCCCGGGTTGAGGAAGCGCTCGAAGATCAGGCCGTGCTCCAGCGGCTCGACCAGGGTGATGTCCAGCGTGTAGGCTACCAGCGAGCCGGCCGCCGAGCCGCGGGCGTTGTACCAGATGCCTTCTTCGCGGGCGTGGCGGCACAGGTCCCACACGATCAGGAAGTAGGCGTCGAAGCCCATCTTGTGAATGACGCTCAGCTCGTAATCCAGGCGCTCGCGGACGGCGGGGTCGTTGGCCCGGTTCCCGTAGCGGCGGCGCAGGCCTTCCTCGCACAGCTTGCGCAGGTAGGTCTCGGCGGTGTGGCCTTCGGGCACGGGGAAGAGCGGCAGGTGGTAGCCCTTCATCGAGAGGTCCACCTCGCAGCGCTCGGCGATCTCCAGGGTGTTGCTCAGCGCCTCGGGCACCTCTTTGAACAGTGTGCTCATCTCCTGCGGGGTGCGCAGGTAGTAGCTGCCGTCGGTCATGCGGAAGCGGTTGGGGTCCGAGAGCAGCGAGCCGGTCTGCACGGCCAGCAGGATGTCCTGGTAGCGGTAATCCTCCGGCTCGATGTAGTGAACGTCGTTGGTGGCGATGTACTTGGCCTGGTAGCGCGGGCCAAGGCTGAGCAGCGCTTTGTTGATGGTTTCCAGCTCCTGAATTTCGTGGCGCTGCAGCTCCAGGTAGAAATTGTTGCGGCCGAAGGTGTCGTAGTACCAGTCCAGGCGGGCACGGGCGGCGTCGGGACCCTGCTCGATGATCAGGCGGGGAATTTCCGCCGCCATGCAGCCAGTGGTGGCGATCAGGCCTTCGGCGTGGGCGGCCAGGAACTCGTGGTCGATGCGCGGAACGTGATAAAAGCCCTCCAGCTGGGCGGCGCTGGCGATCTTGAGCAGGTTCTGGTAACCCCTGTCATTTTCGGCCAGCAGCAGCAGGTGCGAGGAGCGCTTGTCCAGCCGCGGGTCGCGGTCCTGCATGCCGCGGGCGGCCAGGTAGGCCTCCAGGCCGATGATGGGCTTCACTCCGGCGTCTTTGGCGGCGTGGAAGAACTCCACCACGCCGAACATGGTGCCGTGGTCGGTGATGGCGACCGCGGGCATGTTCATCTCTTTGACGCGCTTCACCAGCTTCTTGATGTTGCTGAAGCCGTCGAGGAGTGAATACTGGGTGTGGACATGCAGGTGAACGAAGGACATCGATGTTCCGCTTTGCTGGTATTTGGTTTTGAAAATAAAAAGCCCCCCTGATTTGATTATATCTGCCGCCAGGAGGAAGCGGGTGTGATTGGAGTCTAAAATATCCAGGCGGATTCGCCGGGTGGTTTCCCGTCATACGCGGGCGCGCATGTTAAAAGAAACTCGGGTCATAAAGAAAAGGCGCCCCGCGGGCGCCTTATGAATTCGATTATCGGGCGCTGTCTACCACCACAGGCGGAACCAGGTCTGGGCGCTGCTTTCCTTCCCCTGGTAGCTGACCACAGCGTTCAGGGTGACCAGCTCGCGCACCGGGCCGCTTCCCACGGGGAAGCTGGCCTCGGTGATGCCGCGCTCGTCGGTGGCCGGCAGGGGCAGCACCTCACGCGTGCCGTCGGGGTAGAGGATTTCCAGGGTGGTTTCCGCACCGGCGACCGGGCGCAGGAACTGGTCCTGCACGATCACCTGAACGGTCTGCATGTTTCCGGAAGCGATCAGCGCCTGGGTGACGAACGCGGAGGCTTTGATCTCCACGCTGGCGGCGGGGATGTAGTCCGGGCGGGAGGGGCGGGTCAGGTCCTGGTTGCCGACCACTTTGTCGAAGTAGATGCGGCCCAGGTCGGTCAGCACCACGCGGTGCCCGGCGGGCAGCTCGGGCCGCCATTCCAGGCGGGCGTTTTCGAAGTACTGCACGTAGCGGCCTTCGCGGATCTCGGCGTTGGAGATGGGCAGGCCGAGCACTTCACGGCCGTTGTACTGCTGGTAGAAGGTCCAGAAGGAATAGCACACGCTGCGGCCAGTTTCGGCGAAATGGCGGCAGGCGGGGCTGTCAGCGGGGACTTCCTGGGCCGCGGTGCCGGGGTCGTAGAGCAGCTCGCCCAGCGGGGCCTGGCGCACGGCCTGGCCGGCAGGGGTGTCGACCAGCTCCAGGCGGCCCTTCTGGAAGTACTGCACCTCGCGCCCGGTGAAGGGATCGAAGTAGCGGTCGGTGATGGGGTAGCCCAGCAGCAGCAGCGGATCCTCCAGGCCCTGATAATAGGCGAGGAACGGGCCGGAAACCAGGTGCCCGGTCTGCTCGAAGAACTGTTCGCCAGGCGCCTGGGCAGAACCTGTGGTCACCAGGCCCGGGAATATGACGAACAGCAAAACCAGGAGAATCGTTGTGCGAATACGGCGCATAGGCATATTATAGATACCCCCTCGATAAAATTCAAGAACGTATTGCAATATATGTGCCAGTTGGTGAATATTTTTAAGGTTGCGTTCTATGTTCTATGAATTATCTTAAGGTTATCATTGACTTATGTTGTAAACAATTGAACCCCGAATCCGCTTTTCCAGTACAATTAACCATGCTGTCGAACACTATGCCCGGTTGAAAACAGCCGGGGACGCAGAGAGGGAATATGAACCAGGAGTACAAATTACCCAATCCGCTCAGCCCGGAATTCTGGCGGGAGCTGCTGCGCGACGGGCGCCTGGCCCTGCAGCTGCTGCGGGATCCGCGGGTGCCGCTCCCGGCTAAACTGGTGCCGGCCTTCGTGCTCGTCTATGTCTTCACACCGATTGACCTGATCCCCGGGTTCATCCCCATCCTGGGACAGCTGGACGACCTGGCGGTGATCTACCTGGGCCTGCAGTTCTTCCTGCGCATGGTTCCGGAGGAAATCCTGATCGAGTACCGCCAGTACCAGTGAGTGCTCGGTTTATCAGGCCGTTCCTGCATTCCTGGATTTGCCAGGTAAGGCCTTATGGCGGTACGTGTGCCGCCAGTGTCACAGGTTTTTCGGCGGGATACGCGGCGTGGAGCTGGAAATCACGCTGAAAGGCGCGGTCCGTGAGGCCGCGCCGGTTCAGGTTGGGCCCCTTTCGATGATGACATGAGTCTCAATAGTCAAAAGACCCCGGTGGGAGTATAATGAGGGGCGATATCTTCACCGAACGGAGACAACGATGACGGAGCAGAACATACGCGTGCTGATCGCCAAACCCGGCCTGGATGGACACGATCGGGGCGCGAAAGTGATTGCGCGGGCCCTGCGCGACGCCGGCATGGAAGTGATTTACACCGGGCTGCGCCAGACTCCGGAAATGATCGCCGAAGCTGCGCTGCAGGAAGACGTGGACGCCGTGGGGCTGTCCATTCTGTCCGGGGCGCACATGTCTCTGGTGCCGCGGGTGATGGAACTGCTTCGCGCCCAGGGGCAGGAGGACGTGTGCGTCTTTGTCGGCGGCATCATTCCCGAGCGCGACATCCCCGCCCTGAAGGAGTTGGGCGTGCGCGCGGTCTACGGGCCGGGCACCAGCACGGCTCAGGTGGTGGAAGATCTGAAACAGGCGGTGTTCTGTCCGCCGGCGGCGTAGGCGGCGGGTATGGGCCTGGTGGAGCAGGTTCTGGCGGGCGACCGGCTGGCGCTGGCGCGGCTGCTGACGCAGATTGAAAACGACACGCCGGAAGGGCGCGAGGCCCTGGACCGGCTGTTTGCGTTTACAGGCCGCGCGCATCTGGTCGGGGTGACCGGCTCACCGGGCACGGGCAAGTCATCGCTGGTCAACCAGCTGGCCCGCGCGTTTCGCCAGCCCGAGGACGGCTCTGACCCGGTCCGGGTGGCCATTCTGGCCGTGGACCCTTCCAGCCCGTTCAGCGGCGGGGCGCTGCTGGGGGACCGGGTGCGCATGCGCGACCTGAGCGGCGACCCGGACGTGTTTATCCGCTCCATGGCTTCGCGCGGGGCGCTGGGCGGCCTGGCGCGTGCCACGGCCGCGCTCTCGCAGGCCCTGGATGCGGCCGGCTACCCGCTGATATTGATTGAGACCGTCGGCGCGGGGCAGTCCGAGGTGGACATTGCCCGGCTGGCCCACACCACCATCGTGGTCGAATCCCCCGGCATGGGCGACGATATCCAGGCGATTAAGGCCGGCATCCTGGAAATTGCCGACATTCTGGTGGTCAACAAGGCCGACCGGCCCGGCGTCGAGAACACCGAGCGCGCCCTGCGCGCCATGCTCGACCTGGGCCACCCGGCGGCGCACAAGCACGGGCCGTCACTCGGCGCCGGTGAGGCTGAACCGGCCGCGGAGCAGGGCGTGTATAAGAGACAGGTCTCCACCCGCGGGGAGGGCGTGGCTGAAATCGCCGCCGCCATCCGCCGGCACGGGGAATATTTGCGTTCCAGCGGGCTGTGGCAGCAGCGTGAGAAGCTGCGCCTGGAAAGCGAGCTGGATGCGCTGCTGCGCGATTTGCTGGCGCGCCGCTGGCGGGCCGGGCTGGACGAAGACCTGTACCGGCAGACCTTTGACGGGCTGCTGCAGCGCCAGATTTCGCCGCTGCAGGCGGCCGAAACCTTATTACGCCAGGCTGAGCGCGAAACATCGAATCCCACCCGGGCCAGTTAAGCGCCCGCGGAGACTAGCATAGGTAAGGAGAAGCAAGAGAATGGAACGAACCCTGATTGCAGACCTGCGTGGCAAGCTGGACCAGACGGTAAAGGTGCAGGGCATGCTGCAGACCCTGCGCGATCAGAAGAAAATGCAGTTTATCGTGCTGCGCGACCGCACCGGCTTGCTGCAGGTGGCCCACTGGAAGGCTGGAAACCCCGAGCTGGCCGAGCAGATCTCCAAGATCACCACGGGAAGCATGCTGACCGTCACCGGCAAGGTGGTGGCCAATGAAATCGTCAAGCTGGGCGGGCTGGAGCTGCAGCTCGAGTCGCTGAAAGTGGAAAGCATGGCCGAATCGCCGCTGCCCTTCGACCCCTTCGGCGACACGCTGCCGTCCATCGACTTCCGCCTGGACTGGCGCTATCTTGACCTGCGCCGGGACCTGAACCTGTTGATGTTCAAGGTGGCCACCACCGCCCTGCACGCCATGCGCCAGTACTGGATCGACCACGGCTTCGTGGAGATCCACTCGCCCAAGCTGCTGGGCGCTCCGTCTGAGAGCGGCGCGGAGCTGTTCGAGCTGGAGTACTTCGGCACCAAGGCCTATCTGGCCCAGTCGCCGCAGTTCTACAAGCAGATGGCCATGGCCGCCGGTTTTGAGCGCGTCTTTGAGACCGGGCCGGTCTTCCGCGCGGACCCGTCGTTCACCTCGCGCCACATGACCGAGTTCACCAGCCTGGACATGGAAATGTCCTGGGTGGATTCGCACGAGGACGTGATGGCCTTCGAAGAGGCCATGCTGGCCTACGTCTACCAGCAGGTGAAGGATAAGCACGGCGACGAGATCAAGGAGCGCCTGGGCTTTGAGATCGAAGTGCCCACCCTGCCCTTCCCGCGCATCCCCATGAGCCGCGCGATGGAAATCCTGAAAGAGGTCGGCTACCAGCTGCCTCCGGAAAAGAAGGGTGACGTGGACCCGGGCGGCGAGCGCGCGCTGGCCGATTATGTCAAGAAGAACATGAACCACGATTTCTTCTTCCTGACCGACTGGCCCATCAGCGTGCGCCCGTTCTACCACATGCGCCACCCGGACAACCCCGGCCTGACCCGCTCCTTTGACCTGATCGCCAGCGGGCTGGAGATCACCACCGGGGCGCAGCGCGAGCACCGCTACGAGGTGCTGGCTGCCCAGGCGACCGAGAAGGGTCTCAGTCACGAGCTGATCCAGTTCTACCTGGACTTCTTCCGCTACGGCTGCCCGCCCCACGGCGGTCTGGCCATTGGTCTGGGCCGCCTGCTGATGGTCATGCTGCGCATACCCAACATTCGCGAGACGGTCTTCCTGTTCCGCGGGCCCAACCGCCTGTCTCCGTAGTCCCTTTACAGTTCGGCTGATGAAGAGGGGTGAAGTTCGCTTCACCCTCTCTTTATGCCTGCCCGGCGTGCGGTTTTTCGTCACAATTGGCCTGAATCGTTTACAATATGTACAGAGGTTTAAGCGACCCTTCCCAGGAGCAAAACATGCTGCGCGGAAAAAGAATACGCCTTCGACCAGCCGAGCGTAGTGATCTGCCCCATTTTGTGCGCTGGTTCTCGGACCCCGAGGTGACCCGCTATCTGTCCATGCGCTTCCCGATGAGTATGGCGCGCGAAGAGCAGTGGTTTGAGGACATGCTCAAGCGCCCGCAGGTGGAACACGTGCTCTGCATCGAGGTCGACCAGGATGGCGAGTGGAAGCTGATCGGCAACTGCGCCTTTCACAAGGTGGACTGGATCAACTCCAGCGCGGAAGTGGGCATCAGCATCGGCGAGAAGGAGTACTGGAACCAGCATTACGGGCGCGAAGCGCTGGCGGTGCTGGTCAACTACGGCTTCACCGAGCTGAACCTGCACCGCATCTGGCTGCAGGTGTTTGCCAACAACCCGCGCGGCATCCGGGCGTACGAGTCCATCGGCTTCCGGCACGAAGGCCGCAAGCGCGAGCATGAATACATTAACGGCGAGTACGTAGACGACCTGATCATGGGCGTTCTGCGACACGAATGGCAGCTGCCAGATTTCTTGCGTTGAGGAGACCCTTTTAATGACCCTGCATCTATCCAGCCACATGCGTCACGAACACCTGATGTACGGTGATGTCAAGTTGTTTGCCGGTACTGCCTGTCCCGACCTTGCGGAGAAGATCGCCCGGTACCTGAAACTGCCGCTTTCCGGCCGTGATATTATCACCTTCCCCAACGACAACCTGTTCGTCAAGCTGCACGGCAGCGTGCGCGGGCAGGACTGCTTCGTCATTCAGACCACCTCCGCGCCGGTGCACCGCAACCTGATGGAGCTGCTGATCCTGATCCAGACGCTGCGCCTGGACTCGGCGGCGCGCATCACTGCCGTGGTTCCCTACCTGGCCTATGCCCGCTCGGACAAGAAGGACCAGCCGCGGGTGCCCATCACCGCCCGCCTGGTGTGCGACATGATCGAGGTGGCCGGGGCGGACCGCTACATCACCATGGACCTGCATGCCGGGCAGATTCAGGGCTTCTTCTCCATCCCGGGCGACGTGCTGACTGCCTTCTTCTCGCTGATCGACTACATTCGCCCCAAACTGGCCACCATGCGCAACCCGGTAGTGGTCAGCGCGGACCTGGGCTTCGCCAAGAAGGCGCGCAATTACGCCCAGGCGCTCAACCTGCCGCTGGCCTTCATTGAGAAGCGCCGCCTGGGCAATGACGCCAAGGCAGAGGCGCTGACCATGATCGGCGACGTCAAGGACCGGGACGCCATCATTGTCGACGACGAGATCGACACCGGCGGCTCCATGGCCCAGGCGATCAAGCTGGTCAAAGAAATGGGCGCCCACGACATTTACGTGTCGTTCGTGCACCCGGGCCTGACGCGCGACGCGCCGCAGCGGCTGGGCGCGCTGCCGGTCAAAGAATATATCACCACCGATACCATTCCCATCCCGGCCGATAAGATGGCTCACTTCCCCGGGAACCTGACCATCCTCTCGATGGCCCCGCTGCTGGGCGAGGTGATCTGGCGGGTGAACGCCGGGGTGAGCGTGGGAGCGCTGTTCAACGAGTAGTCCAAGGAGGGTGCGCCTGCCGGATGCCTGAGCTGCCCGAAGTCGAGACCATTGTCCGAGCGCTGCGGCGCGCCCCCGGCGACGAGCACATCGCCGGGAACCGGCCCGGGCCTTCGCTGCTGGGCCGCAGGATCAGCGCTGCCGAGCTGCTCTGGGAGGGCACGCTGGCCTGGCCGGACGCGCAGACCTTCACCCGCCGCCTGCCCGGGCAGACCGTTCAGGACATCTACCGGCGGGGGAAGTTAGCCGTGCTGCAGCTGGATCAGGATGCCCTGCTGGCGCACCTGCGCATGAGCGGCGATCTGCGGGTGGAGGAGGGGTCTTCGTCACCCCGCCTCCCCCATGACCGGGCGGTCATCCATTTCGGCGAGAACCTTCGCCTGGTGTTCAACGACATTCGCAAGTTCGGGCGGCTGTGGCTCACCCCGGACCCGCAGACCGTGCTGGGCGGCCTGGGGCCGGAACCGCTGGACGAGAACCTCACTCCGGAGGTTTTCTACCAGCGGCTGCACGCGCGCCGCCGCCAGCTCAAGCCCCTGCTGCTCGACCAGACCTTCCTGGCCGGGATGGGCAATATTTACACGGACGAAGCCCTGCACCGCGCCAGGCTGCACCCGCTGACGCCCTCGGACCGGGTCAGCTTTGAACAGGCCAGCCGCCTGCTGGAGGCGATCCGCCATGTGCTGCGGGCAGGCATTCGCGCCAACGGCGCCAGCATCGACTGGGTCTACCGCGGAGGATCCTTTCAGCTTACGATGGCTGTCTACGGCCGGGCGGGCAAACCCTGTCCGGTCTGCGGGCAGCCGGTTCAGCGCATCGTGATCGGGCAGCGCGGGACGCACTTCTGCCCGGTCTGCCAGCCATTCGTTGATACGCCGGAGGAACACAATGGCCAATATTAATCTGATGACGCTCTACGTAATCGTTATCATCCTGTTCATCGGAGTGCTGGTGGTCGCGGGCCTGCTGATCTTGCTGGCGCTGCGGAACCGGGCGAGCCGGAACGAAGCCGCCGCGGCGGCTGCCCGGGAAGAGGTCACCCGGCCGGTGTCCCTGTACATCGATCCTGACAGCGGGCATCTGGTGGTGCGGCGACGCGGGCGCTTCCTGGCCTCCTCCTACGGGCTGCCTCCTGATGAGAAGGAGGAGATGAAGCGGATGGCCGAAGCCTGGCTGGTCTGGCTTGGCTGCAAGACAGAGCTGGACCCCAAGCCGCCGGTTTCGAAGCCCGCGGTCATCGCGCCGGTCTCTGCGGCCACCCAGCTGAACGGAGGTGTGACAGCTGCGCCGGCGCCCGAGCAGGCCAGCATCGTGGCGCAGATCAACGCTGTGGTGCAGGAGCTGCTGCCCGAAAGCCCGTACGCGGACAAGTCCATCCAGCTGGTGGAGCGCCCGGGCTGCACCGGGGTGGACGTCTGGATCGGCTCTCAGCGCTATGAGGGCATCGAGGACGTGGCCGATCCCGGCATCCGTGCCTTCCTGCAGGGGGCTGTCAAGACCTGGGAGCAGCGCGCCGAGCAGTAGACCGGCCTGCTTCCGAGCCGGCGGACCGTGCCCGGGGATCGCCCGGGCGGCGCGGCTGTGCGTCACTGCCAGGGGGAAAGTGAGCTTCCCGGCCCGGCCAGATCGAGTTTTGAATTCAATGCGACCGCTGAAACAGGCCTGACCTACCTCAGTGGAAGGTGATCAGCGGGCAGTCCACCTCGGCCGCGACCGAGGCGGTCACGTTTGGACGGTAGAGCCTGCGCAGGTTGTGCGAGCTGTAGGGCGAGCCCATGGCGATCAGGTCGTACTGGTGGGCGCGGGCCTGAGCCAGGATCTCTTCGACGACCGGCCCATGGCGCAGGCACAGCTCCACCTCCACGCCGAGCTGGCGGGCGCGCTCCAGGGCGTCCTTCAGGTGGGCGGCCTGGGGCGTGTCCGTCTCCAGCAGGTCCTTCCAGTGGGCGGCGGCCTCGCGGGCAATCTCATAGTCCAGGTTCACCGGCGGGACCACGTGCATCAGGGTGACGCGGGCTTTGGTGAGCGAGGCCAGCTCGAAGGCCAGGGTTTCGATCGGCACGGCGGAAGCCAGCGCGCCGGTGCTGACCAGAATCTTCTGGATAGGCAGGCAGACTTTGTGCACGCGGATAATCGGCCCGTCCAGCGCGGCCATCATGTGGCGGAAGCGCCCGCCGTACACCAGGCGGCGCATCACCGGCTGGGGCGGGGCGTTGAACAGGGTGATGAAATTCTGTCCCTGGGCAAACTGCGGGACCACCTGGTCGAGCACGCCGCGCAGGCGCACCACCTGGTAGACGATCCCAAGCTCAGTCAATTTACTGGTTGTCTCGCTGATCAGCTCCTCCAGTGGGGCGGCGTTGCTCCGGTCGGTCACGCCCAGGACGGTGACCGGGCGGTGCAGAATCTCCGCCAGGGCCAGGCCGTACTCCATGGCCGGCCGGCTGTCGGGATATCCCTGCAGGCAGATCAGCAAATCAAATTTTTCGATCATCGGTATACGAATACTCCAATGAGCCCGGCGCCCAGCAGCACCAGCGGCGCTGGCGCTTTCAGCAGCAGGGCGGCCAGGGTTCCGGCTGCGATGAGAATGGAAATAAAGCCGATGGGTTCGCCCACTTCTCCCTGGAAGGTCTTCCAGGCGACCGTGACCATCAGCACGGCCACGGCGGGGGTCAGCCCGCGAACGAAATTGGCCAGCCAGGCCTCTCCGCTGATGCGCTGCAGCAGCGATACGATGGCCAGCAGGATCAGCGTCGGCGGCAGGATGGAACCAACCAGGGCCACCAGTGCTCCCGGCACACCGCCGGCGGAATACCCCACGAACATGGCGAGCTGGAGCGCGTCGCTCCCGGGCAGCGCCGAGGAGAATCCGACTGCCTGTACAAACTCCTCCTCGGTCATCAGGCTGCCGACCGCTTCCTCATAGAGCAGGCCCACCGAAGCCGGGCCGGAGGTGGTCAGCAGGTTTACTTTCAAGAACATCAGGAACAGCTGCCAGAGTTGGCCCATGCTACCTCCCCGGGGTGTGTCTGTATCCAGTAAAGGTCCGGTAAAGTATCCTGGAAGGATGTCGGGCTGCGGTCCCAGTCTGTCTGCAGCGCTGGATGACCGAGCGGTGTGGACTCCAGTATCTCCACTTTTTCGCGGTACAATTAGGATACCTTAAACGCGGGCAGGGCACAAGGAGAAAGCGGATGGCGTCGGCCGAAGAAAGACTGAAAATACTCACCCTGATTCAGGAAGGCAAGATCAGCGCGGAGGAAGGCATCCGGCTGCTGGATTCGCTCGAAGCGGGCCAGGCTGCGGAGCCGTCCCGACCGGGCGCTGCCGAACCGCGCCGGGCGCGCTGGCTGCGGGTGTGCGTGACGGACACCAACACCGACAAGACCCGGGTGAACATCCGCCTGCCGATCACCGTGCTCAGCGCCGGGGTGAAGATGGGCGCACGCTTTACGCCCGAAGTGGAGGGGCTGGACATCAACCAGCTGATGGATTTTGTCAACTCCGGCACCGTCGGCAAGATCGTGGACGTGTTCGACGAGGAAGACGGCGAGCACGTGGAAGTCTTTCTGGAGTGACAGCCGGGAAGCGGAATAGAGCGGGCACGCTCAGGCGTGCCCGTTTTTATTTCCAGCCGGGACTATTCGGCCGGTTCGACCCGCTCGATTTCGGGGAAGAACTGGCGAATGGTGCCTTCCACCCAGCCTTTCAGGGTGGTGGGGGAGAGCGGACAGCCCAGGCAGGCCCCGCCCAGGCGCACCTTAACGACCTTGCCATCGAAGGACACCAGCTCCACCGAACCGCCGTGGTAGTTTTCGATGTAGGCGTCCAGGTTTTCAATCAGCCCCCGAAGCTGCTCTTCGGTCGAGAACTGGGGAGAATCATCTGCCATGGTCACCGTCCTGTAAGCGTTGGGATGTTGATGTAAGTATAACCCATGAATGGGTCGGGGCGGGTATTGGGCCCAGCCAGACGCGTGTTATCCTGAAAACAGGTAGTGGGTGTCATCCCCCGGCTTCCTGGCCGGGAAGGGGGAGGTTTTTGGTGGATGAAGGCGCGAAACCTGGCCGGTTTCGCGCCTTCATCCACACCAGCCATTCACACATCCGGCCGGGCTGCCTATTATCAATCTTCAGCCAAAGGAATCATCTCTCTGGTGGGCGTTTTCTTTAGTCTTCTCTCGCTTGTTCCAGCTTATGGCTGGATTGTATTGGGACAGGTGCCTTCTTGAAGACCCTGTGTGTGGGTAGATGTTGTGGAGGACAACTCCCTCCTACCCTGGGGTGTGGTTGGTTGGTGTGGAGGAAGGCGAGGGACCGCGCCCCTCGCCTTCCTCCACGAAAAACCTATCCCCCCTTCCCGGTGACAGAGCCGGGGACAGGCAGCCCGGCCGCTATGGGTAGGGAGGCGCACCCCCATGGGGGCAGGTGGGGGAAGGGTGGGCAACCACCATGCCTTTGCGAGAACGTCCCCTCGGGCGCAGGTTGACGCCACCTTTGTAAGCTCTGTCCATGCGGGCAGATGGGTAGGCGAACAGCCCACCTCACACAGGCGCGATCCTTCCAGAGGCTGCTTGACGGCCTGGATGCATTAGATTATGATCTAAACATTCGATCATTGTCTAACGAGGAGCCATGACCACCCGCCTGACCTGGGATCAGGGAAGCGCCTACGATCTCTTCATCAGCCTGCACGTGCTGCACCACCCGGGCCGCTTCGGGCTGCGTCCCTCCTGGGCGGCGGGGGTGCGCTCTCGCCTGCCCGGCCAGCAGCGGGCATTTCTGGATGAGGCCCAGAGCTTCATGCCCGTGCCGCTGCACTGGCTGTTTCACCTGCCCGCCCGGCCCAAAGATTCGGCTGCCGCGCTGGCGGCGCTGGAGAAGATCGATCCAGCCGAACGGCTCGCGGCGCTGACCCTGGCGGTCTTCCAGGCCCCGGAGCTGGAGCCGCGGCTGCCGGAGGTCGCGAAGCGCGGCGCCTGGACCGATGCGGACCGGGAAATCGCCGCCAGGGCAATACCTCACCTGAACGGACCGGCCATCACCCGCCTGCTGGACGCCTGGAGCGATCCCGCGGCGTTCGGCGAGCGCTATCTGCAGGCGCTGCAGACCTACTGCGAGGTCTTCTTCGCCGAAGAGGAGGCGCGCATCCAGCCCGCGCTGGAGGAGGGCCTGGCACGCGCTCAGGCGCTGGCCCGCGATCTGCCCCTGCCTGAGCTGCTTGAAGAGCTTTCACACGGGGTGCAGTTTGACTGGCTGCCCGGGACGGAGGAACTGGCGCTGGTGCCTTCCTACTGGGCCGCGCCGCTCGTCTTCTACCACAACCTGGGGCCGGGACGCAGGCTGCTGCTGTTCGGCAGCCGCCCTGAAGAGCAGACCCTGGTGCCGGGGGAGCAGGTCCCGGCCGAACTGGTTACCGCCCTCAAGGCACTGGCCGACCCTACCCGGCTGCGCATCCTGCGCTACCTGGGGGAGGAGCCGCTCACGCCCAGCCAGCTGGCCCGCCGGCTGCGGCTGCGCGCTCCGACGGTGGTGCATCATCTCAACACGCTGCGACTGGCCGGGCTGGTGCAGATCCGCCTGACCGCCGAAGGCGAAAAGCGCTACGCCCTGCGCTCCGGGGCGGTCAACGCGGCCGCCCGGCGCCTGCAGGACTTACTGCGCACAGACGGCACGCAGCATTAATCATCGACGTTCGCGTCAGGAGTTATCCCTTGTCGATATTCCCTCCCTTTCGGCGCGTTGGAACCGTGCTGGCCACCTACGGTGACCGCCTGAGCGCTTTTTCGCCCAATGCCCGCCTGTATCTGGCCAATTTAATGGTAAGCGGGGCGGCCATGGGCGTTTACCGGCTGCTGTTTAACTTCTACGTGCTCAGCCTGGGTTATGACGAAGCCCTGCTGGGCACCCTGGTGACCGCATCCAGCCTGTCGGCCATGCTGGCCGCGCTGCCGATGGGTTATCTGGTCAACTACCTGGGCCGGCGGAACGCGCTGGTGCTGGGCGGCGCGCTGCTGGTGGCCGCCATTGGCGGGCAGGTGCTGGCGCCCTCCGCGGGTATGTTCATTGCCATGAACCTGCTGCTGGGATTGGCCCAGGCTCTTTCCGGGGTGACCATGGGGCCTTTCCTGATGGAAAACAGCAGCGAGAAGGAGCGCACCTATCTGTTCAGCTTCGCCTCCGGCTTTCAGATGGGCTCGGTCTCGGTGGGCAACTGGATCGGCGGGTACCTGCCGACCTGGATGGCCGGGCTGCAGGGCAGTGAGCCGACCAGCACGGCCGCCTACGGGCTTTCGCTGGGCGTGGTCACGCTGGTGGGCGCTGCGGCGCTGGTTCCGCTGCTGTTGATGCGCGCTCCGCGCGGACAGGCCAGCGAGGTGTCGCTGTTCGCACCTTTCGCCTATTTCAAGACCCAGCCGCGCCTGCTGGGGCGGCTGATCCTGCCCCTTTTGGCCACGTCGCTGGGGGCCGGCCTGATCATGCCCTTCATGAATGTGTTCTTCCGCCAGGTGCACCACCAGCCGGACCCGGCCATCGGCGCCATGTTCGCCTGGGGTTCTCTGGCCATGGGTATCGGGCTGATGCTGGCGCCGCCGCTGGCCGACCGCTTCGGAAAGGTCCAGTTTGTGGTGATCACCCAGGCGCTGTCCATCCCCTTCCTGGTGATGCTCGGCTATGCGCCCTGGTACCCGGCTGCCGCGCTGGCATATTACTTGCGGCTGGCGCTGATGAACATGAGCGGCCCGGTCTACCAGACCTTCGTCATGGAGAAAGTAGAGCCGTCGGCGCGGGGCACGGTGGCCAGCCTGGTGAGCATGACCAACAGCTTCGGCTGGGCCTTCAGCCCGACGATCAGCGGCTGGATTCAGGTCAACTGGGGCTTCGGCCCCGCCTTTGCCGGGACGATCGTGCTGTACGTGCTGTCCACGTATCTATACTGGCGGTATTTCTGGTACGCGGGAGCGAAGGAAACCCGCCGCAAGGGCAGTGCAACTTTTTCGCCGCAGCTGCATCCTAAGAAGTGACCACACAACTGACAACAGAGAGGTTCATGAACATGGAAATGGTGATCGATTTCCCTGGCGGCACGCGCGTGGATGCGCACTTTGGCCCCTACATCGTCGAAACCGACCAGCCGCCCGCGTCCGGCGGGGAAGGATCCGCACCGTCGCCCTTTGCGGTCTTCCTGGCTGCGATCGGCACCTGCGCCGGGTTTTACGTGCTCCGCTTCTGCCAGCAGCGCGGGCTGCCGGCGGACGACATCCGCATCGTCCAGCGCACGCACACCGATCCGGCCACCGGGCTGATCTCGGACATTGACCTGGAAATTCAGGTGCCGGAAAGCTTCCCGGCGAAGTATTACGATGCGCTGGTGCGCTCCGCCGAGCAGTGCAAGGTGAAGCGGCACCTGGAGAACCCGCCGCAGTTCCACATCACCACCACCGCCGTGGAAGCGGTGGGGTAATGGGAATTGAAATAAAGGCCGGCGTGCTCGCGCCGGCCTCTGTTCGTTAACCGCCGGCCACCGGCGGAAAGAAATCCAGGCTGTCCTCGGGCTGGAGGGGGGTGTTCCACCCGTCGGGCAGGGTGGAGACCTCCGCGCCGTTGAGCAGCGCGTAGACGTGGGCGTGCATCCGCCCGTCTTCATCCAGCCAGTGAGGCCGCAGGGCCGGGATGCGGGTCACGATTTCCTCTACTGCCTGCCGGGCGGTGCAGCCCGGGGGCAGCGGCAGATCGAGCTGTCGAGTTCCGGCGAGGGAACGGAAGGTGGCGTAAAAGCGTACCTGCACTGCAAGTCTCCTCGCCGCCAATTGTACCTCACTGCCGTGGGTTTTTCCTGGTGGAGCAGTCTCCCTACTGAGTCCGGGCCTGATCCATCCCGGCCCCGAGGGCGAGGCCCATTCCGGCGCCCAGCCCTGCGATGGCGATGTAGACGGCCTGTCCGGTTATGGAGAAAAGCACCACGCCGATCCCGCCGCCAAGCACCACGCCCATCATCATCCCCAGCACGGCGAAGCGCATCTTCTGATTCTTGACCATTGGAATCCCTCCTGTGAAGCGTGTTGTGATGGCCTGAGTGTACCAGCCGGGATCTCAGACGTCACCCGTCCCGGGGACGAATTGGCGGGTGGCCTCAGGACCACACCTGACCTGGCCGTGTGGTCAGTCCTGCCCGAACGAGGAGGGAACGATGATGGGCGTGCCGCCGGGAGCGGGGGTGAGCACCCGCAGGGGCACCTGGTAGGCTTCGCTCAGGCGCTCCGGGGTGAGCACTTCGGCCGGGGTTCCGCAGGCCGCCAGACGGCCGTCAACCAGCAGGGCGACCAGGTCGGCGTAGCGGGCCACCAGATTGAGGTCGTGCAGCACGGTCAGGGCGGTGCGGCGGGCGGTTCCGTTCTCGTGCACCAGGCCGCGCACCTGCCCGAGCAGGGCCAGCTGGTGCTGCAGGTCCAGGTGGGTGGTCGGCTCGTCCAGCAGCAGGAGCGGGGCGGATTGGGTCAGCGCGCGGGCCAGCAGCAGGCGCTGCTGCTCGCCGCCGGACAGCTCGCCCACCCTGCGCTCGGCCAGGTGCAGGGTGTTGGTGCGCTCCATCGCCTGGCGGGCCAGCTCCTCATCCCGGGCGGAGGTCTGCCCGAACCAGTTCAGGTGCGGGGTGCGGCCCATCAGCACCACCTCCCAGGCGGTGAAAGCCGGGGGCAGCTGGCGGGCCTGCGGCACCACCGCGATGCGCCGGGCGCGCTCCATGGAGGGGATCGAAGCCAGATCCTGCCCGTCGACCAGGATGCGGCCGGAGCGGGGCGCCAGCACGCCGGAGAGGGCATGGATCAGGGTGGATTTGCCGGCGCCGTTGGGACCGATAATGGCCATCAGGCGGCCGTCCGGCAGGTCGAAGCTCACCTCGCGCAGGGCGACGCGGCTTCCGTAGGCGACGGTCAGGTTCTCAACACGCAGCATAGGCTCACCAGTAGTTCTGCTGCCGCGAACGGCGCAGCACCCAGAGGAAGAACGGCGCACCCGCCAGGGCGGTGATCACTCCCACCGGAAGCTCCTGCGGGGCCAGCAGCACCCGGGCCAGCACATCGGCCAGCAGCAGCAGGGCGGCGCCGCTGAGGATGGAGATCGGCAGCAGCCGGCGGTAGTCCCCGCCCCAGACCAGGCGGGCCAGATGGGGGACGATCAGGCCGACAAAGCCGATCACCCCGGCGAAAGCCACCGCCGCGGCCGCGCAAAGCGAAGCCGCGGCGATGACGAACACGCGCACCCGGGTGACCGGCAGGCCCATCTGCGCGGCCTGCTCGTCGCCGAACTGAAGCACGTTCAGGCTGTAGCCGCTGGTCAGCAGGGCGCCCAGTCCCACCACCGCGTAGGGCAGCAGGGCCAGCACCGGCTGCCAGCCGGAGAGGGTGGACCCGCCCAGCATCCAGACCAGCGCGCGGCGCAGTTCGCCGGTGGCCTGCAGCATCAGGAACGAGGTCAGCGCGGTGGTGAAGGAGCTGACCGCCACGCCGGCCAGGATCAAATTGGTGGTGGGGACGGTCTTGCCCACCCGCGCCAGCAGGTATACCGCCAGCACCGTCAGCAGGCCGCCGGTGAAGGCCGCCAGCGGGACGAAGAACAGCGAGGTGGCGGAAAACAGCCCGCGCACGCCCATGGCCAGCACCGCGGCCAGCCCCGCCCCGGAGGCCACGCCGATCAGGTAGGGGTCGGCCAGCGGGTTGCGGAACAGGCCCTGGTAGGCCGTGCCGCTGCCGGCCAGGCAGGCTCCCACCAGGGCCATCAGCGCGGTGCGCGGCAGGCGCAGGCTGAACAGGATGGTGGAGAAGGCCTCCGAGGCGGCCGGCGCTGCGCCGACCAGGGCACGCCACACCTCAATGGGCGGGATGAACACGCTGCCGACCAGCACGCTCAGCACCAGGGCGATGACCAGCAGGGCCGTCGTCAGGCGGTAGGGGTGAGCGGTCAGGGGTGGGAGGGCTTTCAAGGCGGCGTTCCGGTTAGTTGAACAGGTCGGGGTGCAGCAGTTCAGCCAGCTGCTCGAGGGCATCCACCAGACGCGGGCCGGGGCGGCTGACCAGGTCGTCGTTGAAGGGCAACACCTGGCTGTTCTTCACCGCCGAGAGGTTCTCCCAGCCGGCTCGTTCGGCCACCGACTCCGGGGTGACCCCGTAGGTGGCGTCGCCCAGCAGGATGATGTCCGGGTCGCGGACCAGCAGCTCCTCCTGGCTGATCTGCACCCAGGACTGGTCCAGATCGGCGGCGATGTTCTGCCCGCCGGCCAGTTCGATCAGCATGGTGATGAAGGTGTCAGGCCCGGCCGTCCAGGGCTTGGATGGCTCGGAGCCGTCCAGCTCATAGAAGACCGAGGGGCGCTCTTCCACCTGTTCCACCTTCTCCAGCACCGCCGCGACCCGCCTGCGCAGCGAGTCGTTCAATGCCGCGGCATCTTCCTCGTGACCGGTCAGGCGGCCGGCGGTGTTCAGCATGGCGTAGAGGCCCTCCAGATCGTCCGGATTGGCCAGATAGAAGACGGTCAGACCCAGGCCTTCCAGCGCGGCGACCTGCTCGGGGGTGTTGATCTCGGCGGCCAGCACCAGGTCCGGCTCCAGCGCGGCGATATGTTCCAGGTTGTAATCGCCCATCGAGCCGCCGATCCGCGCCAGGTACTGGGCCTGTTCGGGGTAGTTGGTGAAGTCATCGACCCCGACCACCTGCTCTCCCGCGCCGACGGCGAAGAGGATTTCTGTGTTGGAGGGGGTGAGCGAGACGATCCGCTGTGCGGGGTTCTCCAGGCGGACGGTGCGGCCCAGGCCGTCGGTGAGCTCGATGGCGGTTTCGGTGGCGGCCGGGGGCCGGGTGGCGGCAGCCTGATTGGATGCGCAGGCGCTCAGCAGCAGGGTAAAAAGGACAAGAAGCAGGGGAAGGCGTTTCATCGGTGAAAGTACTCCATCGGGCAGGATTGGGTCGCGGGTAAGGTGGCCTGCCCAACGAAAACTCCCTGTCGAATGGGACAGGGAGGAGAACAGTCGAGCATGGCGCCGGGCGTCCAGCGCATCTGTCCACCTCCTTTCCGCGAGGTTGTGGTCAGCGCCGCTCAGGCGGGCGTCCTGGCTTCGGTCGGGATGACCGTTACAGTTGCGCGACAGCACCGGACTATACCGGTTTCGCCTTTGAGCCTGTCCATCCGGGGATCAGGCACCTGAGCGGTGTATGTGGTTGTTAGGTAGATTGTAGTCTGACGCTGCGCGGGCGTCAAGGAGAAAACTTGAAACATTTCTCCTTCGCTAAGGAGGTGGAGGGTGTCGTCCACCCATCCCCCCTACCCCCTTCCCATAGCGGCCGGGCTGCCTGTCCCCGGCTCCGTCACTGGGAAGGGGGGTCAGGGGGGATGGGCTGGCAGAACTCCCGGCCCGTGTCAGGAACACCCACCTCGTGAGTGCAGGGGGACACTCCCATGGTGACAGGGGGGATAGGTGGTTGGGCAACAACGCTCAGCTTCCCTCAGCAAAAAGAGGGCTTTCGATGGACGGAAGCCCTCTTTTTATCCACATACTCCTTACGGCTGCAGCTCCACCACTCTCCCCAGGAACAGCACCGTCCCGCTCGAGCGGTCGCGGATGGCGAAGATAAACGGCCGGTCCACCACCACTTCGGGCGGGTTGATCGGGGCGCCCTTGGCTCCGACGATCACCGCGGTCGCGGCGGCGGCTTCGGTTCCGGCCTCGTCCACGGCCACGAAGGCCTTGTGCAGCGCGTCCTGGATGAACAGCTCGTCCGTTCCGGTCATGCCGGAGAAGTCAGCGGCATCGCTGAAAGCCGTCTGCATGCCCAGCGCCTTCAGGTTCTCGGCCAGGGCAATCTCCGACTCAAACTCAAATTTGGGCATGGTCAGCCGCACGTCCCCGTAGGAGACCTCATCGAGCATGGCCATCAACCGGTCATAATCCAGCTCGCTTTCCACCCGGGAAAACTCACCTGCCGCCGGGACGATCAGGTCCATGACCAGGCTGCGGCTGACGTAGGGCAGCTCCACCACCTCCCAGCCGCCGCCGCTGGCGTAGCCAAAATTCGCCGACTGGCGCATCATGGGCACCTCGACCGGCTCGCCAACCAGCGGGTTGAAAGTCCCCGGTTCGGTGTTACCTTCGTAGAAGGGGAACAGCCAGGCGGCGTTGAAGTACACCGCATTGGCCAGCACCATGCGGGTCACCTCGTTGATGGCTCCCTGGGGGATCAGGTCCTCGATCTTCTGCTCGCTCTGCTCAGCGATCCAGTCATTGATCACCAGGCGGGCTGCCTCAGGATTGGACTGGAAGTCCACCACGCGCAGCCCGGCGCCGTAGTTCTCGGCCAGCAGGTCGAGAAATTCGGGCAGGAAGGCGTAGTCCTTCTGACCCCAGATGGAGTTGGCGATGCGCAGGGTGAAGGGAGTCTGCTCTGGGTCGGGCACTTCGGCAGCGTGCTCGGCCAGGGCCTGGTCGAGGGCGTTGAAGGCCGGGTGCAGATCCTCTTTGGGCAGGTCAAAATGCAGCACCTGGTTCATCTCCTCCAGGGTCTGCCCCTCCGCGCCGGCCTGGGTCATGGCCAGGGCCAATGAGATGCTGTAGGGGGAGAAGAACAGGTTGCCCTGCTCATCGGACAGCTGGCGGTACAGGTCCAGCGCGAAGCGGGTGTTGCCAGCGGCCAGCGCGGCCACCGCTTCCTCGCTCACCTGCGGGTCGGTGACCCGGGCTTTGTCTGATTTCACCGCGGCGGAAGACATTTCAGGCTCCGCGGGCTGGGTGTTCTGCGGTTCAGGCATGGCCGGCTCCGGTGTGGTGACAGGCGCGGGCGGCACGGCGCAGCCCGCCAGGGCGATCAGCGTCAGAAGGGCCAGGCCCTTCCAGAAAGGGTAACGTCTCATCCATAACCTCCTTGTGAAACCTGCCGGCAGGCGGCAGGGGCAGGTTTTCCCTGCTGCTGTCAGGACGAATCGCAGGCGAGAGAAGTTCCCTCAGTCTACTCCATCCGCCCCGGGTTTGCCAGTACCGTTCCACGGATCGTGCCAGAAAAAAAGAGCGCCCGAAAACGGGCGCCCTGTGCCGGGGCGAATATGTGAATCAGTGGACCTGCAGGCTGCCCTGCACAGGCTGCGGGCTGAGGTTATCGTAGATCACCCGGGTGATGCGGGATGCGTCCACGGTCCAGATGCGCACGCGCAGCAGGTCGGGGTTGCCGTCGGTCACCCACAGGCGGAAGTGGTAACCCTCCTGGCCGTCGAGCAGGCCGGTTCCCTGCAGGATAGCCGAGCTGTCCTGCGCCGCCAGCCACTGCATGGCGCTGCTGGTGAAGCTGGAACCGCTGTCCACGCTGAAGTCAAACCGGCCGCGCGGGATCAGGTCGCCCTTCTTGTAGGAGACGTTCAGGTTGAAGTGCGCCTTGCCGTCCCAGGCCGGGTCGCCAACCGCCGACTGGAACCACCCGCCGCCGGTGACGAAGTCAGTCTCCGGGTCAGGCGTCAGGTTCAGTCCGACCACCACCGGGTCGTGGTCCGATACGCGGTACATATCCGGGGCGTAGAGCGATTCCACCTGTCCGGCGGACTTGAAGTTGGTGTTGTAGTCCAGCACCGACGGCTCATCGGCGTTGATGTGGAACTCGGTCACCCCGCTGACTTGGGCCAGCGCGCTGGGCGAGGCCAGGGCGTGGTCCAGATAGCCCCACTGCCCGTCAAAGACGTAGGAGTAGGCCTCCGGACCAATGAAGGCCTCGATCAGATTCGTGTAGCCGGCGTTCTTGAGCACGGTGATGGGGTCTTCCATGGCGTAGGAGTTCAGATCACCCATGATCAGCACGTCCTGGTCGCCCACACCGGTCGGGTCGCTGGCCAGCCATTCCGCCAGCAGGCCCGCAGCGATGGTGCGCACCCCGGCGCAGTTGCCCTGCCCGTCACCGGCGTCTGGAGCGTCGCATTCCGAGCCTTTGGACTTGAGATGGTTGACCGCCACCACGAAGCGCCCGCCGTTCAGCCGGGATTCAAAGGCCTGGGCCAGGGCCGGGCGGTTGCGCGGTTCGCTGTCCCCGGCGTTGACGAACTCAACTGTGTTCAGCGCGGCCGTCTGGCCAATGGGCGTCACCGAAGCGGGCTTATACAGCATGCCGACCTTGATGGCGTCCGTACCCAGCGCGTTGACCTGCCCGGTCTCCGCGTCCACGTCGATGTAGGCGTAGGTGCCCGGGGCGGTGGCGGCGTTCAGCCGGTCGACCAGGTCCGCCAGGGCCGAATCGGGGCCGTAGCCGTCGTTCTCGATCTCGTTGACGCCGATCACATCCGCGTTCAGGGCCAGGATGGCGGCGACCGTCTTGGCGGCCTGGCGCTCGAACTCGAGCGCACCTTCCGCGCCGCGGCAGTCGTCCACTTCACCGCCAACTCCGAGTGTACAGCCTGAGAAGGTGTTGAAGTAGTTGAGCAGGTTCATGGCCGCCACCCGGACGTTTCCGCCCACATCCTCAACTTCGGTGGGGCGGGGGTTGGCCGGCTCGAAGTTGTACGTCCCGCCCAGCGCGTTGATCGGGCGCACGCGGTAGGCATTGCCGCTGGCAGAGTTACCGGACCAGGTGTAGGTCATCACGCCCGTCAAACCGGTGATGGTGTCCCCGCCGCGCAGGGTGTTTGAGGCCGAAAGCGGTTCACCCCCGCGGGCAAAGAGGATCGGGTCGGGGTTCTGGTTGTTCAGGTCGTCATCCAGGATGATACGGTTGAGGTTGTTTTCGGCCTGCAGGGCGGCGGCTTCAGCGCCCGGGGGAACCAGGTGGGTGGGCTGGAAAAGCCGCCCGCCGGAGGAGAGGGTCACCTGGCCAAAGCGGCCGAGCTGGAAATGCTCGGTGACGTAGAGAGTCTGCGGGAAGCGCACCAGCATGCCCTCAAACCGCTCCAGGTAGTCCGGGGAAGGCGCCGGCAGGGTCACGTCGACCGGTTCGACCATGCCTGTGCCGCAGAAGACGATCTCCGAAGCGGAGATCTGGGTCTGCTCCTGGAACTCGGCTGCAGTCCCGCTCACCCGGACCAGATCGCCCAGCTGGACTTCGTCGGCATTCCCGTTGAAAACGAAGATGCCGTCCGAAGTGGCCTCATCGCCGTCACCAGACGGGTCCTGCAGGTAGAAGCCGCGCAGCGTGGGGGAGGGGCCTTCGTAGTCGCCGATCACCACGCCAAAGGTAGTGACATCTCCGGTGATGGCTGCGACCGCGCCGCTGCCCTGGATTTCGTAGATCGGGGTGTAAGGAAGACTGCACACGTCAACCGGGGTGAAATTCACCACGTAGTCGGCTGCCATGTTGTGCAGCGGCTCGTCCTGATCGACCACCAGCTCGCTTTCCACGGTCAGCGTGCAGGGAACTCCGTTTGGCAGGTCGAAGGCCGGGTCCAGGATGTAAGTGGCCGGCCCGCCGCTCACGGCCAGTTCGACCGGCTCCGCCGGCTCGCCGC
>CZCB01004384.1_pt1 | contig 25402 bp, 20 predicted proteins | sample 591991 | NCBI WGS metagenome assembly CZCB01 (sample SAMEA3556809, study PRJEB10932) | anaerobic digester metagenome
GGATGGGCATGGATCACCGCTCCTATCTCCGGTATGTTCGCAAGGAGCATCGCATGCATTTTGCTTTCTCTCGAAAGCACTCCCGTACCCTCGATTATGTTCAGGTCATAATCACATACCAGGATGTCTTCCGCGTCTATCTCGCAATGCCTGTGTTCAGACATCATCGACGGAGTTATGATGATCCTGTTTTCCGCGACGCGCATAGCGGCATTTCCTCCGGCTGCATTGGTGAGCTTCCTGTCCCACAGCAGCTTCATCGTTTTCGCCAGTTTCTTTCGCTCTTCGTAAAACTGAATAGCCATTATGTCCCTCCTTGTCAAAGTTCCAGTTCTGTTACTGTCACTTCAGCTTCCAGTTCCGCTGCAACCAGCGGATCGAAGCCGACGGTGGCCTCATCCATCGCCGTAGCCGCAGCGACTGCTGTAGCCTTTTTCAGGATCTCCTCCGTAGAAAGCCTTTTCTCAAATCCGGCGATAATGCCTGAAAGCAGTGCATCACCGCAGCCCACCGTGTTTTTCACTTCCACTGCCGGTGACACCGCACGGTACAGCCTGCCGCCGAGAAATGCGTAACTGCCTTCTCCGCCACAGGATGCCACGACGTTTTCAGCCCCGTTTTCCCTGGCCCACATCATCGCTGCAACTATTTCTACTTCAGTTTTCAGTTCTCTGCCTACAAGGGCTCCAAGTTCATCCAGGTTCGGCTTTACAAGGAACGGCTTTTTTCTGATCCCGCTCTCAAGGTAAATGCCGCTGGCGTCGAGGCAAAAGCGCGCCCCCCTGGCAACCGCGATATCTATAAGCCTGTCCTGCAGGCCGGGGCCTTTAAGATTTGAAGCATCGCCCGAAATGACCACCAGGTCACCGCTGCCGACCAGTTTAGAATACCGTGCTAAAAATCTCTCGGCCACATCGTTCTCCATCGGCTGCCCTTTTTCTGAAATCAGGGTGCAATTGCCCTCAGGATCGGTTATGACATAGTTTGTCCTGGAATTCCCTTCGTCCAGTTTCAAAAACTCAACATCGATATCATATTTTGACAGCTGCCTGAGTATTTCTTCACCGGTGGCGCCCATCACCACTCCCGTTGCAATGTTTCTTACGCCAAGCAGGCTGAGGTTTATTGAAACATGGGTGCCCTTGCCGCCCACGCACATGAATTTCTCCCGTATCCTGTTTGTAACATTCAGTCGGAAACTATCCAGTTTCATCACGATATCCATTGCCGGATTGATCGTCACTGTAATTACCATAAGATGCCGCCTCCATGTTCCAGCCGGCCGCTGAAATTTTTTCTTGTACTAATGAGCATTATATCAGACTTCGGACATTATATCAACAATTTCAAAAATTATTTTCACAATTTCGGGCATTTTCAGTTTCATATCAACACCGTAAATTTGCGTAAAAAACCCTGCCACTTTACTGCAAATCACGTTTTTACAGCTGTTATACCTGTACTTGTTATTACAACTTATATGATTATTTAAACCAATAAAGGATAATTTCACCTGCTATACGGGCGAATTTAAAAAAAGAGCCACACGGACCAACCGTATGGCTCCCCACAACTGAAACAGGAATATTACTTATGTGTATGAATAAGGGGTTACACATGTCATGGTATCGCGCTGCTGTGCCCATCAGGTATGATCCTGCTTCAGTCTGCCTTTCTCTTTCCTTGTCTGTATAAGGACGTCGGTATAGAACTTGTTGAAGGTGCAGCAACCTATCGGGCTCTGCTGAATGAGGAGTTCGAGACAGTTGTCGCATACCGTGCAGTAATTTATCTCGTCCTCCCTGCCTTCCCTGAGCTTGAGCGGGAGCAGAGGATCCGCGAAAGACTGCCTTCCCAGGGCTATCATGTCCACGTAACCCTTTTCTATGTTGCTTGCGCCGAATGCCAGCAGCGAGCTTTCTTCGGGCGTCACGGCAAGCAGCCTGTTCTTCCCGTTCCGGAATACCGAGTAGTTGGATCCGATAACGACCGTCTCAGGCTTCAGGTTTTCCCTGAATATCTTGGCGAATCCCATGTGCAGGTATGCGAAATAAGGAGACTTCCTGTCCGCCTGTGTGAGGCTTACCGTTATCGACGGGCTTCCTGCCGACTGTACGAAGTACGCCGCTCCTCTTTCCTCGAGGCCTTTTATGAGATCGATGGGCTCCGTAAGATCCATTACCGGAGTGTCCGGACCAGCTGTGCCGAATCCGCCGGGGAATCCTTCCCATGCCGATATCTTCGAACCTATGATGAAGTTCTTGTCGTTGACCGCTTTCTGTATCCTTTCATACAGGTCGAACGCGAACTGGCGCCTGTTCTCCCACGGACCGCCGTATTTCCACTTGCGGTCATTGTACGGGCGCAGTATCTGGGAACCCAGGTATCCGTGGCAGAGTTTCATGTCGATACCGTCTGCTCCGACAGCGTGAGCTATCTTTGCGGCCATTACGAAATCATCCATTATCTTGTCGACTTCTTCTTCAGTGAGCACATCTCCGCCAAGGCCCGGCAGCGGCTTGACACATACCCTGCGCGAAAAACCGGGATGGCTGAGTTCGCCGGAATGTGTGAGCTGGAAAAGGAACAATGCATTCGGATTGATTTCTTTCAGCTTTTTGACGAACCTTGCAAGCGGCTTTTCGTTCTGGGGCATGATAAGAAGCTGGTTCTGCCTCGACCTGCTCTTGTCGGTGATCGAGATGGCTTCGAGAGTAACGACTCCTGCTTCGCCGCGGAACAGGTTTTCGTACCGCCTGTAGGTAAGGTCTGTAGGATTGCCTTCTTCATCCGCATCGGTACATTCCATTGCCTGGATGAAAAAACGGTTCTGGCTTATTCTGTTACCTATCTTGATAGGCGATAGAAGAGTTTTTTTGTAATCCATAGTATTGCCTCCTCTGATAAAAATATGCTGCACATGTTATAACATCATAATAACAATAACATATGCGACTCATGATTTCAAGTCCGAAAAAACAAAAATCAACATTTTTACACACGCTACCTTTTATTATATGCAATTTTATTGACATTTCAACAAATTCGGGCTAAAATAAACATAGTATTTTAAGGCAATGCTAAATCTACATATATCAAGAAACGGAGGCTGGACAAATGAAACTAGGGTTCTTTACAGCAAACTTCACCGAGAAGCCGCTCGAAGAAGTAGCAAAGCTTGCAGCAGACCACGGCTATGAAGCGCTCGAGATCCCGGCTTACGAAGGAAACGGGCAGTTCGAGCCCAAAGAAGTCCTTAAAGGCGACAACGCCAAAAAAATCAAAAAGATGGTCGAGGGTTACGGACTGACCATATCTGCACTGAGCAATCATGCAGATTCCCTCCTGATCCTCGGACCTCACGGCGTCGATACGGACACCATCTACAAGGGTACAAAGGAAGAAAAGATAAAGTTCGGGACCGAGAGCCTGCTCAGGACGGCCCAGGCTGCCAACGCCCTCGAAGTCCCGGTAGTCAATGGGTTCACGGGCGTAACGAACTTCGGCAGGTATTTCCCGTTCCCCTATGCCCAGGGCTGGGCCGACATGGAGAAGGAGTTCGTGGAACTCTTTGTCCCGATCCTCGACAAGTTTAAGGAATACGGCGTCAAATTTGCCGTTGAACCGCATCCGAACAACTTCATCTATGACATCCATACGGCAGAAAAAGCTCTCAAACTCGTTGACTACCATCCGTGCCTCGGGTTCAACCTTGACCCCGCCAACCTGATTTATCTCGGTCTCAGGGTTGAAAACTTCATAGACAGGCTCGGAGACAGGATATTCCACGTACATGCAAAAGACGGAGAGATCGTCGAACATAACCTCCCGGTCGGCGGAATACTGATGCAGGGAGAATGGCAGAGGCTCGACCGTGCGTTCAGGTTCAGGATACCCGGATGGGGCAGCGTGCCGTGGAAGAAGATCATCACCGAGCTGTCTATGGTGGGATACAACTATGTACTCAGCTACGAGCACGAGGACGTAACGATGAGCCGTATGGACGGCGTCGTGAAGACGGTTGCATACCTCAAGCCTCTCCTTATCAATGCTCCGTACGAAGGCCGCCAGGACAAGCTGTTCCAGGGCAAGGACGTAAAATGATCTGCAGGATTGCTGCAAAACAAGCTGTATATTTTGATGAAACGGAGGTCACACACACATGGCAAGAATGATGAGAGCGCAGGTAATCGAAGCGCCGGGCAAGATGGTCCTGAAACAGGTCCCGGTACCTGAGATCACTCCCGACGAAGTGCTCATAAAAGTTTCCATGTGCGGTATATGCGGTACCGACTGGAAAATCTATAAAGGAGAATATGCCTCCGAATTCCTTCCGATGATTTCAGGGCACGAATTCTGGGGAGTCATCGAAGAAGTCGGCAGCAATGCAAGAGGACTGAAAAAGGGCGACAGGGTCGCGGTCGACATATGCCTCCCCTGCGGTACCTGCTACTATTGCCGCAGAGGCGATGCCCTTCTCTGCGAAACATTCACGCAGCTGGGCATCCACACCGACGGTGCTTTTGCCGAATATGTGAAGGCGCCGTGGAAAAACTGCTACCTCATACCTGACGAAGTGGACTCCCTGTCTGCGGCATTCGTCGAACCGCTCACTGCTGTTATGCAGGCTGCAAAGAAAATGGACCTCTCGATCGCTTCCAGTGTCGTGATCATCGGCACAGGCCTCGGCATCCTGCACGGAGCCCTTGCAAAACTGCGCGGTGCAGCTCCCGTCATCGTGATCGGCAGGAGTGAGTCAAAGCTGAGACTGGCAAAACAGCTTGGCGCCGACTACACGATAAACATCAACGAGGTGGACGATCCGGTTGCAGAAGTCAAAAAACTCACCGGTGGCGTGGGAGCCGATTATGTGCTGGAATCCGTCGGAACCCCCGAGACATATGAACAGGCTTTCGACATGGTCAGGAGAGGCGGCAAGGTCGAGGCCTTCGGCATATGCCCGCCGGACCAGAAGGCATGCTTCTCGCCTTACGAGTTCGTACTCGGCGAGAAAAAGGTCAGCGGCTCATGCGCCGGTATAGGAAACGACTGGGGCGACGTGCTTACGTTGCTCAAATACAAGCGCATAGACCCGACGCCGATGTTCTCGATGATCGTTCCGCTGGAAGAACTGGAACAGGCTCTCCATGAGCTCAGGACGAACAAGGACCTCATAAAGGTGTTCGTCGATCCCCAGGCAACGGAAAGAAAGGTCCTGAGATAAGATCGATAAGGTGCAGAAGCACCACAGCAAAAAACACAGATGCAAAGGCATCTGTGTTTTTTATGTCTCCATGACCGGATATTGCCGTCAGATGGTGAATCTCTCCATCTGTGTTCTCAGATCGTCGGCGAGCTTCTTTATCTTCGCAGCCATGTTGTTCAGTTCCTCGATGGATGCAAGCTGCTCTTCGGTCGATGCTGACACTTCCTGTGTCGATGCCGAGACCTGTTCTGAAACAGCCGAGATGTTCTCCATACTGTTGAGCACTTTTTCCTTGAACTTATCCATGTCATCTATCATCGTGCCGGCTGTAACTATGTCTTCCGTCATTTCCGCCGTCGTTCTGCTAATCTTTTCAAACAGTTCTGTCGTCTGGGCAACCCTGCTGTTCTGTTCCCTGATTATGTTTTCTGCTTCACCCGCGAGTTCCGCTGAACTGAGTGCCTGTTTGTATATGGTGTTCAACTGGGCCTGGATGTTTTTCGTATGTTTGTTGGACTGCTCTGCCAGCTTCCGTATCTCTTCTGCTACCACGGCAAACCCTTTGCCCGCTTCACCGGCCCGGGCGGCCTCAATGGCGGCATTGAGCGAAAGCAGGTTGGTCTGTTCCGCGATATTCCTCAGGACCAGGGTTATCTTGTCTATGTTCTTCACATACATGTTCAGCTCGTTTATCTTTTCTGCCACATCTGCCGTGATCCTGTTGGTCTGTTCATTCTTCATGTTGAGATCCTTTATGGCCTCGATCCCCGATTCGGACAGCTCTTTCATAGCCGCCGCACTGTTGAGCAGTTCCCTCGTTTTGTCCGCAGTCCTGGTGATCCTGTCGGTAAGCTGCCTCACGCTTTCAACACTGCTTTCTATTTCCGTTGCCTGGCTGGCCGCGCCCGAAGCAACTTCCGAGATCGCATTGGCGACGTCGCCCGATACCTTTGCCGAATCCGACGATATGGACGACATGGTTTCAACTGACGCCAGGACCTGTACCGCGACTTCGGTGTTCTGCCCCACAAGCTCTCTCAGGTTCCTTATCATCTCGTTGAAACTGGCCACAAGCCTGCCGAGTTCGTCTCTTCTCTTCATTTTCAGGGAAACCGTAAGATCTCCCTGCTCGGCCCTGGACATGACATCAGAGATGTCTCTCATCGCCCTGGTCATCCTTAACGAGAATATGAAGCCAAATATTACTGCAAGTATACTGAACCCGATTCCGGCGATCACGGTCGTTGTCATGATCTCCGCAGCCTTGGCCTTAACGGCCTTTTCCGGTACGGCTGTCACGACCGTCATGCCGTTTGCAGCTGATTTATAGTATGAAACGAGGCATGCCTCTCCCCTGTCCGTCGAATAGAACACTCCTGAATCCTGTTCGCCGGATTTTGCGATCACGTCCCTGATAAACTGCCTTTCGGCAATACCGTCGCTCTCGGCCGGATCCAGGTAAGTCACGACCTGGCCCGCCGGGGTTATCAGGTATGTGTGGTCACCGCTGCCGAGTTCGGCATTGGAAAGGATCTGCCTGACCTTTTCGCCATGGAAGTCTATGATGATCAGGCCGATATTCTTTCCGTTTCTCGGATGGATGAATATCCTCGCCAGTGTGATAGCGACATCGGTATTATTTACATCGATGGTATCGCCGTAATCTATGCAGACAAGTTTGCCGCCTGCTTCGGATACCTGCCTGTACCAGTCGCTCCCCAGTACGGCATCCATATCGATGGGCGGCTTTACATCACCGACATAACTGCCGGTGTTGAAGATCACCTTTACATTCAGTTCCTTTTCCGAAGCATTCAATCCTGATACGAAAGAGTTGGCATCCCTGTACAGGGCAGCCATGCTCCCTGCATCGGTCGCCGCGCCGTATTCAAGCAGTGCGGTGCTGGAATGGAGCTGCAGCGAGATGCCGTTAGCCTTTTCGAGGAACAGGTCCAGGCAGTTGGATGTCTGCACGGTATTTGCCGATATGCTTCCTTCCATCTGCTCAAGCAGATCGCTGGTTGCCCTGTTCGTCGTGATCAGCCCTATGGTGCTCACCGGCATGATTATCAGTATCAGAAAAGCTGCGACCATCTTGGAAAGGAGACTTCTGGTTGACCTGGTAATGAGATCCGACAGAGTTGTTCTTATTCGCTGTAAATCGATTTTCATAACTCCTCCGGATTAACATAATATATTTGCATCTCAATTATACCCTTATTTTATTCCCATTTCTAGACCAATAATGGCATAATATGTCATACCGGAACATGTGCCGGCTGACACATTATGCCATTATTTTCAGTGTTTCACGCGTTTCATGTTGTCACAGTCGTTCAATGGTATTACACGTGTGCCTCGGTTCAGATCGTCTTCTTCCTGCCGCTGAGCTTTATTCTGTATGAATAGCGGTCCCCCCTGGAAATCGATATAACGACCTCCACGGGTCGGTCGGTTATGTCATATGTCACACGGGTCGCGTAAAGCAGCGGAGCACCCCTTTTTATGTTGAGCAACTGGGCCTCTGAAGCCTTTGCAGCCCTTGCCTCCACTGTCTCCTCGGCCCGGCTCAGAACAACGTTGTAATGTTTCTCGAGTGTTTCGTATAACGATTCACCTTTTATCCCCTTCTCGATGAAACCCGGAACCACGGCCGGAGACAGGTAATTAGTCATCAGGCATGTCGGCTCACCGTCCGCATAGCGAAGCCTTACTATTTTGTAGACCTTGTCGCCTATCGGTATATTCAGAAGCCTGGCTATATCTACAGGGGCAGGCTCTTCAAAATACTCGATCTTCCTTGTTTCCGGGTGCATACCCATTTCTTCCATGGTCTCGGCCCAACTCGTTATAAGATTGAGCTCCTGGCTGACCTTGGGTCTGCTCACAAAAGTCCCCCTGCCCTGCCTGGTATACAGGTGCCCTTCCTGGACCAACTCCTGGATCGCTCTCCTTATCGTTATGCGGCTGACCTTGTACTGCTCCTGCAGTTCGGCTTCCGACGGTATGAGGTCGCCTACCTTGAACTGCCTGCTCTTTATTTTCTCCAGCAGGCTCTCCTTCACCTGGTAATACAGAGGGATAGGGCGGGATTTATCCAGCAAGTCCTTCACCCCTTATGTCATTAAGGATTATTTTATACCAATTATATAATATTCTGACATCCAAGTACAGCGGACACAGGCAAATCACAGGTCCAGCGCGGACAACCTGTCGGAAATCTCCGACAGCCTGTCAGAGGCGTAACTGAACACCTCAAGAAGCTTTTCGTACCTGCTGTTGCTGTCCGGATCAGGTTTAGCGATTTCCTCCGTCATGTGTATATCATCGATCCGGGCAAAGTCCTTCCATATACCGCAGCCGACCGCCGCAACGGCAGCCGCACCAAGAGCGGCGGCATCCTGGTCGATGTTTGTCTTCACGATATCCATATTATAGACATCGGCGAATATCCTCCTGTACAGTGGGCTCTTGCTGCCTCCGCCGACCATCAGCATCTCGTTCCGGAGCCTGCAGTGTCTTTTCAGTACGTCCAGCCTAAGCCTGAGGTTCATTGCGATACCTTCCATGCAGGCACGGATGAGGTCGCTCCTGTCATGTTTCAGGTCAAGTCCCAGGAAAGCGCCTCTCAGGTTGGCGCTGGCATCCTGTGACGTGCCCCCCGCAAGACTCGGGTTGAACAGAAGCCTGTTTGCCCCCACCGGCGATTTTTCAGCCAGTTCGTCCATCAGCGCATAAACGCTTTTCCCCGTGCTTTCCCCGTGCAATTTCAGATCCTCGCATAAATTGTCCCTGATCCACCTGAAAGAAGTCCCCGCGGAGAAAATGCTGACGGCGGAAGTGTACATGCCTGGTATGACATGGGCAAACACGTAGGGCTTCGCTTTAGGGTCAAGGACCGGCTCTGTAGAAGATACGGCAATCCATGCCGATGAGCCAAGAGATGTGTATACCCTGCCTTCTTCCACGTTTTTGGCGCCCAGTGCCATGCATGAGTTGTCGACGCCGCCGCAGACCACTTTTACATTGGTCCCGAGGCCCGTTTCTTCTGCCGCCCTGGGTGTCAACGTCCCGAGGACGGCAGTGGAAGGTATTATGTCCGGCAGCTTGTCGGCAGATATCCCGCTTGCACTTATGTACCCCTCATGGTACCGGTTTCTTTCCAGATCATACACGCCCGAGCCCGAGGCATATGAGTGGTCTGTCCTGATGACGCCCGTCAGCCTGAGATTGATGTAATCCTTCGTCCCTATTATCTTGAAAGCATCCCTGTATATGTCCGGTTCATTGTCCATGTACCACATTATTTTGAAAACCGTGTACAATGCTGCCGGAAAGCCATTACCGGTCGTCATGTACCATTCGTTTTCATCGATTTTCGAAAAGAACCTGCGTGCCTGTTCCTGTGCCCTGGCATCCGACCATATCGGGGTCGTGTTCCTGAGAAGGCGTCCTTCTCTATCCACAGGCACTGCGCCAAGACTGTGCCCGGAGATGGCGAGACACTCGATGCTATCCGGGTCCGTCCCCGTCTTTTCAAGCAGTTCTCTCGTGCTCAGCACAACAGCGTCCCACCAGTCAGAAGGCCGCTGTTCATGCCATCCGGTGTACGGATACACGGTGCCGTAAGGAACGAACACCGAAGCAAGACAATTGCCGGCAAAATCATAGAGTGAGGCTTTATTGCCGCCCGTGCCAAGGTCATAAGAAATTATCCTGTTCCCCATAATGTCGCCTCCCATCCATATCCTGACTCGTTGCCGGGTTCCGGTGCATGGTCTGGTTATAACCTGGCTGCAAGTTTAGCTGTGCGATCCGGTCATACGGCTCGGCCGCCATCACCCCGCATTGTCCGGCGTGTCCTGCAGCCCGGACCACAGCCTGACCGTTCCGGCCTGCCTATATCACTACCTCGCTGCCCCTGGCGATGCACTCATCCAGGATCGCGATCCCGCTCCGCATATTCACGCCGAACCTGGTAACGCCCAGCCTGTACATCTCCAACAGCGTATCGAGCGTCCTTATGCCGCCTGACGCCTTGATTTTTATCCTGTCGCCCACTATGGATCTTATCAGTTTTATATCTTCCGTCGTCGTTCCCCCGGGCATCCACCCCGTGCCTGTCTTAACGTATGCAGCGCCTGCCCTTATGCTTATCTCGCAAGCCATCTCGATTTCTTTCCTGCCAAGGCACGACACTTCGATTATGACTTTCACCGGCAGCCCGTCGGCCGCTTCCACCACTGCCCTGACGTCGTCCTCGACTTCTCTGTATCTTCCTGAAAGCAGCTTGCCCACATTGATCACCATGTCGAGCTCATCGCAGCCTGCGTCTCTCAGTTCGACGGCCTGGAATACCTTGACGCTCGTGGAATCGGATCCGGACGGAAAGCTCACGTTCCCGATCACCTTTATATCGGGCCTGTCCGAAAGCAGTTCCTTTATTCCCGGGACAAAACACTGCATAACGGAAACATGCCCGCAATCATAACGCCTGGCGTTCTCCGCCAGTGCTTTTATATCAGCCTCATTGCTGTTCGTCCTGACACAGCTCAGGTCAAACATCTGTGCAATATCCCTCACTGTCAGTACCATGCCTCTTCCACCCTTCCGTTTTTTACACCGCAGACCGGGAGCCCGGCCTGCCCGTATATGCGCTTCTCTTGAAGTGTTATAATGTTATAACATGTTGTAATAATGATAGCAAAAGTTGCAAAGTGCGTCAACAGCGATTTTCACCCATTATACTAAAAGATACGGCAAAATAATATCAGCTTCAAATATTAACTACTTGTTATAACAAGTCCCTGTCTCTCGATGGATGATTGGCGGGTTTACATATTATAGAAGCTGCTATTATGCATTGTAAATCTGCCAAAGCAATGATAAACTTAAAAGGAATCGTGCATTAACCCCAACAATTTGTAATGTACAGGAGGTCTCAGTTGATGGCAGGTTACAAAAGGCGGTTCGGCGACAGGCATGACGGCAGGCGGCTCAGATCCCTGGATCCATTTTTCAAAATAATACCTTACATTATGAGAAGCAGGATAGATTCGCAGATATTCTTCGAAGAAAAGATAGACATAACCCATGCAGAGGCGTACCTCAGGAAAAGGAACAGGAGTTCCGAAACAAGGCTGAGCATGCTTCACATCTTTATGGCAGCAGCCGTCAGGACACTTGCCTTAAGGCCTGCTCTCAACAGGTTCGTTGCCGGGCAAAAGCTTTATGCACGGAACGATATCTTCATATCCCTGGCAATAAAGAAGGAAATGACTTTCGACAGTCCTGAAACCACCATCAAGTTCAAATTCGAGCCGACAGATACCCTGGAAGACGTGGCAAAAAAGGCAGACAAGCAAATAAAGGAAAACAAGGAAACGGAAGCTGACAATGCGACCGACAAAACTGCGCGGATCATCACATTTTGTCCCGGTTTCATCATAAGATTCATAGTGTTCCTGGCCAGGATACTGGACTATATCGGGTTGCTGCCAAAATTCCTGTGCGACGTAAGTCCTTTCCATACAAGCGTGTTCATAACAGACGTCGGATCACTCGGCATTTCTGCCGTATATCACCACCTCTATGATTTCGGGACAACATCCGTATTCGTTTCATTTGGCACAAAAAGGACCGAAAAGGTCATAGATTCGGACAACAACATCGTTAACAGAAGGTTTATGACGATGAGGATAGTGTGCGATGAAAGGATCGTCGACGGCCACTATTTTGCCTCGGCAGTCAAACTGTACAAGACCCTGATCGAGAACCCGGAAAGGCTTGAAGTGCCGCCGGCGAAAGTCGTACGCGACGTGGACTGAATATAAGCGGCTTTGATGCTGCAGCTTCCATACAGCTGCAGCATTTTTTATATCCGTCTGCTTTATCATTGACTGCCATAAAGGCATCTCCTGCAGGACACGTCATCCCCTGCCGTTCCAGCAATACGTGCATACCTTGCATGCCGGCAGGCCTATCGCATCTATCATGTCCTCGAGTTTCTGGAACCTGAGGCTGGTAAACTCAAGTTTCTTCCTGATGCACTCCACCATGCCGTGGTACTCGTCGGTCCCTGGATCGCAGTAATCATCAAGGCTTGAAGGCTCCCGTCCTTCGATTTCGATAATGGCACGGCGCGTGATCAGGTCTCTTTCCGAACGTGACCTGGAAAAGTTGAGGTACCTGCACACGAACATCAGCGGCGGACATGCCGGCCTTACATGCACTTCCCTGGCGTCAAAATAGTGGAGGAGCGCAACGGTCTGTCCGAGCTGCGTACCTCGGACTATGGAGTCGTCGCATATCAGAAGCCGCTTGTCCCTGATAAGTTCGGGTATCGGGATGAGCTTCATTTTAGCTACCAGGCTCCGGACGCTCTGTTCCTGGGGTATGAAGCTCCTCGACCAAGTCGGGGTGTACTTTACAAGGGGCCTGGAATACGGTATGCCGGATTCATTGGAATAACCGAGGGCATGCGCTATCCCGGAATCCGGGACTCCCGCGACAGCGTCCACATCCCTGGTATCTCCCCTGGCAAGCGCCTGGCCGCATTTGTACCGCATTATCTCCACGTTCCTGCCTTCATACGTGGACGCAGGATATCCATAATATACCCACAGGAACGCGCATATTTTCATTTCATCCCTCGGCGGTACCAGGGGCACGATACCTTCCGGTGTGAGCATGACTATCTCCCCCGGCCCGAGTTCATACTCCAGGCTATACCCAAGGTTCGGAAGTGCGCTGGATTCCAGCGAAACGCAATATGAATCTTCCTTTTTCCCCACCAGGAGGGGTGTCCTTCCCATCCGGTCCCTCGCTGCATAGATGCCTTCATGGGTGAGGACCAGCAGCGTGCATGAACCGTCTATCGCTTCCTGGGCATTAAGTATGCCGTCTTTTATGGTCTCCTCCTGGTCTATCAGGGCTGCGACAAGTTCCGTAGGGTTTATCTCTCCCCTGCTCATTTCGAGAAAATGGACGTTGTTGCGCTCGAGAGCCTTTTTGACGAGTTCATCCGTATTGTTTATTCTCCCTACGGTCGTCAGTGCGTAATGGCCATGATGGGAGCAAACCGTAAGCGGCTGCGCCTCCGTATCGCTGATGCATCCTATGCCCATATTACCGGACATCTCGGCCAGATCGCTCTCGAATTTTGCCCTGAACTGGATATTCTCGATATTGTGTATATAGCCGGAAAACATGTTTCCGGAAAACACAGCCATTCCGCCCCTGCTGGAACCCAGGTGCGAATGGTAGTCGGTCCCGAAATACAGGTCCATCACACAGTCTTTTTTTGAGACAACACCAAATACTCCACCCATAACAGCCACATCCCGTCCTGCCGTACTGGTTTCGGTTTTATGCCACGATCAGCATACTATCATTGTATTAGTAATTCAGAAAGTGTCAAGTAAAAAAGCGGTGATGGGCTTTTCACCCTCACCGCTTCTGTGTCCCCGATCCTGCCTTGCCGTTAGCCTTTCTGCTGCCGACCCGACTGTATGCGCCGGTCAGGCTGCTGGTCATTTATAAGGTAAAGGACCTTGACGGCATTACCTGCAACGTATTTGCTGCCGTATACCGCCGTAACGCTTATATAATACTCCTTTGCATAGGTGAGCTTTTCGAAATCGCCGCCGTGATACTGTTTGGCAGGGTCTATGACGACTGATGTGGTATCTTTGTCATAAGCCATGTCATAATAGCCGTTTGCAGGATATACGGGTTTTTCGTTTTTCTCCGAGATAACCACACGGTATTCCGTCAGCAGCGGAGAATCCAGCCTGTTCCACTTCACGACCAGTTTCCCGTCCTCATATACAGCGTTTACCTGCGGAGCCGGGAAAAGTTCCGGGCTGTCTTCTCCGACATACTTGCACCTTATCGTATTGCCGGCCACCATCCTGTCGCCGTATACGGCCGTCACGCTGAAGTAGTACTGCTCTCCGTTTATGAAGTACCCTCCGAAATCGCCGTTGCTGTATTTCGTAGAATTGTCGATCACGGCATAGGTCCTGTTGACATCGCTGATCCTGTACAGGAATCCGTTATCCGGGTATGATACACTGCTGTCATCCCTGGAAGCTGAAACTATATATCCGATCAGCCTGGGAGAATCGATTTTGTTCCACCTGAGGACATGCGCGTTGTTTTCCATCTTGAGCTCGATTATCGGCCTCTCATATACATAGCCGGTTTCCGGGTCGTAGGTGACCTTTTCCTCGTCGTATGTCACTTTCTCTTCATTTTTCTCAAATGCTCTCTTGATGAGCACGGCCGCCTCCGCGCGGGTCAGGTTGCCCTGCGGGTCGAATACGAGCCTGCCGTTTTTCGGTTTCCCCACGATAAGGCCGTACTTGACCGATAATGCGACGTGCTTCCTGAGGTTCGGCGAGATCTGGTCCTTGTCTGCAAACTGGTCAAGGATACCAAGGTCGACCGGGTCATTCAGGTAACCCAGTGCATTGACGAGCGCAACCGCCATGTCCTCCCTGACCGCCGGCAGCGACGGCTTGAAATAGTCACCGGCCGCAGTCCTGAAACCTGTGAGGTACGGCTTGGCGCTTTCCACGTACGGGTATTCCCACGAATTCTTCTTCACATCCAGGAACGAAGGTGTTTCCGGGCCGGCAGGGAGAAATATTCCGGGGTGATTTTGAATCGTAATATAAATGTAATATCCCGTAACACAAATGTAATATCCCGGGATCAATAAATAAGGTATGCCGGATCGATATGCAGATGCCCACTGCATATCGATCTTTCAGTGCCAGCTTAAGTCTGCCGTACTCAGCGGCAACGTCAGGATGCATCGCCAGGTAATCCCTGAAATATAGCTCGTCCCAGTCACCGGGATGCCTGACATGGATGTGCACGTACTGCCCGTGTCTTTTGTCCCCATCGCCAGCCGTGTTCCAGCATCACCTGGCGCACGACCTCCACTGCTTTTTCATCCATGCCGGGGATCGACGATATATCGCGCTCGCTCCTGTGCGTAAGCTCATCAAGGTAAGTGCAGCCCGTCCCTTCCATCGCCTTCCTGGCGTCGGCTTCGAGGCGGTCCATCAATACGCTTATTGGAACCGGGACATATCTCTCCTTCGGAGGAAAATTCCTGTCAAATTCCAGCACATCATTTTCATCAAGGCTTTCAAAGACCGGGTCTATGAAAAAACGTCCCTGTATCCCGTCCAGCGCTCCTTCATACAGCGGCAGTGCCATGAAGGCATCGAAACTGCTCCCGTCAGCGGTGGTTATGCCAAACTCCGAAGCGCGCCTGAAGCCGATGCGCGGATAATAGTCCGGATGGCCGAATATAACTACGGCCCGGTACCCCAGTTTTCTTGCCTCCTCAAACGTATGCATCATAAGTGCCCTGCCAATACCCCTGTTCTGGAATTCAGGAAGTACACTGAGAGGACCGAACGTGAGCACCTCGTGCGTTTTTCCTGAAGGCTCCTCGATCCTGGCCTTTGTGTATATAATATGGCCAACGATCCTGCCGTCCGCTTCGGCGACATAGTCAAGCTCAGGCACAAAAGACGGGCATTTGCGTATCCTGTGGACAAGCAGGTGCTCGTCACAGAAACCGCGGATGCATCTCCAGAAAGCTTCGCGTGTCAGTTCCTCAACAACGTGGTAGTCTTCAGGACGTTCAAGTCTCAGAACGATATCCAGGTTTGCCATTTCCAGACCTCCACTCTTTATGCTGTGTTATTTGCGTTGCGGTCGTTATGAATCGTCACCCGGCAGCCCAATGCGCTTTTTAATTAGTGACTGCTGCCGGTTCATGTACCATTTCTATTTCCTGAACACAGCGCATAAGGTTTCCGATCCAGCGTAATAAGGGGTTCCGGTCACATCTGCATAAAACCCGTCACATGTGAATCCTGCCGGCAGCACTTCGTCCAGCAGGGAGTCCGTTGTGAAGCTGGTGTCCCAGATGTTGTAGCAATGCACTGCGTTCTCTTCTATAATAACATACCTGTCGAGAGAGACGTTTTCGTTATAACGGTATACTGCATTCAGGCAGATGTAGGGTCCGGCGCTCCAGAACCCGCCCTGAGGGCAGATTTCCCATGATGTGCCTTCCTGTATGCCCGAGGTGCGCACTGGCGTGAAAACATCGAAAAGGAACCTGCCTCCCGGCTTCAGAGCCCGGTAAATGCGCCGCAGCAGTTCGTCGCGCTCATCGGGTATCAGCGCCCCATAATCGCAATAAATGAGTGTGATCATATCGAAAGCATTTCCACAAACCGCACCCTGTCATATATCTCTTAACTTTATACACTTATCATCAGACACGGCGCTGAGCAATACAGTTCAGCTGGCGTGCCAGGCCATTTTCAGAAGAAACTCAGCTGTTCCGGCTGTTTGACCTCATAAGTATGCAGATACCTGAAAATCTCATTGTTATCGCAGACGATGCCATGCTTCCTGCACTCGTCATGTAAAATTGCCATCAGCCTGTCATTGTTGTCGCTCATCACTTCGTACCTGTAGCCGTATTTTTTGTGATACTTCTGCCTGAGGCCGGGGAAATGCCCGTCCAGCTTCGAATAGAAATACTCCCGGCTGCCTTCCCGCAATGTGAGGCCCATGCCAAAGCAGATGATCCCATATACCTTCGCCCTGACACAGTAATCGAGAATGCCCCTGAGATTCTCCTCCGTATCGTTGATGAAGGGCAGGATCGGGGCCAGCCATACGACCGTGGGTATCCCGTTTTCGTTCATTATTCTGAGTACCTCGTAACGTTCCCTGGTGGTGCAGACTGCCGGTTCAAGGATCCTGCAGAGGTTTTCATCATATGTTGTGAGCGTCATCTGGACCACGCATTTGGATTTGCTGTTTATGCCCTTCAGAAGTTCCAGGTCCCTGAGGATAAGGTTCGACTTCGTCTGGACTGCAACACCGAAACCATACATTTCTATGATTTCGAGGCATTTCCTCGTATAGCCCAGCCTGGCTTCGATATGCATGTAAGGATCGCACATGCTGCCGGTGCAGATCATGCACTTTTTCCGCTTTTTTCTCAACGCAGCTTCCAGCAGTTCGGGAGCATTGACCTTGACCTCTATGTCTTCGAAATCATGGTCCATATTATAGCATTTGCTCCTGCTGTCGCAGTAAATGCATCCATGGCTGCAGCCACGGTAAATATTCATCCCGTTTTGCGACGACAGTATCGTTTTAGCTTCCTTAAAATGCATAATAGCTGTCCCTTTTCCGCACCTGGCACTTCTGTCAGATACTTATCACCAGGCGCAACATCGACATTGATTTTTCAAATACCTGACTGGCATGCCTGGCGCCATTGGTTACTTACTGAACACGAAACCCTCCAGTTCGCAGATCGGCCGGTTTTCGAAGCCTGGTTTGGCAAAGTCCCAGACGTCTCCGTACTTGTCCTCGAAAACGAAATACAGCGCGTGCCTTCCGGTCACACACCGGACAGCGGAGTAAATTATACTGTCGTCCAGGCCGATATCGCATCGGCCTATTTCCATGCCTTCCTTCCAGTCGTCGATGAGGATCCTGACCTGTCCCCGGGCCCCGCAGCCTCTTATTTTCGCAGAGAATTCCATGGTCCTGCTGGAGTGATCCTCTCCGAAGTCGAAATATTTGAAACCGATGACGCATCCGTCAGTGATATTGACCACTGCCCTCTGGAAGATGTTCCTTTCCGTTATATAGCATCCGCCTTTCAGCACGCATGCTATGTCTGCCGGGACGTACCGGTACGGAGACAGTGATCCCTCAAAGCCCAGGGACGTCATCTCGACCTGCGGGATCCTCCCGTCGTCCAGGATCTCTATGCGTTCTACGCATGCACGTCTTGAAAATACCGAGTTGTTGGTCATCCTGTGGTAAAACACGTACCACTGCCCGTTTATATTGCAGATGGAGCCATGGTTATTCCCGCCAGGATAGTCGACCCCGTTGTCGATGATCGTACCGCCGTATTCGAACGGGCCCGTGGGTGACTTGCTGACGGCATAGTCCAGCCGGCTCCCCTTCCTTGGCGAGTATATCAGGTAATACCTGTCCCCGATCTTGCGCGGCGAGCAGGCCTCATAAAAATCCGACGGTCCGTTTCCGGCCGGTATGATGTCCTTCCTGACGGAGCCTGGCAGTATCTCATACATATTTTCCGGGTTTATCTCGGCCATGTATGACCTCTCGAATCCCCAGTAAATATAGACCCTGCCGTCATCGTCGACCAGGACGCCCGGATCGACGAAAACTCCCCTGTCCATATCATTCTCATACATAGCAGGAACGCGGTACTGCGATAGCAGCCTGAAAGGCCCTTCAGGCCTGTCGCTCACGGCGACGCAGCCTTTGGCATAGAAAATATATGCGTACAGGTAGTACTTCCCATCCTTTTCGATTACATCCGGCGCATACAGTTCGCCGTCGGTCCACGGCGTATCGCTTTCGTGGTCGCGGTCAGCCCGCGTGTGGAACGAATCCCCGTGGCATATCCAGTTGTTCAGGTCGTTCACGTCCGCAGACCAGACTTTCAGCTTAAAATCACAGAACTTGCCTGACCCTGCTGTGTCATGGGAACCGTATACGTAGACCCTGTTCCCGAAAACCCTCGGTTCACCGTCCGGTATATACTCCCAGTTCGGCAGATATGGATTGGCCATCTTTATCCTCCCCTGTTCAGTTTGCCCGGCATGCAAGCTGGCACTTATTATTTAGCACGGCGTCGAGTGATAACTGACCGTCACTTCAGGTACCTGATTGACATGCCAGGCACCTCATTTTATTTGCTGTTACGCACGACGAGTCCATACGTCTCTTCTATGACGCGCCAGTGATTGGGCGCCGAAAAGCCATGGCCTTCTCCCCGGAACACTTCTATTCTCGCATTGGGATACAGGTCAGCTGCTCTCAGTCCATATTCGACCGGCACTACTTCATCCTTGTCCCCGTGGAATATAAGGACTTCCCTGTCATATTTCCCGATGTGTTCATATATGTCGTATCCATGGACCGCTTCGATATACGGTCTGCCCAGCGTTACTCCCCAGAATTCGTAGCGGTCAGGTATGCTCTCGCGCGTTGGGAACCACCTGTTCCAGTCGTCGGGAATGCAAAGGGCAGGAAACACCAGTACCAGTCCCTTTATGTCTTCAGCGTACTCATCGGCTGTCAGGGCTGAAACAGCTCCTCCCTGGCTCAGTCCGAACAGGAATATGTTGCCTGTGTCAACGCGGTCCCATTTCTTAACGTTTTCCAATACGGCGACCAGGTCCTCTTTTTCCGTGAAAAGAGACATTTCATATGTCTTCATGCTGCTCCTGGAGTTTACGGATCCTCCGCAGAAATCGAAGCGATACGTGGCTACGCCTCTTGATACCAGGTATTCGCTGTATTCCGCGAAATCGTCCGCCGTTCCGTTGAAGCCGTGGCAGAAGATGACGATCGGCCACTTGCCCTCCCCTTCGGGAAATTCGGCTATGCCGTAAACCGTCCGCCCATGGTGCCCGATCTGGATAACTTCTCTCGTCATGCGCCCCACTCCTTCTTCACAAAAACGATCCCACTGTTATTCATCGGCATTTCGCATCAAGTTCCATCCGGTGGATTGTCATACCCCGGCTCATCTGCGGCAGGTCTCTTACGCCGGTTCTCTGCCATTGTCCTCGCATAATCGCGGAAAGCAAGCAACTGCGCCCTGTTCCACGCGACGCCGCCGACTTTCCTTTCGGCTTCGCTGACCGGCCTGTCACAACTGTATACTTCCAGGGCCTTTTCAACAAGCGCCGTATACTCCTCCGGAAGGTTCCTGATCCCCCACGATCCGCCTTCATACTTGCTGAGCACCTGCCGGCCGTCTTCCTGAAGCAGCTGCAGGACCCGGCAGATGTTAAGTATGCAGTAATACGGCGACCCACATATATTCTCGTCCGCAACGATCCAGTCAAAATCGGCAAGCACCGAACGCATGAAATCCTGCCAGTCCACCTCACCGAACACCTCATCGACGGGCTTCCCGTACAGGCACACTCCACGCTTCCGGACACACATCAGATGGGCAGGAAGATCAGGATCAACAAAGCCTTTTCCGTATTCCATCCTGTCTTCGAGCACCATCTGGTGCACCGCCTTGCTGTAATGCAGTTCATACGGGATCCGGCCAGGGACTGTCCGGGCGGTTTCCAGCGTTATTATGCTGAGTTCTATACTGCCTGCCGTCGGACGTCTTTCGGCATATTCGGCAATCAGACGGTTGAGGCTTGCGGCAAAGGCAGCTTCAAGGCTCCGGTAAACAACAATGATGATATCGATATCGCTTTTGGGCGGAAAATAGCTGCCCATGGCCAGCGACCGTAAGATTGTCGCCCAGCCTGTCCTTCAGCATCTCAACCAGTCCCATGACGTAATCACGTATCTTTCTGTCGCAGTCCGGCCAGGACTGCGGCCTGATTTTCACATAAGTCGCCGTAAGATTATCAGTTATCGATCCGAATCACTCCGGGTACTCCTGTAAGGAATAATCTATAAAAAAAGCCTTCGACCGCCAAACAGCCACATACTGCAAAACCATCAGCTTTCCCGGCATGCCCGTTCCTTTTCGGTTGAAGCGTCACGAAACAATGGAGCAGAATACTCTGCTTTACACAGCGGTCAGATGGATCAGCTTCCCCTTGAAGTCGCCGTGCAGGCCGGTCATGTTTATGCCGGCATACATCAGCGCGCTGCCGGTGTAAGTTTCGCCTGTCTGTTCGTCCCTGTAGACGGTGTTCTCATCGAGCCCTTTCAATCGTATCCTGCGGCTCTTGTAGTTAGGTCGCTGCATGACCTGTATATATGTTACAAGCGCTTCCCTCTTGTCTTTCGACACGACCATCCATGCGTCATACAGGCGATTCTCACCGTAATCGGCTATCCTGTAATAGTCCCCCTCGCGGATAAGGTCGTTGTACCTGTGGTACATCTTTACCTGTTCGGGGATCATTTCCCTGTCTTCCTTCGGGATCCTTGTCACATCCAGCTCATACCCGAAAGTGCCGGCCAGCGCCACGTAGCCCCTTGTCTCAAAGGGCGTCGTCCTGCCGAGGACATGGTTGGGGCAGTCGCTCACATGCGCCCCGATCGTCGAAAGCGGGTACACCATCGCTGTTCCGCGCTGTATTATCAAACGTTCAATGGCATCGGTATCGTCGGAGCACCAGATCTGCGGGCAGTAGTACAATATGCCCGGATCGAACCTTGCTCCTCCGCCCGAACAGCCTTCTACCAGGATATGCGGAAAATCCGTGGTCAGTCGCTCCAGCATCCGGTAGACGGCCAGCACGTACCTGTGGGATATTTCACCCTGCCTTTCAGGGGGCAGATAATTGCTGCCGAGATCGGTCAGCGGGCGGTTCATGTCCCACTTCACATACCTGATGTTGGCCTCCGACAGTATTTTCTTCAACATGCCGTAAACGGTCTCGACAACCTCGGGATTCGTCAGGTCCAGCACCAGCTGGTTCCGCGACAGGCCAGGAGTGCGGCCTTCTATGTGTATGCACCAGTCCGGATGGGCGCGGTACAGGTCCGAATCCGGCGAGACCATTTCAGGCTCGAACCATATCCCGAAGTCCATGCCAAGCCTGTTGACTTCATCCACAAGGTATTTCAGCCCGCCCTTTATTTTCTCTTCGTTGACGACCCAGTCGCCAAGCGAACAGTTGTCGTTGTTGCGCTTCCCGAACCAGCCGTCGTCCATGACCAGCATCTCGATACCCAGGGCAGACGCCTCCCTGGCAATAGCCAGCAGCTTTTCGGTATCGAAGTCGAAATAGGTGGCCTCCCAGTTATTGATCAGGACAGGCCTCTTTTTGTTCCTGTACGGGCTCCTGATAAGGTGGCCGCGGTAGAGGTCATGGAAAGTCCGCGTCATACCACCTATGCCCTGGTATGAAAAGACCATCACGACTTCCGGGGCAATGAACTCCCCGCCCGGTTCCAGAAGCCATTCAAAATCCGTGGGGTTGATGCCCATGGCCACCCTGGTCGTTTCGAACTGTCCGCCTTCGACACAGGCATAGAAGTTCCCCGAGTATACGAAATTGAAGCCGTAGACCTCGCCGGAATCCTCCGTCGCATCGGGCCTGACAACTGCTACGAAGGGGTTGCACTGGTGCCCTGGTTCTCCGCGGTTCGACGAGAATATTTTCTTCCCGAGCCCGGCAGGGATCCTCTGGACATGCCTTTCCCTCGCCCATGAACCGTGAAGCGATATGATATCGAAATCCGCGCCATCAAGGTCGACGCAGCACGAGAGCGCCTTCTTCAGCCAGACCGGATCCCGGCCGTTGTTCCTGAACCTCACGCTCCTGGTGATAACGTCCAGTTTTTCGAAGGCAGTATAGACAAGGACCACTTCTAGTCCAAGCACCGGGTCTTCGCAGAAAAGTTCAAGGGTCGTGCAGTCATCCTCGTTCCCGAAAGTGGCCGGCAGCCCCTCCAGCTTCGGCTTACCGCCCGTTATCCTGTGGGACACGTACTGCAGCTTGCTGACGGCATGTCCGTTCACATCGCGGATCTCCAGGCAGGTTTCGCGGAAATCGCCTATCCCGTGCGTCGGGTATTCCTGCGGAAACGTGTCATAGAACGAAAGCCTGTCCCTTTTGTTCTTCGAAGGAACGAACGGGTACTCGTTTATGCGCATCAGGCTCTCCGGCGAAAAATGGCCGTCGGCGATGCGTCTGCCAAAATATACATGTCCGATGAAATTCTCATCATCGACGATGCCGATGATATATGACGTGTTATTGGCATCGAGCTTGAATATCCTCTTATCTGCGAAATATTTAACTCCCATGGCGATCCTCCCGCATCAGGTGTTGCCGGAAAATACCGCGGCGTTTTAAAAATCCACCGCTCTGCTGCATATGATATTTTCCCGTCACCGGTTAATTATACCATAAGTTGCCCTTCCCATCGAACATGTCGGAAATTAGGATCCCAAAAATCTTCCCAAACTTTTGCAGCTTTTTTGCGGTCTAAAGAGTATAAAGGATGGAGGGTTGAAGATATGTCATACAGGTCCTGTCGGCCGACGGACTTTGAAGCGTTCGTGACAAGGCATGAAAACAGCCTGTTTCGCGCCGCCCTCGCAATTATGGGAAACGTGTCCGATGCCGAGGATATATTGCAGGAAACATTTCTGCGGGCATACGAAAAAGCCCCGGAATTTGCTTCAGACAAGCATGAAAGAGCATGGCTCATGAAGGTTGCGGTCAACCTTTGCAAAAGTAAACTCCGCTCACCATGGCACAGGCGCAGGGTCGAGCTTACCGAATCATATCCTGCATCCGGGCCGGAACAGCATGAACTCCTGGAGCAGGTCATGGCACTGCCTCCAAAATACCGCACTGTGATCCACCTGTATTACTACGAAGGGTATTCTGCCAAAGAGATTTCGGAACTGACCGGACAAAAGGAGTCCACGGTAAGGAGCCACCTGGCACGCGCCCGTCAGAAGCTGAGATCGGTCCTGGAGGAGGAAGACTATGAAGTCATATAAAGAATATATGGATAGGATAACGGTACCGGGTCCGCTGCACCAGAAGCTCGTATCCCGTGCCTCTGAGAAAGGCACGGCGGGAGAGGCATTCAAAAGCCCGGCACAAGGCACGGAAAACAGGCGCAGGGGCCGGGTCGCAGCATTCAGGCGGTATGCCGCGGCTTTTGCAAGCCTTGCAGTCGTGCTGGTATGCATCTGTGCCACACCGCATTTATGGAAAAAAACCGCTTCATCTGACGGGCAGCCCGACAACACCGGATCCCTGCTCCCCGATGGTTCTTTATCAGAGCCATTTTCGGCACCTTCAGATGAACCTTCAGTTGGATCGTTTACCATTTCAAAGGCAGGATCCGACCCGACTGCCGGAAACGGCGAAACTCAAGGCGATATACAGCACAATGGAGTCCCGCATGTTTCGGATCAAGGCGGAGACCCGTCTGCATCCGACGTGTCCGTCAAATACATCACGGAACCCGATGGACCTGATTCCGGTCCGTTTGGCATCAGCACCGTTTCCCGCAATGACCTGGGCCTTGACGAGGCCCGCGCCGACGCCGATTTCGGCGCTTACCTGCCAAAAAGCGTCCCCTCCGGGTTCGCTTTTGAATCAGCCGTCCGCTTCACTGACAACGAAAGGGACTTCCTCAGAGTCCTCTGGACCAGGGGCATGGATGAGATACTCTGGAGCGTTTCCAGGCTTGAGGAAAAAGACAAGGCGAGGATAACGTCCGTGGCCGACAGGGAAAACTACGACCTTGCGCTGTATCCCGCACCCCGCGCCGGATCAGTGCCGGAGGAACTGAGGGAGATCGTGGATGACCCGATTTTCAGGATAGAAGATCTGACGCTCGACGCGGTAAAGGCACGTTCTGTTGAAGTTGCTGACGCCGGCGATATTCCCGGCCCCCGGATGAGCTTCAGCGTATTGTACGGTGATATCCTGGTAAAGCTCAATGTAAAGGGAGCTTCGCCGGAAGAAATCTATGATATCCTGAAAGGAATCGGTGCTTCCCTGTGACCGGTCATTCATCCACATATCCCGTTGTAGTATCGATGACGACGGTCCAGTTCTTCCAGTCGACCCCGAAATCAAGCTCTTTCGCAATGTCCCTGAGCTTGAAGTAATTGTTCCCGTTTATGTTGTAGGCAGTCGGGAAAACTTCGTTATCACCGATAAATATCCTGGCATTCGCAGGCATTGCTTTTTCGTAGGAATCCAGGTCATTTGCAAGCTCACCGCCCACCTCCGTGTAGGCTTCCCCCGGTATTATCGCTATTGACTTGCTCGCCGAGTCCCAGGTGACTTCAAACTGCTTTTCGGTCCCCCTGAGAAGCATCGCCAGGTCACGCAGCTTGATGTAATTATTGCCCCTGATCTTGCAAAGGATGATGTCCGTCGTGTTGCCGTTTACCGATACATGGGTTTTGGAGCACACGGCGCCTGTCCCCTCGTACCTGTACATTTTGCGGATCGTCGTGAAATTTTTGAAATTCTCGCCAAGCAACGTGTCCAGGCAATCGACCTTGTTTTTCAGCACGCCTGTCGAGTCATTATCGACAGCCACCATCAGGAATGCCTGGGAGTAATCACCCGCTGCGACATGCGCGAAGGTCTCCGCAAAATCTTCGCGGAAACTCTGCCGCGCGTATTCCGT
>CZCB01000211.1_pt1 | contig 25368 bp, 26 predicted proteins | sample 591991 | NCBI WGS metagenome assembly CZCB01 (sample SAMEA3556809, study PRJEB10932) | anaerobic digester metagenome
CCATAGGCAATAGAGCCTGTACCTGCTATGACTATTATGCCTTCCAGTGCGCCGGCGCCGGCTACCAATGCAATCTCTGCATCATTTTTTATAATTATATTTCCTGCTATACCTAGCCCTTCTATTATATTCCTCAACAGCTCCCTTTGATGGGGCCTATCGGCTCCGGCAGTACCTACACATATAGATAGGCAATCTTCCATTTTTAGATCACTATCAGCCAATGCACCTACAATCAGCTCCTTTAATACTGCCTCCACCTCTCCAGGTGATTGTGCACTTAAATTGGTAGGACCACCTTCACTGCTCAATAGCTCCATTCCGTCCAAAGACAATATTTTTAGGACGCTTCCCGTCCCACCTCCATCTATACCCATCACATATTTCATATTGCAATCACTCCATATCCACAGAAACTGGTAATGTGCCTACAGGAGTTTTATCACCTGATAAAACTTCTACAACGCTGTGTATAGATAGGGGGGTATATTCATAAGCACATATATATGTGGGAATATATTTAAATTTGGAGATATCATAGGGATTTCTAAGGGCCACCACCACAACGTTTTTATTATGACTATATATCTCCTCTACGAGTTTAGCTTGTCTTTCATTTAAATTTGCATTGTATGTTCCAACTATGACAAGTTCTTTATCCTTTGCCTTCTCTACAATATCTTCTATATATGAGTCATCTGGCTCTACATCCATCACACTATATTCGCCACCAAACCTCTGTACCACCATCTGTGCAAAGGAAGGTGTTTCACTATCATTATCTTCCACACCCGTCATAGTAATAGGATCAGGTGATATTGCTATTATGCTGTCAGTCTCCACAGGTAAGAGCTTTTTTTCATCCTTAACTAAAGTTATACTATCTAAACTTATATCTCTAGCTACAGCTCTATGTCCACTATTCCCTACTATGGATGTCCTCTCTTCTATGGTTCCCGGCATATCGTATAAAATTTTATATTTCTCTTTTACAGCAAGTATTCTCTCTACCGAATCATCTATCTTCTCCACGGGAATATCCCCTTCCATCACTGCCTTCTCTATGGCTTCCACAGTGGCTATTTGTGTTTCCAATGTATGGGATACCAGTATAATGTCGGCGCCGGCTTTTATCGCCTCTATTGCCGCATTCGACGTACCGAAATAAGTTGATATGGCCTTCATCTCCATACAATCTGTGATCACTATACCATCAAAACCCAATTCCTCTCTCAATAATTTAGTTATTACATTATAAGAAAGGGTAGCAGGTAGCTCTTTTTCCAAGGCTTTAAACAATATATGGGCTGTCATTATAGCATCTAATCCGCCATCTATTGCCTTTTTAAATGGATATAATTCTACTTCCCTTAGCCTATTTAATGAATGGGATATACTTGGAAGGGCTATATGGGAATCTACCTCAGTATCACCATGACCGGGGAAATGTTTACCAGTTGCTACGACTCCCGCCCTTTGCAAAGCCCTTATATAATTCAGGCCAAATTCTGCTACATATTTAGGATCTTCACCATAAGAGCGCACACCTATTATGGGATTTAGCGGATTATTATTCACATCAAGGGATGGAGCTAAATTCATATTTATACCTAGAACTTTAAGTTCCCTACCCATTATTGTACCTACTTTACCTGCATTATCTGGATCACCTGTGGCAGCTATCGCCATATTTCCAGGTAAAAAGGTTGCATCTGAAAATATCCTAGTCACCATACCCCCTTCTTGATCTATGGATATAAAAGCTGGTATACCTATACTTTCCATCATACTTCTTTGGATTTCACCTGTTAGTTTAGACAATTCTCGGCTATCTCCCACATTCCTTGAAAACAATATAATATTTCCTATATTATAATTGCATATAAGTTTTTTTACATGATCGTCGAAATATTTAGATGGAAAACCCGCCATTATCATCTGGCCTATCTTTTGCTTTAACGTCATATCCTCTATCTTCATCAATAAATCCTCCTGTTATACAAAAAGTATTATACTAACTCTTTTCATCAGTACATTATATACTTTTGTCTTATCTTTTCAAACTCTCTTAATTCTTCTTCACAACTACATAGATAGTCATCCACAGCATCTGCTATTATTGCCTCCCGAAGTTTGTTTGTTCCAGATAAGAGGTCAAAGAAAGGATGTCCTCCACTAGAAGATGGTTCTAAAAATTTAAATTCTTCATAATTACTTACTAAATTGTGTATTATAGAAATGCCTATTTTAAACGCCTCTATGGCATCCCTATCTCTTACATGTATTTGTATTCCTTCGCATAATTCTCCCTTATATTTTGAAAACACAGGGGTGAAATAATGGGGTCTAAATATTACACCTTCCATATTCATACTATTTAATTCATATGCCAATTTATCTCCATCCATCCAAGGTGCACCAATAAGCTCAAAGGGCTTTGTCGTTCCCCTTCCCTCCGATACATTTGTACCTTCAAAAAGACATGTACCTATATATAATAGGGCCGTATCTACTGTGGGAATATTGGGAGATGGGGCTATAAACTCAAGATTTGTATCCTCAAAATACATATCCCTACTCCAACCTTCTAGCTCCATCACTTTTAAATCACAGCCAATATTGAATTCTGTATTGAATAGTTTTGCAAGTTCCCCTATTGTAAGCCCATACCTTACAGGAATAGGATACATACCGACAAAAGATGAAAACTCAGTATCTAATATATTCCCTTCTAACTTTATCCCACCTAATGGATTTGGGCGATCGAGTACAATAAACCGTTTCCCAAGCTCCGCTGCAGACTCCATGGCATACGCCATAGTATATATATATGTATAATATCTTGCCCCTACATCTTGTATATCAAATACTAGCACATCTATATCTTTTAACATCTCTTTCGTAGGTTTTCTATTATCACCGTATAGACTATATACCTTTACACCTGTCTTTCTATCTATATAATCAGGTACTTGGGCACCTGCCTGAAATTCCCCCCTCACTCCATGTTCAGGAGAAAATAGGCATATAAGTTCGCTACTTTCTTTTAAAATGTCTACAGTACTATTTAAATCTCTATCCACACCCGTATAATTGGTTATAAGGCCTAATTTTAAGCCTTGGAGTATATCCATTTCTTCCTTTAACACATCTATCCCGCATTTGACTTTATCCATGACTATCTATCCTCCTCTATCAATGCAAATTTTTTACCAGGATGAATATATTTAAGACATCTTATATCGCTCTCAGCTACTCTCCCCACTACATTTACCCTCGGATCAGCTGGTAGAGCTGTTCGTACTATTTGCAGTTCTCCCATATATCTTCCCATATTTATATTATCTATTGTGATACTGCCATACTTTCTATCTATACAATTAAATGACTCTATATTTGAAGTATTATCTACTCTAGCTTCTACAGACCTGACTAAATATTCCGAGGCATCGCGCCTATTTGTATGACAATCTTTAAATATTATCTGTCTCTCTTCACAAGATACCCCATCAAATAGGTGGACACCAAGTTCTACAGTTTCTTTATCTATACCGAGTATATCCTCTATCTCCTGTTTTGATGCGTAAGCATCACCTAAATACAACCTATCCGTCATACTACCATATATGAGATCTTTTGCCGCCGCATAAGATGGCATTTTCCTATGCTCTTCCAAAGTAGGTAATCCCTCATAAAGTGGGCCACGTCTTCCCGTATCTGATGGGATAAAGCTTGATATCTCCAGGCCATACTCCTTCAGCATGTCATTCTTAGCATTGTAAAAGCTGTGAGATAGCCCCGTATATCTCCTTGGATAAAAATTATGACATGCCCCTATGTTCGTCATATTCCCTCCATATCTTAATATCTCTTCCATATATGAGCTATCTGACGTACTAGCGTTTATTACAATACTTATACCCATATTATTATTTGACATATATGCTATATCCTCTGCACTAAATCCATAATCTATTCTAATTTCATCTATACCCATATCATAGAATACTGACAAATTATCAATCTTTGCATTAAATCTTTTAAATATTTGTGAGGATACATCCACAGATGTGTGTAATCCTTCTTTTTTTATATATCTTATAAGATCTATTGTCTTTTCGATTTCTTTTTTACTACTTGATATATTAAATGAGGTAAATACATTTGGTACCCCTAAATTTTTCGCCATTTGAATATATTTCATGTTCTTTTCATATGTATACTCATCGCTAGTATATACGGAAATACCGAGTTCCAAATCATTCCCTCCCTACCTTAAACTATTTTTAGTCTATCTTATATCTATAACAGATTATCTCTTATCTATAACAGATAATCTCTATCAACCAACAAATTAGTCTACAAAAATACCTAATCCCGCAACCAATATTTCTAACATTGAACTTGAATTATAATAAAATAAATTAATCTATATTTTTGATGCCCATATACAATTATGAAATACCCTTCTAAACCTCACTATATAATTATTATCTCTAGATGGATGAACCCTATTTGTAAGAAGGATTACATATATATCATTTTCTATATCAATCCATATGGAAGTACCAGTAAAACCTGTATGTCCAAATGCCTTAGACGATATTATATCTCCACCTGACGATATGCGTTCCTTATCTCCTTTTACACACCATCCCAAAGCTCTATCTTCATTGAGAGTATTTGTATAATTTTTTATCATAGTTCTAAATGTAACAGGTGAGAGAAATGTCCTGCCATCTATTTTTCCCCCGTTTATGAGCACAGTCCCAAACTTAATCATATCATCTATATTGGAAAATAAACCTGCATGTCCAGATACACCACCAAAAAATCTACCATTTTCATCATGACATTCCCCGATTACAACCTTGCCGCTAACCTTATCTATCTCTGTTGCAGCTACATTATCTGTAGTGGGATTAAAACACGTATGTAACATACCAAGAGGCATAAATACATATCTGCGACACAAGACATCTAAACTCTCCCCGCCTATTTGCTCTAATACATAACCAAGAACTATAAAACCTAGGTCACTGTATCTTACCTGTGCCCCAGGCAAATAATCAAGTTCCACATCTGATATATATCTTATTGCATCTTCATAATCACTACATAATTCATACAGGGGTAGATGACTTGGCAATCCCGACGTATGCGTCAATAGATGAAATAAAGTAATCCTTTCCTTTTCATCATTTTTAAACTCGGGGATATACTCAACTACCCTATCATGTAGGGTTATTAAGCCCTTCTCCAAAAATCTCATAGCTAACATGGTAGTTCCTACAACTTTAGTCAAAGACGCCAAATCATATAGAGTTTCCCTATCTAGTCCTAATACTTTGGGATATAAAGAGGCCTTACCAAATTGACATATCTTATACACCTTATCTTTGTTTCCCACAGCTGCAGTTGCACTAGGGAAATCCCCCTCTTTTACTCCCCTTTCTAATAATGCCAATGCATATTCCAATCTATTTTTATCTAACATATTAGCCATCCTTTTCTCCTAGAATGAAGATAAACTTCAATCACATCTATAAACGAACTAATACAACTAGTTAGGAGGCAATTGAAATCCCAATTGCCTCCTATCCAACTAAATATGATGACTTTTATTTACTTATCATCTGCCATGCTTCATTACCCTGGTCTAATATATCCTGTAACCCTACTGGTTTGAGTTTTTCATATTGATTATAAAATTCATCTATGGAAATTTCCCCTGTTATACACTGTGCCAACATGGCTTCTATCTGAGGGAAAACATCTCCCTGCTTTTCTGTATAGGCCTCAGTATTTAAAGTAGGTGTTGGAGTAAAGAAGTAATCTTCACCTACATACAGTGCATCATAGAAAAACTGCATAGGCTCTGGAAGTTCTTCATATTCCATTCCGCCTAGTGTTATCTGCATAAATGCATCTTCAGTAAATAGATGGGGGAATGGTGTAAGATTAAGCCCTGCTTTTCTGGCATTTTCAAAAGAATCAACATAAGGTGATTTCAATACAAGTCGAGAATCTTCACGTTCATGGTGCTCCCCTTCAATTCCATATGACATCAAATTAATTCCTTCTTCACTAAATACATAATTAAAGAATTTTACAATGTCTTCTGCTTTATCTTCTCCTGCTATGGTAATTGTAGCAGTAGGTGTAACCCTTACCCTAGATGGTATACCCTGTTTACCATTGGGACCTTGTATGGGTTTTACTCCAATCATTGCCGCATCAGGATCAATTTCTCGAAGAACCTCTGTAGTACGCCTTGTATTAGCTGCCCATGTCATTACAGAACCTGCTAAGTTTGCATCACATACTTTCTCTAGTCCTGGATTGTCAACAAATGTTCCCCGTGTAGCAAATTCCTTATCAAGTAATCCTTCCTTGTACATATAGCGCATTTCTTCTAAAAATGTCTTAAATTCAGGTAGTTCATACATAAGTGTATAATTACCATCAGCATCTTCTGTAAAACCAATTTTATTAGATACATTTATCCCAAAGGCTGGCAATAATCCATAGACATCCCCTGCATATGGTATCTCATTTGTAGGATCGCCATCACCATTGGCATCTTCATCTTTGAATGCATGCCATGCTTCTTTCCATTCATCCCATGTTTCAGGGACTTTGTCAATTCCTACTCTATCTAGCCAATCTTTGCGGATCTGCATAGCATAAGCAGGAGGAAAATCAAGGATAAATGGTATTGCATATATATTCCCATCTACTGCTTCACGCATATATGGATAATCTTCCTCTTCAAGGTAAGCCAAAATATTTTGCCCATGTTCCTTAAGAAGATCATCTAAGGGAATTATAGCGCCTTCATCTATCAATGTAGAAGTAGGTGCTTGAGCAATCATATCCGGTATGTCATCAGATGCTAACGTAACGGTTACTTTATCTTCATATTGCTCTACTGGATACCATCTAAACTCTATCTCTGTATTAGTCCTTCTCATCAATTCTTCAATTATTACATTTTCCTCTTCTGGATACTCTGGATGGTCTCCCCAAATATTACTCATATAGCTAAACTTTAAAGTTTCCTCAAATAGGGTGTCACCATTTGCCTCCCCTTCTTCGTCATCTCCCTTTTCTTTTGAGACATCTGGTGTGCCTTCTGGTGTTTTAATGTCAGAATCTTTTCCTGACGAGCAACCAGTAAATAGCGTTGCCAAGATCATAATAGCTAGCATTAACCCTACAATTCTCTTACTTATCTTGTTCATCTTAATTTATTCTCCTTTCACACTCTGTTATTTATTTAATGTAAGATCAACCCTTTACAGAGCCAATCATTACACCCTTAACAAAATACTGTTGAAGAAATGGATAGATTATAAGCATGGGTATCAATGATACGAAGATAACTGCATTTTGTATTTGTTGTGACACCACCATACTTCCATCTCCAGCATGAACAGCTGCATCAACTTCATATACCTTACCTGATGCCTCTAGTACAATATTGTGTAAAACCACTTGCAAAGTATATTTACTCCTATCATTTAAATACATCAAGGCCGGCAAAAAACTATTCCAATGACCAACTATAAACCATAGTGCTATAGTTGCCAATACAGGTTTTGACACTGGCAATACAATCTTGGTCATACATATAAAATCATTAGCTCCATCTAGTTTTGCCGATTCAATTAGCGATATGGGTATATTGACAAAGAAACTTCTCAGTACAATGATGTAATAAGCCGGAGCCAAAGATGTTAAAATTAATGCCCAATGTGAATTTAAAAGATTAAGCTCCCTTACAACCAAATAAGTAGGTATTAAACCACCACTAAACCACATTGTAAATAGAATCATAAAACTATATATTTTCTTTCCATAAAATCACCAAATGCCATAGGATATGCAGCAAGAGAACTCATTGCCAATCCTAATACACATCCAACAACTGCTACAAAAATAGTATTTCCATAAGATCTCCATATGTGTTTATTTGTAAATATATTTTCATATGCCTTAACTGTAAATTGTTTCGGGAAAAAACTCACTTCTCCTCTTAATACCGGTGCACTTCCACTCAATGAAATAGCTAATACATTTAATATCGGATAGAGGAATATAATTGCCAAAATACACATGAGTATTTTATTAAAGACAAACATATCAACTGCTGTTGCAAAACTATAATTGTTATTTACCATTCCCTTTTTATATACATATGTGGATAAAACCTCAGATACTGCAAGATTATGCGGATTTTGTAATAGATATACTTTCTCAAATCCTACCGACAATAACGTTCCCATCCTCAATATGAGCATAACTACTATTGTCCCTGCAATGCCAGGTATTGTTATATATAATGTTTGCTTAAAACGCCCAGCACCATCAATTACAGCTGCCTCATATAGCTCAGGATCTATACCTGACAATGCAGATAAATATATTATAGAACCCCATCCTACCTCTTGCCAAATACCTGATATAACCATTATAGGTCGAAAATACTTTGCCTCACCTAGAAAATAAATTGCTTCTTTGCCCATACTCTTAATAATGGAGTTAATCACTCCTATAGAAGGAGATAGAATGTTTTTAATCATGCTTACTACAACTACCATAGATAAAAAATGTGGCAAATAACTCACAGTTTGAACAGTTTTTTTAAATTTCCCATCCATAAGTTCATTTAATAACAATGCAAATATGATCGGCGCTGTAAAGCAAAATGCCAAACTTAAAATGTTTAAATATAATGTATTCCACATAATTTGTAAAAAATCAGGATTAGCCATAAAATTCTTAAAATGTTTTAAACCCACAAATTTACTACCTTCAAAACCCTTTAATATTTTAAAATCATAAAATGCAATTCGCAACCACAACATCGGCCAATACTTAAATAATAAATAATATATAACTACAGGCAAAATCATAAAATACATGCATCTATTTGCCCATATTTTTGATTTAACTTTTTTAAAATTTTCTTTGGGCCAACGTAATTTTTTTTCTCTCTTTACATCTGTCACTGCCATTTTGCCCCTTCCTTCCATATATTTTTGTTTTATATCTATAGTAGATAATCTCTATCATTCAATAAACTTATTCTGCTGAAAATTATTTAATCCCGTAATTAATTTTTTGACATTGAGCTTGGATTACAATAATTTACATTTTTGTCCATATTCTATAGCTTTTGCTACAAAACCATTTTCCTTCTCCAATAGCTTACATGCCATATCATAATCTGCTCCAGTTTCTATCATGACTATAGCTACCTTGGGATTTTTCTTGCTTAGATTAAAATACTTTTCTGCCTCTTCGTATGATACGCCTGTTGCTAACATTATAATCCTCTTGGATCTCTCTCTGAGTTTCTTGTTTTTGGGTTTTAAATCCACCATCAAATTCTTATATACCTTACCTAACTTAATCATGCTTGCCGTCGTTATCATATTGAGTATCATCTTTTGTGCTGTTCCTGCTTTTAGTCTAGTAGAACCCATTATAACTTCAGGACCAACAACTACATTTATGCTTATATCCACTATGTCATCCATCACAGATCTTTCATTACACGTTATAGAGGCTGTAAATGCACCTCGCTTTTTTGCTTCTTCCAGTGCACCTACTACATAAGGAGCCCTGCCACTCGCCGATAAGCCTATAACTGAATCAAGCTCCGTCACTTCTTTTTTTATAACATCTGCTGCACCTTCTTCTTTATAGTCTTCTATATCCTCTTGTGCAATATTAAACGCATCACTTCCTCCTGCCATTATACCTTGAACTAACTCTGGTTCTGTTCCAAATGTAGGAGGACATTCGGCTGCATCCAATATAGCTAACCTACCACTTGTACCTGCGCCGAAATATAATAATCTCCCACCTTTTTTCATTCTCTCAACTATATTGTCAACTGCAAGGGCAATTTTATCCAAACTCTTTTCTACTGCATATGCTACTTTCTTATCTTCCTCATTCATTATTTTCAGAATCTCTATAGTATCCATAGTATCAATATTTACACTTTTCTCATTTTGTTGCTCCGTTACTAAAGAATAAAGTATATCATCCATATATCAACATCCCCTGTCTTAAATTTTTCTAATAGAGGTAGCCCCACTAGTGTTCTCCAAATATTCAAATACCTCATCATATTTTTTGATTGCTACACTTACAAATAATATATCTATTAAATTTAATTGGGCTATCCTCGATGCCATAGCTCCCATCCTAAAAATAGCTTCCTGAGATGATACAAATAAATTTATATCAGCTACTTCTACTAAAGGTGATTTGCCTACCTTTGTTATACTGATAGTAGAAGCACTCCTCTCTTTTGCCGCCTTCAGCACATCAACTACTTCACTAGTAGTGCCCGAATATGAAATGCCTACTGCTACATCATCTTCCGATAGATTTGCTGCCGATGTAAGTTGCAAATGGTTATCCTGGTAATAATTACACGGTATGTTTATTCTCATAAATTTTGTCATGGCATCATATGCCACTATACCTGATGCACCCATACCACAGAAATCTATTCTCTTGGCATTTGACAATACATCCACAGCCCTCTCTAGCTCTTCTAAATCTGTCACATGTGAAGTCTGTTCAATTGCCTCTTTATTAAAATCTACAATTTTTTGTACAATATCGGCTATGGAATCTTCTCTATCTATACCGCCATCTAATGAACTGTGTTTTACAGCTAGTGATGCAGCTATCTTTACTTTCAGATCTTGAAAACCTTTTAAATTTAATGTCTTACAAAACCTTACTATGCTTGCCTCACTAGTATTACAAGCCGATGCCAATTCTGTTATTGTCATATCTACTATTTGCTCTGGGTTATCTAATATATATTGGGCTATCTTTTTTTCTGAAGGCCTAAATGAGTCTTTTAACTCAACAATGTTAAATAATATATTTCTCATATCAGTCAATCCTTTATTAAATTTATATGCATCTTGTGTATCTCGATTATAGCATATATGTAAATAGTTTTCAAGATATTTTATTAATTTTGTAAATAATTTTCATAAATCGATATAAAAAACTCCATATCACATATCTGCAATATGGAGGTGTGAGACTATTAATTCTTTCATATACTTTTTCAATCTTTTCTGCTTTTCTCTATCTCACTGAAAAATCTCTTTCTGTTTTGTCGAACTTGACGCTTAAGTTTTATACCATCTACTACATCTGGACCAAAAAATATTAAAAAGTTTATCACTGAAACTACAGCCGCCACCTTATATGGAACAGGTTCGAAAATTACACTATATGCTATGACTATCCAATCGATCCATGCTAAATATTTTACCTTTATGGGCAGTATAAAAAATAACATCACCTGAAAATCAGGATATAAATGGGCAAATGCCAAAAAGAGAGATAGATTTATATATGTTGGTGTTGCCCCTCCCTTAGTTATAAACGCAGCTATAGTAGTACCAATCATACCCAAAAAATAATACAAATTAAATCTGAAACTTCCCCACTCATTTTCCAAATTACTACCAATTATATAATAAAAATATAAAACAAACACTATGAATATAGGCGAGGCAGACGGAGGAATGAATATATACGTAACAAGTCGCCATATTTCGCCTTTAAGTACCAACGATGGATCTAGCATAAGCTTATCTATTATATTAACTCCCGGTATCATCATAAACATATATACAACTGCATTGAGTATCACAATATATGTCATAAGATTTTTTATTGCATAACGTCCAAACTTTCTCTCTAGTTTATCTATCCATTTCATATCGACACATCTCACATCCTTTTTTAGTATTTAAAATTGAAATCTGTTTTGCTTTATAATCTACATAATTCCTAAAAAATAGGATAGTAGCGCTGTCTATTAAAGCCATTATGAATAAAAAATTACATGCAACTAGATAATACCATATAAACATGTCATTTCCAATAGTGTAAAGCAATTTTATTCTACCAAATTGTAAAGAAGTCAAATATATACGGCTTGACCTCTGAAATTTAAATTTCACGTACCATATTAGTATTAACTATCAGATATAATTTTATGGAACTACAAAGCTAGTTGCCTTCATACATATAAAAGATTAAAGCAACTAGCTTATAAACAAGGCCATATAATCCCATCGATATTTTACAAGTTAATATCTATAAACTGCTTTGCAAAGTCTTCATCTAATGGGTTATTGTCTGAAAAGAGATCTGGATCAATACTTAACATATGAAATAGGAGTTTAGTCATGCTCACTGTATCACAAACACGTGCCTGTGCATCGCCAAATTGTCCTATATACATTACACCGCTCTTTAAAAATACATCTTCTACCTTCCAAAAATGATCAGACCATATCTTTCCACAGTGTCTTCGGGATGGTATAGAAATCTCTGTCCCATCAGAAAGCACTGTATATAACTGTTCATGGGTATCGGTCAATCTCCCTGGTATATCTATCCATTCCTCTACTCCATGTATAAAAGTATTCCGTGTTAAATCTACTCCAATAAGCATTATAGTCGCCTTTCTATCTAATAGTTTTCCCCATGATGAACCTCGGGCACATGGTGTATCAAAAAGTTCATTCCCCGCAATAAAATCTTCTGCATCCTTACCCAATGCAGCTACTGAATGGGTGGGATGTAGGGAACGCACAACTCCAGGCCTCTTTCGAAATAGTTCTGTAAGTATACCTACACAAGATGGAGAATCATCAACATAAAACCTAGGATTTTCAGCATTTATGTACGACCATGTATGAGTTGGAAGTACCAATAATCCTGGCTCCATATATTCAGATAAGGCATCTAATACAGTATCAGCTCCTCCTTCTACTTCCCCTATACTCTTCATAGACGAATGGACTAGTAGTGTACCATTTCTATCAATACTTAATTTTTTTAGATCATCTAAAAGACTTTTTTTAGTATGCATATTGCTCTATCTATATCCTTTCTTTTACAATATTTTTTCCAAAAAAAATTCTTAAAACATTTATATAGATATTATACATGAAAACTCTAAAAATAAAAGTGCAAAACAGGATGGGATCTTCTTTTGGATTCTATTGGATTTTTGTATCTAAATCCCTACGTTAATTTTACGCTAACTTTTAAAAAAAGATGATACAATGTAAAATAAAGCAATTATCTAAATTCACCAATATGCATCAATACAACAATCATCATACTTTAATGATATTATCTATGCTTTTCTTTTAAATAATGAAGACCCTATTCCATATAATATAATACTGATTAATATGATTTTAACGCTAATAGACAAAACAACCTCTTTATCTAATGCCATGTAATTTGGTATATAATAATTCAACCTACCTAAAATATTTCCTTCTGTAAAATAAACACTGACAAGCAATGAGATAATTACAAAGATTGTCCATCCAGTATCTTTTGTTATATTTAAAGCTAAAAAAGATATGGAATTGTATAATAAGGCTTGCATTAATATTATTTGTAATACCATTTTATATTCAATATATCCAATAACTTTCATTGAAAGTATCAATATTATAAAGGACAACAAAATATACACTACAAAACATATTAAGTTTTTAAACAATCCCAACCTGTTTTTAGAAATATTATAAGTATAATATAACTCACCACATTCTTCACACACATATTCAGATAAGCTGAAAATAGACCACCAGCCTCCAAATAATGGGATAATATTCTGAAATACAGAAAATGATAGTTCTATATTATATTCATTGTTTCTAACTAAAAAAGAGTAAAGCAGCACCATAATAAGTACTATAAAAGGTACAAAGAAAACCTCTCCCATAAGTTTAATCTCATATCTTAATTTACTCATTAAGCTCACCAATAGTATAAAAGTATAAATCCTCTAATTCAGGCTGCATAAATATTGTATCTTTAGGTAAATCATCTCCAACAACCTTCAATTCTACATAGTCTTTTGTACTTGAAAGGACAGAGCATAAATACTTACTTTCATAGGAAGCTAATTCCTGTGGTCTTATTTTTATAGTTCCAACTTTCCCTACCATACTATCTATCAACTTACCAGTATCCCCTTTTAGTATTATGGATCCTTGATTAAAAAAAGCAATGGAATCACAGAGTATTTCTATATCCTCCACTATATGAGATGAAATAATAATATCCACATCAGTTGCTAACTTTTGTAATAAATTCCTAAATCTAACCCTTTCCTTCGGATCTAGTCCAGCAGTTGGCTCATCTACTATTAATAGATCTGGATCACCAATTAGTGCTTGGGCGATTCCAACTCTTCGTAACATCCCACCTGATAGGTTTTTAATCTTTTTATTTTTCTCTTTTTCAAGATGAACATCTACTAGAATTTTTTCTATAATTTCATTTTGATTTCCCTTGGCATTTTTCAAGATAAATACATATTCCAATGCTTCTTTCACTGTTAAATTATGAAAAAGCGAAAAGTTTTGGGGTAGATAGCCAATATTTAACCCTTTGGTATTATTTAAATCTTCTCCTTTATAATAAATGTCACCTTCATATTCTAAAAGCCCTACTATACAGCGCATTAAAGTAGTTTTACCTGCCCCATTCGGGCCCAAAAATCCAAATATACCACTCTCTATATCTACAGATAACTCGTCTAGCACCTTTTTCTTACCATAATACTTAGTAAGTTTTGATATTTGGATAACAACCATCTATCTCACCTTCCTTTTATTAGTTCTTTTAATTCTTTTACTAGATTCCACTTTTCATCTAATGTCATATCTTTAATATCATCATCAACGAACATATCCCCATCTATTATGTTATATTTCTCCATATACCATGATAAAAACACATCTAAATATCTTTTATTATCCTCATTTTGTAACATAAGGAGTTCAGGGTTTGATAAAACTAAACAAGCCAAAGATTCCTCCAGAATATATTGTTCTAGGTAGGTATATTTGTTAGTTGTTAGACTAGTATATAGTATTTTTCCTGTTTTCATAGTTTGCGTTTCACGCCCGCAAAGGAGCCCAGTTTTGATCGGAACAAAGCAAGCTATCTCTATTGGCTGAAACTCTAATTCCAATATGTTAGATAATATCTCTAGTTGCTCATTAAAGCTTTCCGTCAAATCTATGGCTTCTTCTAGTTTCACATCATCTGTATAAATTATCCTTAGTGAATCATTTGTAAATTCATTAACATACCCTCCTATGAGCATTAATCCTTCGTTACTAGTACCTATAAAACTATCTTCATCCACACTGTCAAGATTAGAATATATCTTTCTTTTACTTAGTACTTCAATTTCATAATCAATATCTGAATTATGTACTAAGGGAATTACATTTAAATGTTCATTTATGATTGCCATCACATTATTGTCCCCAGGGTATGGAAGGAATGCATAGTAGTTGGGTAATAGAGTTGCTTTTTCTCCAGCAAAAAAATACTGTGAACTCATTCCTTTATAGTCTATTGACAATTGAATAGTAGAATTCTCATCATATTCCCTATCTAATTTAATAGTGAATACATCCCTCTCTTGTTCCCACTCACATTCTTCTTCATCAAGAAGTATATTATCAATTTTAAATCCGTGGTACAAAGTCATGACAATTTCATCTGTTGGTTCCATAATGTCTAAAATAATATCTCCCGAAAACGAAAAATGATTCCTTAAATCAATTTTCCCCTTAACTTTTTTAATCTTATAACTATCTATTGTATTGTATTCTATTGTATTGTATTCTTTGGTATTTGTTGTATAGTATAAATAATCTTGTACATCTTTTCCGTAGTTATCAGTAGTTCCAGATTTATATACGAATGTTGGTTTTAAGTATATTATTGTATTAATCCCGATTAATAATGTTACAATAATCAATGCCTTAGAAGCACTTTTCTTGAATTTTGCTGTTTCATATTTTTTAAATTTAACTGCTATAAAATATAATGCCAAAATTACAAACAATATCACTACATGATGCATATATCTTTTGCTTTCTATTTCAAAACCATAAAGGTAGTTCATCCCTACATATGGATTATATTGACCTAAATTTATCCATACAAAAAAAGATTTCAACCAAATAGGATCTATATTTAACAGTGCACATATTTGCTCAAAAATTCCTACTCCTAAAGGTCCAATACTTGCCCCCACTATTAGTAAGACAAAGTAAGCTAATTTACTAGTTATAATTGCTGATGTTAGCATACCTAGAGTTGCAGAAATCATGGAACTTAATAAGAAATATAATAATATGTATTGTATACTCTCTACTATAAGCCATGATGGTGATTGATATATCTTGCCTAAAATGATAACTTCCAATATTAGAACCAAATTTATCATAATACAATAAATCCATAAGGCAATTATTTTTCCAATACTCTCTGCGAATGAATTATCCATTTTCTTTATTATCTGATCATATCCATGGTTTTTGTCTCTGATTCCTACTTGATAACCCATGAATAAAAATCCAAAAATTAATGTTTGTACCACATATGCAGATAAAGTAATTTCAGCAAGACCCCTTTGAGTTGAGAAAAAAAGAAAAAACATACTTATAGGCAAAATAATATAGAAGATTTTTTGGCGTAATATTTGTAATAGTTCATATTTGACTGTACTTTTTATTTTTTTCACTTTAACACCTGCTTTCTTTCAAACCATAGGACTCACCCATATAAAAATATAAGCGAGTCCTATGGTTTTGCCCAAATTTTTGTGTCAAATAATATTGTTATATTGTCAAATTATTAATCTATATGTATATTTGTGTCTGCTCATTTGTGTCTGTTCATTTGTGCTTGTCTAATTATTTATATAATAACACTGTATTCAAAAATATGCAACTTTTTCAAGTAATGGCCGATAGTGTCAATTTACTGTAGGGAAAAGAAGAGTATAAATATCCTGTACCAGATAAATAGTCGCTTAAATCTTTCTGTACTACAATATTTGTCATATATCAAACCTCCTCTACCTATATTAACCTTCATAGGCATTTGAGGTATACAAAAATACAAAATCAAAATAGCCTTTTTACGCAATACAAAAAAGGACCTCCTACGAAGTCCCTTCTTGTCATAACTATAACTCTATTTCATTTTCTAGTATTTTAACTAAAAGTTTTACACCATTTTCAAGATCTTTTTCATCCACCATCTCATTTGCACTGTGGACATATCTACAGGGTATGGACACTGCACCTGAGGGGATACCTTCTCTTGTAAGATGTATAGCCCCAGCATCAGTTCCTCCCCACTCTAATACTTCTATCTGATAGGGAATGTCAATATCCTCTGCCCTATCTATCATGAGGTCCTTAACCTTAGGATGGCATATCACCGATCCATCTTTCACCTTTATGGCAGGTCCTGCACCTAACTTGACTGCCATAGTACGAGCCTTAGGTGTATCACCGGTAGATGTGACATCAACTGCAATACCCACATCAGGATTTATAGCATAAGCTGATGTTTTAGCTCCTCTAAGTCCTACTTCCTCTTGTACAGTAAAGACAAAGTACGCATCATTTTTACAATCTTTAAGTTCTTTTATTGTCTTTATTAAGAGGGCACAACCTGCCCTGTTGTCCATTGCCCCTCCTATATATCGTCCATTGCTCTCAGCTAATGGGGAATAGTATACTGCAACATCACCTATGGAAACCTTTTCAGTTGCTTCCTCACGATCAGATGCACCAATATCTATATACATTCTATTTAACTTTATATCCTTTATATTCTCAATTTCTTCCTCATAACTTACAGTACCCATGATGCCATTTTTAAATATAACCCTTCCATTTATGGTATTTAGAACGCTTATTCCACCTACATTGGAAAATCTCAAAAATCCGTTATCATCTATATGGGTTACAATGAGTCCAATCTGATCCATATGGGCAGAAAGCATAACCTTTTTACCTTGTCCATTGCCCTTTTTATAAGCTATAAGATTACCCATTACATCTATATCTATCTCATCCACATATTCATGCATTTCCTCTTCTATCACTCTTCTTATTTCTTCTTCATTACCCGATGGCCCATATGTTTCAGTAAGTTTTTTAAGAAGATCCTTCATATCATTCACACCCTTTCACAAATTCTTTAACCAATTCTATAGTATTTTTAAAGTCAGATTTATCCATTACAGACGAAGGGGAGTGGATATATCTACATGGCACAGATACCACACAGGTAGCTACACCTTCCTTAGATGTATGTATCATACCTGCGTCATTGCCCCCAGTAGTTCCCTTCTTTAATTGATAGGGTATACCTTTTGCATCCCCTAGAGCCTTTAACATATCTACTAATTTCTTATTAGAAATTGAGCTCCCATCCATTATTGTGATGGCAGGACCACTTCCCATTATTGTGGAATACATGTGCTCATCTACCCCTGAAACATCAGAGCATGTTGTACCTTCTACCACCATTGCGATATCGGGCTCTACATGATAGGCAGCAACGCCGGCGCCTCTAAGCCCTACTTCTTCCTGTACAGTAAAGCATGCATATACATCATACTCATATTCTTCCTTTAGTACCTCTATAAGTACTGCGCAGCCTACTCTGTCATCTAAGGCCTTAGCTTTTATTTTATTCTCACCAAACTCGACCATCTTACTATCAAATATAGCATAATCACCTAATTTTACTAGTTTTGCAGCCTCTTCTTTAGAATTTGCACCAATATCTATATACATCTGTTCTACCTTAACTGCATTCTTTCTCTCATTAGGCTCCTGAAGATGGATTGCCTTTATACCAAGGACACCTGGTATCCTATTCTTACCTATATGTACTCTCTTAGATATGAGTATTCTAGGGTCTATTCCTCCTACAGGTCTAAACTTAAGCATCCCATTCTCACTTATAGAAGTTATTATAAACCCCACTTCATCCATATGGGCACATAACATTATTCGCTTTTTATTGTCAGGACTCTTACCCTTTTTATAGGCTATGAGATTACCTATGCCGTCTGTATAAACTTTATCTACCAAAGGAGATATCTCGCCCTTTATAATATCCCGCACTTCATCTTCATTGCCAGATACACCTCTTGCCTCTGTCAATTTTCTCAGTAGCTCAACCATTCTCGCCATCCCTCCTCCATTGACGCTATGAAAAAAGCTATAATCCTGCCTGCCTTTTCTATATTATCCATATTCAAAGTCTCTACTGTGGTATGCATATATCTCAAGGGAATCTCCATAAGTAAAGTGGGGATACCATCTCGTATTATCTGCATAGCCCTTGCATCAGTCCCCGTAGGACCAGGGGCTACCTCTAACTGATACTGCAAACTATAATCTTCTGCTACATCTATAAGTTGCTGACTTAACTTAGGATGTAAATTAGGACCTATGCATATAACCGGTCCCTTATTCATTTCATTTGTCTCTTCTTTAGGTGAATCAGGTGTATCACCATGGGTTACATCTATGGCAACACCTATATCTGGATTTACACCATACGTACTTATGGTAGCTCCTCTAACACCTACCTCTTCTTGAACTGTAGCAACAAAAAATACGTCAGCATTAAAGTTTAACTTATCTAATTCTTTCATAGTCTCTAACATCACCGCTACACTGGCTCTATCATCTAATGATTTGCCATTTACAAAATTATTTTGCATAGAGACTAAAGGGCTTTTAAAGGTAATTATATCACCCACCCTCACAAGCTCTTTTACCTTTTGAGGAGGTAAACCTAGATCTATTGTCATATCCTCTATCTTAACTGCCGTGCCTCTCTCTCCACGTTCTTGAAGATGTGGAGGCTTTGCACCTATTACGCCAAATAGTGGCTCTCTACCATATACTATGACTTCTTGTGATAATAAAATACGTTGGTCTACCCCTCCAATAGTTGTAAACTTTATAAATCCTTTGTCATCTATATCCTTTACCATGAGACCTATTTCGTCTATATGTGCTGCTAACATTATTTTAGGCTTATCTTCTATAGTTCCACGAGTCTTTCTACCATATACATTGTAAAAATCATCTATGCATACATCATCACAATATCCTTTAAATACCTCTGAAACTTCCTTAGATACCTCTTTTTCGTATCCAGATACACCTGGAATATCTATAAGTCTTGCTAAAAAATCTTTACTCTCCACACTATCACCTTCCTCGCATCCATATTTAAAGTTCACAACTATCCTTAGTAAGTATCACAATGGAACCTCCATCCTTAACCAAGGATCTAGCTTTTTTAAGTGCCTTATAGTGATCAATCTCGTTATGAATATTGGCATCTTGCATATTTTGAACTATTGCAAATGCTCCGTCAACATAATTGTATCTATCTCTATAATCTGAAGTCATTATGCAATGTCGACTAAATTCATTCAATGCTCTCCCCACTTCCCCATATTCAGATGTGTTTTCACAAGAGGAAACGCATAATATAGTGCTCCTATTATCATACCCACTCTCAAGGTGTATATCCTCCAATATTTCAGGTATATCTCTTGGTCTTGAGTAATTATGTACCTGTATATGGATGGGATTTGTTATATCTGCATCTACATTATATTGTACATTTTCAAAATGCTCTAATTGTTCAAGGCCTTCTTCAATATGAGAAAAATCTATTCCCTCTGTGATACACCATCCAATAGCTGCCATTGCATTATATACATTGTGAAGGCCTGGCAAAGCTAAGGTAAACTCCCTGTTACCCATGGGTGTACATATTGTAAAGTTACTGCCATCTGGCATCAATGTAATATTTTTGGCTGTAACATTATAGTTGCCATATATACCATATCCCACTATATTTCCACTGGTAAGTTCATTGGCATGGTAGTCATCCATATTTACTATTATAGGACATTTTATATGTTTTAGGTGATCTATCAATGTCTTACGAATTTCAAGATAGTGATAATCCATCTCCCGATTCTTAAAATAGGTATATAAATCCGTGTAGATCAGGCTATCAAACCATATATGCCTGAGCCTCTCCTCTACTATGGCAGTATAAGAACACTCCACTATACCCCTCTCTATACCTCGAGCTATCGCCTCATTTAAAAATTCCATAAATACTACAGGGTTTAAAATATCCTCATGTATATATGGAGGATCATCACCTAATCTACATGATGACGTATCTATCATGACCGTTGGAATACCTGCAGACTTAAGTATAGAACGTATCATATTGCCTATAGTTGTCTTTCCGTGGCTCCCAGTAATTCCTATCATATCTATGTTCTGAGATGGATTTTGGTAGAAATTTTTACTAATAGCAGATAAAAACCTCTTCACATTATATGTCTTTATAAAAGTTATGTCATAAGGTAACACCTCATAGTCCTTACCTATACATATAGCTACTGCACCTCGAGCTATAGCTTTTTTTATACTTTCTTCATAGGACATCTTCTCCCTATCACACATATATATATATAGATCATTTGGCCTTATATCATCTGTCTCTACTGCCAACCCCTCTATGAAAATCTCCCTAGAACCACATATTTCAAATATTGGGGTACCAGCTAACAACTCCCTAAGTAACATCTTTTCACCCTTCTCATTCTCATAGTGATTATTTCGTCAAATAGTCAACTGTCGTATCTATGGCTTCTTTTTCCCATTCAAATTTATTAAATGTATGATCTGCTCCCTCTACTATATGCAGTTTCGCCTGGCTGCCATAAATATCTAAATATTTGTGGGACGCAGACAGGGGAACGGATTGATCTCTATCACCATGTACAATAAGCACTTCTCCATCATAAGAAGAGGCTAGAGCATATATATCAAGCGACATAAGGTCCTCTACAAAACCTCTACCAAGGAGAAAGCCACCTAAATCATAATGCTCAAAATCATGTTCAATCGCTTTTTCTTTTTTGAGTTCATCCAATCTATATTTGATAAGCTCCGGCATATTACCAGCTGGTGCCCATAGACATAGTCGTTCAATATCATCACTGTGTTGCCCTGCTAATATACTGGCAACAGCACCACCCATGCTAAGTCCTAATACATATAGTCTATCCTTATCCACCCATTCAAGTGACTTAGCAAATTCTAAAATCTTTTTTGCATCTTCTACTTCACCAGATAGTGTCATATCTACAAAATCGCCATCGCTCTCACCACTACCTAAAAAGTCAAACCGCAAACTTGCAATTCCTACCTCTTCAAGTCGTCTAGATAATTTGACAAAAATAAAATGGGACTCCATCTTATGTCCTGTAAAGCCATGAAACATGATAACTAACGGAAGCTTTCCCTCAATATTATCTGGCCTATGGAGCATCCCACGAATTGTCATACCTTCCCTCTCTATCTCTACAGCCTTTTGCACGATCAATTCCCCTTTCCTGAATGAAATTTCACTATAATTTTATCACAGTCAATAATATTAAACAACCGCAATGAAAACCTAGTGTGTGTCAAGTTTTTATCGGCACCTTTTTCTTCCAGAAAATCAATCGCTATAAAATTTAAGAAAAATATCTTAAATTTTACCATTTAGTTAGACATACTATTCCCTTCTTCGTCCAGCTAAATATCAATCTTATGAGTCACTTTAATACAAAACTCCTCCAACTGTGCATTTATTGTTTTAATAAACTAGCTTTGTTTTTTTGTTAAATTTATAAAATTTGTATTGCGTAATGTTTCGTAATGTGGTACAATGTAAAAGATTGGAGGAATTGTTATTATGAGACTATCGCTTTCAAAATCTAAAAACGCTACTTCTCTTTATATAATAAAAGATATTGTTGAAAATAATAAACGAACTACTATTGAATGGATAAGATCCTATTGAATGGGCTAAAAAGTATGTTAAAGAGCTTAACGAAAAGGAAAAACAAGAAAAGCGTGAGGTCATCGTTAAATATTCACAGGCCAAAACTATTAAAAAGGATATTCAGTTAACAATAGTTTAAAGATTTCTAAAAGAAATACGGGCGTTCTTTATTATGATTGTACTAACTATTTTTTTGAAATTGAGCAGGAAAATGGGTTAAAGCAGTATGGTATTTCTAAAGAACATAGGCCAAATCCAATTGTTCAAATGGGGCTTTTTATGGATGGTAATGGTATTCCGTTATCTTTTAGCATTAATAAAGGTAATACTAATGAGCAAGTTACCCTTACACCTTTGGAAAAACAGATTCTTTCTGATTTCAATCTTTCTAAATTTGTTGTATGTACAGATGCCGGTCTTGCTTCTACTGATAATCGAAAATTTAATGATAAAAATAAAAGAGCTTTTATCACAACTCAATCTATTAAAAAGTTAAAAAAACATATTAGAGAATGGGCACTTGATCCAGGTGGATGGAATCTTAGTGATGATATAAAAGGTTATGATATCTCTGAACTTGATGAAGAAAAATATGAAGATAAGATTTTTTACAAAGAACGTTGGATTAAAGAAGATGACTTTGAACAAAAATTAATTGTCACTTATTCTATCAAATATAGAAACTATCAACGTCAGATTCGAAACAGTCAAATTGAACGAGCTCAAAAAACAATTGATACTAATCCTACAAAATTAAAGAGGGACAACCAAAATGATTACAAAAGGTTTCTTAAAAAGACACACTATACTTATGACGGTGAAATTGCTAAAAAAGAAATATTTAATATTGATACAGAACTTATTAAAAAAGAAGAAGCCTTTGACGGTTTTTATGCTGTATGTACCAATCTTGAAGATAATGCTTCTGAAATTATAAAAATTAACAAAAGACGATGGGAAATAGAAGAATGTTTTAGAATTATGAAAAGTGAATTTAAAGCAAGGCCTGTATATTTAAGTCGAGACGATAGAATAGAAGCACATTATATGACTTGTTTTATTTCACTAATTATATACCGTATTCTTGAAAAAAAGCTTGGAGAAAAATATACATGTCATGAAATTCTTACAAAGCTTAAGGAGATGAATTTTTATAACGTAAAAGGAGAAGGTTATATTCCAACTTATACCCGTGATGATTTAACAGATGATTTACATGAAACATTTGGTTTTAGAACTGGTTATCAAATTGTGTCTACACAGCAGATGAAAAAAAATTTTAAGTCAACAAAAAAAATAAAACATTACGCAATTTTATAATCACACTAAAAAGCTTGCAACCCAATGTTTATAAGGGTTATTAGGCTTTTTAGCTTTTTGAACTGTCAAAGATGGGATTATATGCTATTCCTTAGCTTTTATCAACAAAAAACGAAGGTCACGTCAGCCGAAACTGTGTGACCTCATAATTGAATTACTATTCTACTTCAAATATAATGCTATATAAGTAATTATCTCCATTATTCTTGTTGTATTCAGTAATGTACTCAAAAGCTCTTTTCCTACTCTCTTGCACAACACTTTCACTAATTGACTTATTTGAATACCAGCTATCATACGTTGACTCAATTTCATTATCACTGTATGCATAGACATCTCCACCAAGAATTGTGTGTCCTTTTTTAGCTAAATAATCAATTATTTTTAAAGCATCTTGACTTTTCCAAGCTATTTCAGATATACCTATATCCTCAAGGCTTTTACCAACACTCAGAAATTCCGTCGGTAAGAAACTATATTTATTATCATTCACACATTACACCTTCCTTTGCTATTTATTTGGTTTAAATAACCTATTATTACATATTACTCCATCAGGCTCAATAATATATTCAAATATACCTTCTTTGCCTTTGTAACTTCCTGATATTTCAACCTTTGTCCTAACTATTTTATCTCCGCCAGTAATTTGAGCAACCTTACCGTTAGCCCCAAAACCTTCAACACTTTCTGGGAAACTATGATAGTCACCTTGTTTCATTTGTGCCTTTACTTTATCTGTAAACTTAATATTCTCTAACGGATTAGTCTTACTCGTTCCCTCAATAACATCATCTACAGCCTGTGAGCCTCCCCCAGTTCCTTTATAGTTATGTACCAATACCCCAAAGGGAGCCAACAAAATATGAGTCAAAATCTTCTACTTCTAGATTATATACGGTGATCGGTTCACTGAACTGTTCATATTCCCATTTTAATACAATGGTGATACTTCCGTCAAGAGTATATATTTCATCTCCCATTTCTATATCTCCGGCTGCTACCCAGCCCTTACCTATGACATAGAAGGGATGGTTTGAGGTGGTGTCAATTATACCAGTTGATGTATACAGGTCTGGACTTCGTCAATCCGTTTCTGTCCGTCCTCCACTGATACCAAGGTCTCTCCGGTAAAGCAGGATTCATATAGGAATGCCCCATAATCATTATCTGCAGCGTTCGAAGTGTACCTAGCGCAGTATCTCCTTCTTGGAAGGCTTGCTCTATACTCTATTATAAGGTAAAGTATCCTGTCGG
>CZCB01004102.1_pt1 | contig 25328 bp, 23 predicted proteins | sample 591991 | NCBI WGS metagenome assembly CZCB01 (sample SAMEA3556809, study PRJEB10932) | anaerobic digester metagenome
GCCCCCCTGCCGCTCGCCCCGCAGCCCGCCAGCCCGAAAGCCATCCTGGACCGGGCCGCCGGCCTGTTCCAGCTGCGGGCGCAGCAGCAGAATCTCAGCCTGCGGGTGGAGGCCGACCCCGACCTGCCGGAAGTGGCGGTGGATGAAACCCGCATCATTCAGGTGATGGACAACCTGCTGGCCAACGCCCTGCGCTACACACCGGCCGGCGGCGAAATCACCCTCTCGGCCCGTGCGGAGGAAGGGACCGTTCGCTTCACCGTCCGCGACACCGGGGTGGGCATCCCGCCCGAGGAACTGGGGCAGATCTTTGAGCGCTTCCACCGTGCCGACCCTTCGCGCCACACCGAGATGGGCGAAAGCGGCCTGGGGCTGGCCATCGTCAAGGCCATTGTGGAGGCGCACGGCGGGCAGGTCTGGGCCGAGTCGGCCCTGAACCAGGGCACCAGCGTGCACCTGCGCCTTCCCGCGGCCGGCGCCGCCCATCCAGAGCATACCGCCACACAATTTCCCCGTCTCTAAACCCAATCTCCTGCTCTGCAAGTGTTTGCCAATCTTTATAAAACACATAGAAAATGCTGTGAATAGCCGGTTTCCCCTTTCCCCCGGGCCTTACTTTCGTCATAATGAAAGCATCGGAGGGGGTAACAGCCAATCATGGTCTGCAACAGGATGGCAGCGCTGTGAACAGGGGAAACCGATCCATCTTTTCAAAGGTTGTTCACTACCTCGGAGGACGGGTATTTCGCCTCATACACCAACGTCTGGTGAAGGTGTACGGGCAAAAGCCGTCCGCTCATCGTGACCGCCGGATCAAGAGGTTGACCTACTGGCGCAACCGCATGGTACTGTTCCTGTACCACGATGAAGGCCGGGCCGAGCGCTGGACCGGCTTCTCTGCTGCGGATGGCGCTCCGCTGAAGGTGGCTTATCTCGGGAACCAGCGAGCCTACAACGAACATTCCCCGGAATTCTTGATCACCCGTCTGTTTACGGAAGGGCAGGCCGATCGTGAGGACCTAGGCGACTGCCGTCCCCGGGATTTTATAAATCGAGCCCATGCCCTGGCTGACGGCGTCGACATGGTGGTGATCGAACAGAATCGACTGGCTCCTTTCCAGGCCCGACGCGGAGAATGGCTGCGCACCGATCTCGAAGTCAGGTTCATCTTTGAAATCAAAGACGATGAAACCTGGGAAGACCTGCGAAAACGATTCAAACGCCAGAAAAGGAACCTGAGCCTGATCCGGCGTCACGGATTTACCTGCCGTGTGGCCAGCTCGCCAGAGGAGTTCGACTTTTTCTACGACCGGATGTACATCCCCATGGTCCAGAGACGCCACAGCGGTTATGGGAAGATCGAGCCCCGTGATATCCAGTTCAAATACTTCCAGAGCGGCGTGCTCCTTCAGGTGCTCTCGCCAGACAACCAGCCTGTCTCTGCGGGCCTGCTGCTGCCGGATAACCTGGTTCTGTTTTACACCAGCAACGGGCTGACGGACGGCAGTATGGAATGGTTCCGCCGCGGCGCGCTGGCGGCCCTGTATTACTTCAGCATCCAGTATGGATACGAGAACGGCTTCCGCATCCTGGATCTGGGATCAACCCGTCCCTTCCTCAGGGACGGCATCTATACCCACAAGTCCCAGTGGGACATGCAGCCGGTGGAAGACTGGCGAGAGTCTAATGATTGGACTTTCTGGGTGCCGGCCGGGTCAGAGGCTGCCTTCTGTTGGTTGAGAGAGAACCTCTTTGACCCCCGCTTTGCCAGGTGGTCTGGCCCCACGATGGAGAAAATCTATACACAGGCCGATCAGAGAGTGCAAAAACCCGAGGTCTGGCCTGTCAGAGCTCTAACGCATTGAATTGCTCATGCAGTAACGATCTATGCACAGTTGCCGGCATGGCGTTGGTCCGATTAATTCATTATTGTGAGGGATTACCTTGGCAATTTCAGACTTTACCGTTGCGAGGAAAGCTGTTCGATTCACTGCTGGATATCTTTTCAGGCATTTTCACAGAAGATTAATGGGTGAGTACAGCCAGCCCCCGTCGCCGCAGCGCCTGACGCGTATTGAACAGCTCACTCGCTTCCGCGACACGTGCCACCTGTACCTGCAGACCCACGATGGACGCATCGAACGATGGACAGGCCTGTCCAGCAAGGATGGATCCATCCTGAGCGTGGTGTATTTGGGTAATCGGAGCGCGGTGGAAAAACGCCACCACGATTATCTATTCAGCCTGCTTTTTATTGACGGGCAGGCAGCACGCGAGCAGGCAGGTGATTGCGCCCCGCGAGACTTTTCCGCCCGCGCCGCCGAGCTGGCCAGCAAAGCCGATCTGCTGATCATTGACCAGAACCGCCGGGCCAGATTCCAGCCGCCCCGCGGGGAATGGCTGCGCGCCCGGATCAGCGCTCGCATGGTCTTTGAGCTCCACCCGGGTGAAGACTGGGAAGCGGTCCAGAAGCGCTTCAAAAGTCAGAGCCGCAACCTGCGTCGCATGCGTCGTTATGGTCTTCAGCCGCGCATTACGAATTCACCGGAGGACTTCGAGTTTTTTTATGACCGCATGTACCTGCCCCTGATCCAGTCTCGCCACAGCAGCTATGTCAAAATCGACTCAAAAGAGACGATGAAGGGATACTTCCAGCACGGATTTCTGCTTCAGGTGCTGTCCGCGGATGGCGAGCCCGTCGCCGCCGACCTGCTGATGCCAGACCAGGCCATGCTGTTCAATGTCGGCGGCGGAGTCAAGGACGCCGATCCGGAATGGTTCCAGCGGGGCGTATTGAGCGCGGCCTACTACTTCCAGATCCAGTGGGCACACCAGAACGGCTTTCATTATCTGGACGCGGGACCGGCTCACCCACTGGTCAATAACGGAATATTCAACCACAAACTGCTCTGGGGCATGCAGCCGGTGGATGACTGGCGCGAGTCCAACGACTGGACCTTCTGGGTGCCGGACGGGTCGCAGGCAGCCTTCCGCTGGCTGGCGGAAAACCGGTTCGACAGCCGCTTTGTCTCGCTGCACGGCGATACGATACAGCGCCTGTACCGGCCGGATGCCGGCGAAGGACAGGGTCAGTCGGTCGCCAGCCCCACCGTCGGGGCAACCGCCGGCTGAACCTCCACCTCCTCCGCCGCAGCCACGGGCCGCGGCAGGATTTCGCCGTGGGTGACCAGCTGCTGGAACAGGGAGACGGTCAGCAGCGCGCTCAGCGGGCGGTAAGCGTTCGCCCGGCCGGACATATGCGCTTCCACCAGGCTCCGCAGGCTGGCAGGATCGATGATTCCCTCGCAGCAGTCCTCGCTCAGCAGTTCCGCCAGGACGTATTCCCGCGATGCCGTGCGCAGCCAGGTGTTGTGGTCCACGCACCCCGGCGGTCCGAAGGTCAGGTTGACGCCCAGCAGTTTCCGCAGCGCCCGTATCCCCAGCTGGCGGGCGCGGTTGATATGAGGCCTCCACGCACCGCCCTCAGCGCTCTCCCCCATCACGTTGTAGGGCAGTCGGGCCAGCTGCGGGAATTTCTTCTTCAGAATGTACAGGAACAGGCGGCCGTTGGCGCGCAGTTCGGGCGGCAGCCGTAAGGCGAAATCGACCAGATCGTTATCGTAGAATGGGTCGGCCGGACGTACCGCCGGTCCCAGCACGTCGTGTGTGCTGGCGTGGCGGCGGTAATGCTGGTACAGCGACATGCCGTCAAACTGGTTGAACAGCGATTCGTCCGCCACGCTGATCACGCTGCGCCGGATTGATTCCAGGCTTTCACTTGCCACCCGCTCGTAAACCTCGGGCCGCAGCAGCTGCTTCACCACCGCATGATCAAACTTCTGGCGGAAGTACCAGTCCACACCTTCGTCAACGCTGGCGAAATTCTTCTCAACCACACTGTAGCGGCCCGAAATCTGCTCTCCGCCCACGCCGGTCATAACGGCCTGTACGCCCGCCGCCCGCAGAGGAGCTTCACTCGCCAGGATCCAGGCCCCGTGGGCGTTCATGTTGCCTTCCGTGCGTTCCACGCACAGCGCGCTGTACCGGGCCATGAAATCTGGCGCTACCGGAATCCGGCGGTGAGCAAACCCCAGCAGGCCGGCGATGCGCCGGCCGGTGCTGACATCGAAACACCGCTCCGGCCCCAGCGAAAAGGTCTGGGCCTGCTGCTGCAGCCCCAGCTCGTAAACCGCGCTGGCAATCAGGCGCGAATCCAGCCCGCCGGTTACCAGCAGAGCCGTCGCGGGTGTCATGCGCCGCTCCACCGCCTTGCAGACCAGCCGGAAGAGCTGCTCGGCCGCCTCGTCCAGGCCAATGTCCAGCCGGGGGGTGAAGGCCGGCTCCCAGTAGCGGGTCAGCTGCACCTGCCACCCGGTGACCACCAGGTGCGAAGCCGGCGGGAGGATGCTCACCCCTTCCAGCAGCGTGCGCTGGTCGAGGGGGTAATCCACGCTCAACAGGTCGGCGACGGTGATCTCGTTGATCAGGGGCCGGTATCCGGGCGCGCGAGCGATGGCTTTCAGCTCGGATGCGAAGGCAAACCGCCCCGCCCCCTGCCAGGTGTACATGCGGCTCAGGCCGTAGCGGTCGTTGATCAGCTCCAGCCGCTTCTTACGCTCATCCCAGATGACGACCGTGTACAGGCCGTTCAGCCCGTACAGCCCGGCCGCCCCCTTGGCCAGATAGCGCTCCATCAGCCAGGCCGCCGTATCGCTGGCCGGCGCGCTGTCCTCAAAAAGTTCTCCGGTGAACCACAGCGTCACCTGCTCACAGGAGGCGGTTCGCTGGCTGTTCACATTCCCGGCGGCCATCACGGCGAAACCGGGCCGCGCCAGCAGGGTATGCAAAGACGCGGATGGGCGCTGCAGCGCGTTTCCCATCCGCGTCACTTCCTCCACCAGTTCCCCGGTTGTGTTTGCCGCGACAAGACCGACCAGCTTCATTGTGCTCCTTTTGATCTTACTGGTAAAGAGGGTATGGATATTCGGTTACCAATAATTACTAAATTCTCTTATATTATCCGGATTTCCCTCCTTTCAGACCATAACCAGGTCATTATAAATTCCCTAGAAATTCCTAAGAAGCGCGCTGCCTGTAATCGAAATAACCATGTAGCCATCTCAGCGAACAGCATCCAGGGTCACTTCCAGCACCCGCTCCCGGCCATCTCGCAGGATGGTCAGCTCCACCTGCTGTCCGACGCTGGTGTGATTGAACAGGTACGAGGTGAGGTCTTCGAAGGCCTTCACCGGCTGCCCATCGATGGCGATGATCACATCCCCGCCCGCCGTCACGGTCTGCCCGCTGGGCAACCGGCGGGTGGTGCTGCCCACCAGGCCGGCTTTATCCGCGGGGCTGTTTCTCGACACCGTGACGACCAGCACGCCGGTCTGGCCCTCATCCAGGCCCAGCTCCTCCGCCAGGTCCGGGGTGAGCGTGGCCCCGCTGATGCCCAGGCGCGGATGCCGGTACTCGCCGTCACTGATCAGCACCGGGACGATGCGGCTGACGATGTTGGACGGGATGACGAAGCCGATGCCGGCGTTGGAGTTGGTGTTCGACCGGATGGCGGTGGTCACGCCGATAACTTCGCCTTCCAGATTAACCAGCACACCGCCGGAGTTGCCTGGGTTGATGGCCGCATCCGTCTGGATGATATCGGGGATGGTGTACGTGCCGCCCGACGAGCTGCTGGACTCACCCACCGGCAGGCTGCGGGAGAGCGCGCTGATAATGCCCTGCGTCATGGTGCCTGCCAGCCCGTAGGGGTTGCCGATGGCGATAGCGATCTGCCCGACCTTCACCTGGCTGGAGTCGCCCATACGCAGCTGCTGGATGCCAGCCGGCATCTTCTCCACCCGGATCACCGCCAGATCGCTGTCGGGGTCCGTGCCGACAATTTCCGCCGGGCTGGTCGAGCCGTCAGCGAACGACACCTTGATCTCTGATGCGTCCTCGACCACATGGTTGTTGGTGACAATGTGCCCCTCCTCATCCCAGAGGAAACCTGACCCCTGCCCCTGCTGAACCAGATCCGGCGTCTGGAACCAGCCGGAGGGAAAGGGCGAGGTCCTCACCGGAACGGTCACCTGGATGTTGACCACAGCGGGGTTGACCTCTTCATAAACCGCTTCAAGCGTGGACTGCAGCGCCGCCACCACGCGGGCTTCATCCAATTCGGCCATACCTTCCAGCCCGGCCAGCCCGGCCAGCCCGTCCAGGCTGGTTTTTTCTGCCTTTTCAACGGATAGAGCGGCCTCCTCAGCTTCAACCTGAGCCGGCTCCGGGTTGATCAACTCCTGCGCAGCGCCGATCAGCATCAACGGGCTGCAGGCGCTGAGCAGAAGGGTGATCACCACAGCCGCGCTGATCGTGATGTGTCTGATCTTCATTGCATACCTCCTGACATTTTGCCTGTCATTCGCTGCTTATATAGATAGCACCCCGGAATTTACGAATGCTTTAGCCTGCGTAAATAAATGGTTAACATTTCCGGCCAGGGGACACAATTCATGGAAAAGCAACATTTCGTAAAGCATTCCTGAATAACTGCCCGTTATTCTGTAGACACTCCGCGCGGCGGAGACACAGCAATTCCTGAGCACAAGGAGACGCTATGACCAGAAAGATGATCCTCATTCCCCTGTTCCTGGCAGGCGCCCTGACCGTGGCAGTGTTTCTCGGCCTGCGCGCCTCATCCGTGAGCGCCCAGTCGGGCACGGGGGAACCAACCGTGAATAATGAACGCTTCGCACCGGTTCTCAGCTGTTACAACGGTGAGCATCTGGCCGGTGCGCTGGGCATCAGCATCGAGGAGCTGGAAGAGGCCCAGAGTGTAGCCTTCCAGGCAGCCCTTGATCTGGCTGTGGAACAGGACCTGATCACCCGCGCCCAGGCGGACAGCCTGCTGGAGCGCGGCGGCCGGGGCATGCCCAGCATCTGGAACAACTGGCTGGAGCGCAGCGGCATAGACTATCAGGCGCTTCTGGCCGAAGCGCTGGGCATTTCCGTGGACGAGCTTGAAGAAGCCATCGAAACCGCCCGCCAGGCGGCGCTGGAAGACGCCAGAGCGAACGGCCTGGGCCCGGGCGGCGATCCCGAGGTGTCTCTGGGGCTGGAAGCCCTGTTCAATGACGGGCAGTTCCAGGCGACCATGCAGTCCGCCTTCGAAGAGGCTGTGAACCAGGCCGTCGAGGACGGCGTCATCACCCGGTCCCAGGCTGATGCGATCCTGGAGTCCTTCGGGGAGGGGTTCGGCATGCCCGGTATGCTCTTCCGCCGGATGGAGTCCGAGCCTGAGGCCGGCTTCGGATCCGGGCGCATGTTCATGCACGGGATGCCCGGCATTCACCACCGCATGATCGTTGAGGACATCATACCGGAAAGGATGCCCTCGCCTTAATCGCATGAACCGGCCGGTATATTCGCCCACCGGCCGGTTCCTCCTCCTTTGTAGAAGGAGCCTGCCTGGCTCCTTCTTTTTTTCCTGGCCACCTGAACTGCCCCGCCGCCCTTATAATTAGAGTAAGATGACCTGTTCAGCAGAGGACCACCGCGGCATGTTGATCAAACAGGGGCCTTACGCAGGCAGGGTGGACTATACCCCCAGAACCGAGCTTGACAATGACACCATCCGCCGGCTGTCGCGCCTGCTGGTCGACGCAGGCGCCGTCGAAGAGCCGGAAAACCCGGCCGTGGTGATTGACTGGTACCTGGTGGAGCGGGACCATCACCGCCGCCCGATCCGGCAGGCCTACATCGTGCTGCTTCGCAACGGCGGCGACGCGGAAACCCCGGCCTGCATCTTCTACCGCCGCGAGATCGACCGCCTCCGGCGAGAGGAACGCCGCACGGTGCACATCCCGCCCCCGGAAGCGCAGCCTGCCCTGACCTCCGCCTGGCAGTGGTGGTCGGACCCGGGCAGCGGGCATCTGGAAGAGCTGAATGCCTACCTGGACCGCCTGCTGGAGGACGAATCCGCCTGGGAACCTTATGAGTAGTGTTCGCCCCGTCTGAGGAAATATTAATGACCGCCCGAAGAGTAATTCTTGCCCTTATCGTCATCGTCGCACTGCTGCTTTGCCTGTCCATCGCGCTGCTGCTTTTCCTGCAAATTCGCCAGCAGCCAGCCCAGCCGGCACTGCCGGCCGCCACACCCACAGCCGTCACCGGCGAGTTCACCATCACCTTCATCGACGTCGGCCAGGGAGACTCCGCCCTGCTGCGCGACCCGAATGGCTTCACCGTGCTGATGGACGGCGGGGTGCGCAGCGCCGGGCCAATCATCGCGGAATACCTGCGGGATGAGGGCGTGCGCCAGATTGACGTGCTGGTCGCCAGCCACCCCGACTCGGACCACATCGGCGGTCTGATCACCGTGCTGGAGATGGACGACATCCCCGTCCGGAAGGTGCTGTACAACGGCTACCCCGGCGATACCCGGACCTGGGAGGACTTCGCCCGCGCGGTGCGGGACGAGGGCCTGCGCCTGACCGTCACCCGGGCCGGTGACAGGCACACCTGGGGGCAGATGCGGGCGGTGGTGATCAACCCGCAGGCCGGGCTGAACAACCCGGAAAGCAACTCCGCCTGCCTGGCGGTGATGGTCACCACCGGCCAGCTCAGGACGCTGTTCACCTGCGACCTGGCATTTGATCAGGAGCGCGATTTGATTAACAGAGGCGTGGACCTGGACGCTGACATCCTCAAAGTGGCCCACCACGGCAGCGGCGAAGGCTCCAGCACGGCCTTCCTGGAAGCGGTCAGCCCGGAGATCGCGGTGATCTCCGTCGGGGCGGACAACACCTACGGACACCCCCGTGAAGAAACCCTGGCCCGGCTGGAGGACGCCGGGGCTGGCATCTGGCGCACCGACCTGGACGGGCATATCGTCATCCGCACCGACGGGATTCGCTACGCCATCAATGAGCCGCTGCCGGCCGCTGAAGGACAAACCCCCGTCACCGGTTCTGACCCGGCCGGCGCCGCCGAGCCCACGCCGCTCCCCACCGCCCGGCCCGGACGCCTGTACCGGGTGGTGATCACCACCGTCTTCTATGACGGCGAGCTGACCAACGAGCCGGACGAATACGTGGAAATTCTCAATGAAGGCAGCCAGACGGTTCAGCTGGGAGGCTGGACCCTGCGGGACAAGCAGAACCACGTGTTCACCTTCCCGGATTACTCCCTGCCTGCCGGGGAGATGGTGCGGGTGTACACCAACCAGGTCCACCCGGACACCGGCGGCTTCTCCTACAACACCACCACCCCGGTGTGGAACAACGGCGGCGACTGCGCCGAGCTGCGCGACCCCTCCGGCGCGCTGGTGGCGGAATACTGCTACTGATTCCCGGGTTTAGACAGCATCTACGGCCGCCGGCGCTGCTGGCGTCCTTTTTTCGCCAGTCCACAGGCCCCTCTCAATCCGGGGACGATCGCCGGGCGATTAATCCTGACGGGCTGGTTCACCCCGCGTGAGGGTAATCCCCTGCCCGCACGCAGCTGGGACCGGCCTACTTAAAAATGGGACCGACAGTAGGCCGAACCTCCCATAGGAATTTCCCGGCCCGCCGGGTAGACTGGTGAGCAGTATGAACATGGAGGTTGCTCATTCAATGCGGGCAGGTATCCTTCGAAAAATCAAGGACCCGGTCAGCGCGCTTACCCATTACGCCGGCGCGGCCGCCGCCCTGCCGGGGATGGTGGTCCTGCTGGGTCTTTCGCCGGGGATGGCACCGGCCGGAAAAGCTGCCCTGTTGGTCTACGGGGCGAGCCTGTTCCTGTTGTTCTTCTCCAGCGGGCTGTACCACACCCTGGGTCAGCCGCCCCGCGCGGCGCAGCTGCTCCGCAAGCTGGACCACGCCTGTATTTACATACTGATCGCCGGTTCATATACTCCCTTCTGCGTGATCGCCTTCGAAGGCCCCTGGCGGTGGCCCTTCCTGGCGGTCATCTGGTCGCTGGCGGCGGCCGGGGTTGTGGCCAAGCTCTTTTACATCAACGCCCCGCGCTGGATCACCGCCGGGGCTTACGTGCTCATGGGCTGGCTGAGCGTGCTGGCCGTCCGGGAAATCCTGACCTCGCTTCCCCCCGCTTCGGTGGCCTGGCTGGTCACCGGCGGGCTGGCTTACACGGTCGGGGCGGTCGTATACGTGACCAAACGGCTTGACTTCCTCCCCGGTCGGTTCGGTTTTCACGAGGTCTGGCACCTGTTCGTGCTGGCCGGGGCCGCGGCGCACTTCGTCTCCATTCTGCTGCTGATACAGGCAGGCTGAGACCGGTTCAGGCCCTTGCAGTCGGGCAATTCTGGCCCGGAGCGTGTACAATAGTGGCGTGACCCGAATCCTGCTTGTGGAAGACGATCACAGCATCGTCTCGAACCTGACCCGATACCTGTGCGACGAAGGCTTCACGGTGGAAACCGCCGGGGGTCAGGCGGAAGCGCTGGAAAAGCTGGAGACCGGACAGCACGACCTGGTGCTGCTGGACATCTCTCTACCCGACGGCAGCGGCTACGCGGTCTGCGCCGCCGCCAAAGCCAATTCGGACCTGCCGGTCATCTTCCTGACCGCCTCCGGCGACGAGTACAGCGTGGTCGCCGGGCTGGACATGGGCGCGGACGATTACATCAGCAAGCCCTTCCGCCCCCGGGAGCTGCTCTCCCGCATCCGCAGCGTTCTGCGGCGCAGCGGCAAATCCCAGACGGTGCTGGAAGTGGACCACATCCGGGTGGACACCGAAAAGGGCAATGTGACCAGACATGGGGAGGAGGTGTTCCTCTCCGCGCTCGAGTACCGGCTGCTGCTGGTCTTCTTTGCCAATAAAGGTCTGGTCCTCTCCCGCTCCCGGCTGCTGGAAGAGATCTGGGACGCGGCCGGGGAATATGTCAACGATAACACCCTGACGGTCTACATCAAGCGCCTGCGCGACAAGCTTGAGGACGACCCGCAGAACCCCACTTTCATCAAGACCATTCGCGGCATCGGGTACAAGATTGGGCATTGAGCAGTACCTTCGCAACCCTGAGATCCGGCGCGGACTGCTGATCCAGGCGCTGCTGGCCGCGCTGGTAACCGCCGTTGGATTTGTTCTCAGCCCCTCGCACGGCTGGCTCGCACCGGGCACCGCCGCACTGTTCATCGCCCTCTATCACATCCTGACCTACCGCCGCTACCGCCGCATCGCCGAGCTGAGCCAGGAAATCGACCGCATCCTGCACGGCGGCGAGGACATCCGGCTGGACGCCTACGCCGAAGGCGAGCTGGCCATCCTGCAGTCCGAGATCCTCAAGCTGACCGTGCAGCTGCGCGAGCAGGCCGACGCGCTGCGCCGGGACAAAATCTATCTGGCGGACTCGATCGCCGACATCTCGCACCAGATCCGCACCCCGCTGACCTCGATCAACCTGCTGCGCGAGCGCCTCTCCAGACCCGGCCTGGCGGAGGAACAGCGCGCTTCGCTGCTGCGCGAGATGGAAAGCCTGCTGGTGCGCATCGACTGGCTGATCTCCGCCCTGCTCAAAATCGCCCGACTGGACGCTGGCACCGTCTCGCTGCAGAGCCAGCCGGTGCCGGTGGCCGAGCTGATCCGCCGGGCCGCCGCCACCCTCGCCGTGCCGATGGACCTGCGGGGCCAGCAGCTGCAGGTCTGCGCCAGCGGCGGCGAGACCTTCACCGGCGACCTGTCCTGGTCGGTGGAAGCGCTGGCCAACATCCTGAAAAACTGCATGGAAGCCACACCCGAAGGCGGCTGGATTCGCATCGAAGCGGCGGAAAACCCGCTGTACACTGAAATCGTGGTCCGGGACAGCGGCCCCGGGATTGACCCGGAGGACCTGCCCCACCTGTTCAAGCGCTTCTACAAAGGCAAGCATTCCGGCGACCAGAGCGTGGGCATCGGGCTGGCTCTGGCGCGCATGATTGTCACCCGGCAGAACGGCACTCTCCAGGCCGGCAACCATCCCGAGGGCGGGGCAAAGTTCACCATCCGCTTCTACAAATCCATCGTCTAATCCAGCCCCGGTGACAGAATTGTCACCGAAGAGTCACCGGCCTGTCACCCTGAGCCGCTATCTTCATACTGGAAACAGATTGGAGGGCAGCGTGATTCAGTTGGTGACAATTGCAGCACTCTCGGTGCTTCAGACCGAACCGCCGGCCGCCCCTTCCGGGCCGGTCACGGAAGTGTCCCCCATCATCGCGGTGACCGTGCTGGCGCTGGGGCTGCTTTTCGCACTGCTGGCGCTCATTCCCGTGTGGCTGAGCGCCGGTGAGCCGCAGGAAAGAGCCTGAGACGCCGGCTAAGTGACAGAATTGTCACTTTAGAGTCACGGGATTGTCACCCGGAGGACTTAGCATTACGGTTGGAATCAAACTTGGAGGTTCATTGTGGAACTGCTGCGTGTTGAAAACTTGACCAAAATCTATGGAAAAAACGGCATCCAGGTCCGCGCGCTGGACGGGGTGAGCTTTTCGGTGCAGAAAGGCGAGTTTATCGCCATTATCGGGCCTTCCGGGTCAGGAAAGTCGACCCTGCTGCACATTCTGGGCGGGGTGGACACCCCCACCGGCGGAAAAGTTTTCATGAACGGCTGCGACGTGTATGCCCAGGACGACGAGCAGCTGGCCATCTTCCGCCGCCGGCAGGTCGGACTGGTCTACCAGTTCTACAACCTGATCCCGGTGCTGAACGTGGTCGAAAACATCACCCTGCCGGTGCTGATGGACGGCCGGGAGGTCGACCAGTCCCGCCTGGACGAGCTGCTCACCACGCTGGACTTGAAGGGCCGGGAAAACCACCTGCCCAACGAGCTTTCGGGCGGGCAGCAGCAGCGCGTCTCGATCGGCCGGGCGCTGATCAACGCCCCGCTGATCAACGCCCCCGCGGTGGTACTGGCCGACGAGCCGACCGGCAACCTGGACTCGAAGAACAGCCACGAGATCGTCGAGCTGCTCAAGCTGTCCAACAAGAAGTATCACCAGACGCTGATCGTCATCACCCATGACGAGAACATTGCCCTGCAGGCCGATCGAATCATCGCGCTGGAAGACGGCCGCATCTGCCGGGACGAGGTGATCCGCCGATGAACGTCTTTCACCGCATCACACTGCGCACGCTGGGGCTGAACAGGGTGCGCACCCTGGTCACAATCGCCGGCATTGTGCTCTCGGCGGCCATGTTCACCGGGGTGACCACGTCCGTCTCCAGCCTGCAAGATTATCTTGTGCGGGCCACCATTGACCGCAGCGGCAGCTGGCACGGAGCGGTCTTCGGCGTCGAGCAGGACCGTCTGGCGGAGCTTGACACCGACCCGGAGGTGGCTTCCTATACCAGCCTGCAGAACATCGGCTATGCCCGACTGGAAGGCATCCCGAGTGATTTCAAACCCTACCTGTTCGTCGCCGGGATGTCGGATGATTTCACCGAATACATGCCGGTCAAGGTGACCCGCGGCCGTCTGCCCGAGCGAACGGATGAAATCCTGCTGCCCGAGCACCTGCTGTACCAGGGCGGGCTTGAATACTCCCTGAACGACCGGCTCGAGCTGGAACTTGGCTCCAGAACCTACGCCGGGGAAGAATTGACCCAGTTCAACGGCCTGATCGCCGAGTCCGAGCTGGAAGCAGAAACCCTGACCGTGCGGGAAACTCGCGCCTACACCGTGGTGGGCTTCTACGAAAGGCCCGGCTTTGAGGACTTTTCCGCCCCGGGTTACACCGCACTGACCCTGCCCGACCCCGCCAGCCCGGGCCGGTACGACCTGTACATCCAGCTGGCCAGGCCAAAAGGCGTCCACGCCTTCCTGAGCACGAAGTTTCCGGAATACGGATCAACCAAGAACAGCGACCTGCTGCGTTTCTCCGGCGCATCTGATGAAACCACCTTCAACGCCACACTGTACAGCCTGGCGGCGGTGCTGATGGGACTGGTGCTGTTCGGCTCCATCTCCCTGATCTACAACGCCTTTTCGATCTCGGTCAGCGAGCGCACCCGGCAGTACGGCCTGCTGGCCTCGGTCGGGGCCACCCGGCGGCAGATGATGCAAAGCGTGCTATTCGAGGCTGCCTTCCTGTCCGTGATCGGCATCCCGGTGGGGATTCTGGCCGGGCTGGCAGGCATCGGGGTGACCTTCCGCGTGTCGAGCAATATCATCATGACCTTCCTGGGGAACTTCGCAGACGTTCCGCTGCAGCTTGCCCCCTCGCTCCCCGCGCTGGTGGCTGCCGTGGTTGTTTCGCTGGCCGCGGTGCTGATCTCCGCCTATCTGCCTGCGCGGCGGTCCTTCCGCATCTCGCCCATCGACGCGGTGCGCCAGAACCAGGACATCCAGATCACCCCCGGGGTTGTGCGCACCTCGCGCCTGGAGGACCGGCTGTTCGGCCTGGAAGGCATGCTGGCCCGCAAGAACTTCAAGCGCAACCGGCGCAAGTACCGCGCCACGGTGCTCTCGCTGTTCCTGAGCGTAGTGCTGTTCATCTCCGCCTCCAGCTTCACCGCCTACCTGTCGCGCAGCGCCAGCGGATTGATGAGCAATATCGAGTTCGACATTGAGTACTTGCTGTCGAGTGCGGCAGACGAAACAGATGTCCGCGTCCCGGACATCGAAGCCCTGAAGTCCGACCTGGCCGCCATTCCCGGGATCACCCGGGCCGGGTATGCAAGCTGGGCATACAGCGAGGGGATTGTCGCAGAGGAACTGATCAACCCCGAGTTCATGACCTTTACAGAGCAGGCTGGGTGGGGGAGCTCGAATCAACCCGGCAAGGTGAGTTTGAGCACCATGGTCTACTTCATCGAGGATGAGAGCTACGCTGACTTCCTCGCCGAACAGGGGCTCGACCCGGCCGTGTACATGAACCCCGACCAGCCGGTGGCTCTGGCGCTGGATTTCGTCCGCTTTTTCTACCCTGGTGAAGAACGCTATTACACCTTCAACCTGCTCGCTCAGAAGTCGCTTAACATGACCGTGGACAGGACGAAGTCTGTGAAGGGGTATTATCTGGACCGGACGGAGCCAGACGGACAGGGCGGCCTGCTGTATATCTACACGAACAGCAGCGGCGAGGAAATCACCCTGACCGAGGCTGAAGTGCGGGAAACGGTCGACGTTCGCATCGGCACGGTTATCGACAAGAAAGCCTTCATGGTGTCCCCGGACATCAGCGGACTGACGCTGATGTTCCCCTACAGCGCCATGCCGAAAATCTTCGATATGGAGCGCGGCCAGCTGACAACCAGCCTGTTCTTCAACGCCGTTGACCACAAAGCTGCCTTCGACCGCCTGCACGACGCCCTGACGGAGAAAGGCCTGCCCGCCTACAACCTGTGGGACTATGCCCAGGCGGTTGAAACGGACCGGGCGCTGATCACCGTGGTCAACATCTTCTCCTACGGGTTCATCACCCTGCTCTCGCTGATCGCCGCGGCCAATGTGTTCAACACCATCTCCACCAACATCGGGCTGCGCCGCCGCGAGTTCGCCATGCTCAAGTCCATCGGGATGACCCGGGTCGGCTTCCGGCGCATGATGAACCTGGAATGCCTGCTGTACGGCTTCAAAGGGCTGGTCTACGGCATCCCGGTCGCGATCGGGGTGACCTACCTGATCTACCGGGCCGTGCTGACCGGGTACGAGATCAAGTTCTTCATTCCCTGGTACAGCCTGGTAATCGCCACCGGCAGCGTGTTCGCGGTCGTGTTCGCCACCATGATCTACGCCATGAACAAGATCCGGAAGGACAACCTGGTCGACGCGCTGCGAAACGAGAACCTATAAGAAAAGGGTTCAAACCGGAAAAACGGGGCTGGCCTGCTCGGTCAGCCCCGTTTTTATTCAGTGAATACCTCGCCGGGGGAAATGCGGCCTGTATAATATCTTTACCGTCCGGCTCGTAAACATGGTCAGGGGAACCTATGAAGAAGCTGCCGCTTCTGCTCGTCTTCGTTTTCCTGCTGGTATCGTGTCAGGCGGAGGAGCGATCCGTCCAATCCGCGCCTGTGAATGCTGTCAGCATATGGGCTGAAGTCTCAACCACGGCGCCAACCCTGACTCACACTGTCACGCCAACACCAACACCATCCTCCACGGCGGTTCCAACCAAAACCAGAACGGTCACCCCCCCGGTCACCCCGAGTATCACCGCCGCGCCAACGGAAGAACCCACCGGCACGCCAACACCAACCACGACGCCCACCCCGACCGGTGAAACCCCCAATCCGGTTTTGGTGATTATCGGGGTGAATAAAGCCGCCGAGTATGTGGATATTCAAAACCAGGGAAATGTCGATGTCGATCTGAAGGGCTGGCTGCTGGTATCCGAGAAAGGCAGCCAGCGCTGCTGGCTGTCCGGAATCATCAAGGTTGGCGAGACGCTGCGCATCTGGGCCATGAAAACCGATGAGCCGGGTTTCTCCTGCGGATTTTCCACCAACATCTGGAACAACTCGGAACCCGACCCGGCGGTGCTGTACAACCCGGCGGGCGTGGAAGTCAGCCGGTGGTGACGGGCGTGCAGCCTGCCATCCGCCGGGCCGTATCACTGCGCTCTGCCTGGCCTCAGTCCTGCTTTTTCTCCACCGGCGGAGCGTAAGCCGGCAGATCCCGTCCGAAGATGCGCTGCAGCCAGGCTCGCGGAGAGCCCAGATGCGTCCCGGCGGTCTGCGCGCCGCTGGCCAGCAGGTACACCGCCACGATGATCGATCCGACGATATCCACATACCGGGTGACCGGGTGGGCCGGCGCGATGGCGATCGAAGTCAGTGCCGCGACCACGCACAGATCCACCATGGCCTTGGCGCGGTAGAGCTTCATCTGCGCGGCGATGACCGAAGAGTACTTCTCCCGGGTCATGGTGGTGTACCGCCGCCAGAACCAGGAGTTGGTCAGCAGCCCCAGCACGGCGATCACCAGCCCCAGCGTCACCTGGCCGCCCGGCTCATAGGACGGCAGGCGTGAAATGGCCAGCGCCAGCATCACGATCCCCGAGACAAACATGGCCGCGGCCACAGTCAGCCCGGCCAGGCGCTCCAGCCGGCTTCGCTCACCCTGGCTGAGCGAAGCCCTGCGCTGCAGCGAAGCCCTGCGCTGCAGCTGGCGGAACACCCACCAGGATAGGAACAGCGCCACCAGATCCATCCCCCGCCGCAGGAAATCGGCAATCTGGGTGGTCGACTGGCTGGAAAGCACCGCCATCCCGGTGAAAATCGGGCCCGGCGCGCTGAGCAGCAGGGCGGTCAGCAGCGTCTTTTCCCGCCGCGCGGCCTGCTCCCTGGTCATCTCGTCCATGGCTCAGAACCCCAGGCTGGCAAACAGCGCCAGGTACGACGCCACCGCCAGGCCGGTCGAGATGGGCACGGTCAGCGTGTCCAGACCGCGGTTGGAGAACAGCTCCACCACCGCGCTGATGGGCGCGACCAGCGCCGCGATGACCAGACTCAGCAGCCAGGGCTGGCCGGCGGCAAAGCGCAGCGAGAGAAACAGCGCCGTCCCGGCCACCAGGTACATCGCCAGCGTACCTTCGAACGTCTTCGGGCCTTCAATCCCGCGGTGGCGGATCAGGTGACGGCCGATAGACTTCCCGATCAGCGCCGCGGAGGCGTCCCCCAGCCCCCAGGCCAGCGCGGCCACGATGCAGATGCTCTTCCACTCCTCGCCCAGGATCCCCCAGAACACAATGATCAGCAGGGCGAAGGAGATCTGCACCACGATCAGGCTCTCCCGGAACTCACCGCCGGCGCGTTCGACGGCCAGCCGGCCGAACAACCGGGTGGGCTCGAGCGCCTTGAGGATGGGGTAGAGCACCACCGCGAACAGGGCCACCGCCAGCAGCGCCGCGTACCAGGTGCTGAACAGGCGCATCAGCGGGAAAATTGAACCCATGATCGCCAGGTGATACAGCTTGCGCGTCACCTCGAACGGCACCTTGAAGGCGGCCTTGAGCAAGAACAGGGGCACGATGGCCGCCAGGAAATAACCGATATACAGGAGGATGCCGATCCAGTCACTGCCTGTCATGCGGCGCCGCCCTCCGAAGACTGGCCTCCGCGGGCCAGGTTTTCTCCCACACGGGCGAGCAGGGGCAGGACGCGCTCCAGTTCCTCCCGCGGGATGCCCTGCAGCGCCAGTTCGTACAGCCGGTTGTAGGCCTGCTCGATGGCCGGGCCGGCCGCCTGCGCCCGGACGGTCAGCCGCACCGTGAAGGCGCGCCGGTCGTGAGGGTCGGGATGGCGGGTGATGAAGCCCTTCTCCTCCAGCGAGACCAGCACCCGGGAGATGGCCGGCTTGGACACGTCCAGCTGCTCGACCAGCTGCTCCTGCGGCAGGTCAGCGCCCTGGGTGAGCAGGTGCAGCAGGATGTTCCCCTCGGAGCTGCTGAGGCCCAGCGGCTTCAGGTTTTCGTTGATGATCCTCCGGCCCGAGCGCAGCATCCTGTGCGCGTGAAGCCAGATTTCGCGGATGTCGGACATGTCCCTCCATGGAACCGGAGTGTTGGTTCGCGTCATTATACCCGGGATTTGGTTAACATGTTAACGATTGAGGGAGGAAATCGCCGGATTGACTCGAAACGGCAGCGTTAAAAAGAAAATCCCCTTGCGGGGAGATCTTAGTGAGCGCGCAGGGGCTCGAACCCTGAACCAATGGCTTAAAAGGCCACTGCTCTACCATTGAGCTACGCGCCCGGCGAGGGAGATTATAGTACAGCCCACCCCATTCGTCAACGGCCAGTAAGGTCAACCAGCCTTCGGGATGGCTGTTATTATTATTATTAGATTTTTCTACTTCACCCTTCCGGGACGAACTTCCCCTCCGCTGCCGTCTACCAGCCCGGAGCGGCGGCCGCGTTTGCCGGCGCTCTTGCCCGCATTGGGGCTGAGAATCAGGTTCAGCTGGTTGAGCGCCTGATGATCGTACTCCCGGCGCCCGCAAACGTCGCACACCCAGGCCGGAAAGTTCTGCACGGTGATCAGCTCTTCACCGATCCAGGTGAAGTAGGTCACGTACTTGCGGCGAAGGTAGCCTGCCTGGCATTCCATGCAGTGCACACGGGCGCTCGTATTATTGTCCATTTCCACTAACTCGCTTCTGGCCGGATATCTGCCATGATCTTGACACCGGCGCTGGTCCCCAGGCGATTTGCTCCGGCGCGCAGCATCGCCTGAGCGTCGGCCAGCGAGCGCACGCCGCCCGCCGCCTTGACGCCCATGGTGGAACCAATCACCCGGCGCATCAGTTCCACATCCTCCACCGTCGCCCCGCCTGCCAGGAAGCCCGTGGAGGTCTTGACAAACTCCGCCCCGGACGCCTGGCACAGCAGGCAGGCAAGGATCTTCTCCTGGCGGGTCAGCAGGCCCATCTCGAGGATGACTTTGACAATCGCGTTACCCTCGTGCGCGGCATCGACCACCGCGCGCACGTCGTCCAGCACCGCGGCGCTCTCGCCGCCCTTCAGCCGGCCGATGGCCAGCACCATGTCGATCTCGTCGGCGCCCTGCTTGGTGGCCAGGCGGGTCTCGAAGGCCTTGGCTTCAGAGGCCATGGCCCCCAGCGGGAAGCCGACCACCGTCGCCACCTTCACCGGCGACCCGGCCAGCACTTCGCGCGCCAGCGAGACGTAGGTGGGGTTGATGCACACCGCGGCGAACTGATAGCGCAGCGCGTCCTCGCACAGCGTCTTGATCTGCGCGGCGGTCGCTTCCGGCTTGAGCAGGGTGTGATCCACATACCCCGACACTGGCCGGTCATCCAGCCACGGCTCCGCCGGGTAATCGGGGAGCTGCTGCTCGTACTGTCGAGCCAGTTCTTCAATTTCTTTGACGTTCATGTTTACGGTCCGTTCGCTGCTCTGACGATGGTGGGTGCGACCAGGGTTTTTATTTCTTCCAGCGGCCAGTAGACCACCAGGGCCTTGCCGATGACGCTTTCCAGGGGCACAAAGCCCCACTCATGCGAATCCGATGAACGGTTGCGGTTATCACCCAGGACAAACAGGTGGCCCTCCGGCACGTCGCCGGAATAGTTGTAGCGGGGCGGCGCGGCGATGTACGGCTCGTACAGCTCGTTGCCGTTGATGAACACCTTGCCGTCGCGGATCTCCACATGGTCACCGGGCAGGCCGATGACGCGCTTGATGTAATCCTCGACCGAGCCGTCCGGGGGATGGAAGATAATCACGTCCCCGTAATGCGGTTCGCCCAGCTTGTAGGCCAGCTTGTTGACCAGGATAAAGTTACCGGACTGCAGTGTGGGCTGCATGCTCACGTTTTCCACCCGCACGCGCGCCAGCACACTGTCAATCATGAAGTACAGCAACAGGGCCAGGATGACAGTCTGGAGGATCTCAAGGGTGAACGACAGCCAGGCCGGGCGGGTGCGCGCCGGTTCGGGCTGGGTCTCTACGGGTATACTACCGTTTTCTAGCAAATGAGCCTCCGTCTGTTCAATGCCTTCATTATAAGTCCGGAAGAAAGCAACCGCAAGGTCGCCGGGACACCGCTTGCCAGCCTGGTGTAATACAACTATGAGTTACAAAGAGCGTGCCGGTTAATATTGTATTAATGTAATGGCTCCGCTATAATGATTTCACTTTTCCGCCAAGTCACAGGAGGTGAACCTGATCCGATATCCATAACCTTACCCCACGTTCAAATATTGTTGATTAGGAGAATGCACAATGCCCAAAACGAAGCTAAATCTTCCTTTACTGATCGGCCTCCTGCTGCTGTTGGGACTGGCGCTGGCAGCCTGCCAGCCGGCCACCCCGACAGCGGGTGCACCCGACACACCCCAGGTGACCGAACCACCCGTTACTGCTCCTACAGAAGAGGAAGCCCAGACTCAGGAGGCGCCCGCGGCCCCCGGAGAGGTTGAAGTCCCCTTCCTGGCGGAATGGCAGTCCTCTGCCCACGCGGACGCAGCCTCTGAATCCTTCACTCACTGGGACGAAGAAGACCCGGCTGAAATCCCGGCCAACTGCGCCAAGTGCCACAGCGCCACAGGCTTCCAGGATTACGCCGGTGCAGACGGCAGCGAAGCGCTGAGTGTCGACGCCAACCACCCGGTTGGAACGGTCATCACCTGCACGGCCTGCCACAACAACGCCACCATGGCGCTGGATACCGTCGTGTTCCCCTCCGGCGTGCAAATGACCGGGCTTGGGCCGGACACGATCTGCTCCAGCTGCCACCAGGGCACAGCCTCTGAAGCCCAGGTCAACGCCAACATCGAATCGGCTGGCATGACCGAGGACCTCGACACCCCCTCCGAGAACCTGGCCTTCACCAACATCCACTACTACGCCGCGGCCGTCTCCCGCTACGGCACCGTGGTCAACGGCGGCTACCAGTATGACGACCGCTCCTACGACCACATCTTCGAGCATGCCATCGGTGTCGACCAGTGCGTCGACTGCCACAACCCGCACTCCCTCGAGGTCAAGGTCGAGTCCTGCGGCGAATGTCACCGGGGCGTGGAGACCGTGGAAGACATCCGCAACATCCGCGAGGTGTCCTCGCTGCGCGACTACGACGGTGACGGTGACATCGAAGAAGGCATGTACTACGAGGTGGAAGGGCTGCGCCAGCTGCTCTACGAAACCATGCAGGCTTACGCCGCAAACGTAGCCGGGACTCCGCTCGTCTACTCCGAATCGGCGTATCCCTACTTCTTCATTGACACCAACGGCGACGGCGAGCTTGGCGAAGACGAAGCAGGCGTCCCGAACCGGTACAACGCCTGGACGGCCCGGCTGGTCAAGGCGGCCTTCAACTTCCAGACGGCCACCAAGGATCCCGGCGGCTACGTCCACGGCGGCAAGTACATCATCCAGCTGCTGTACGATTCCATCGAGGACCTCAACCAGGCGCTGGGTGAGAACGCCACCGATCTGACCGGCATCAACCGCGTGGATCCGGGCCACTTCGACGGCTCGTCCGAGGCTTTCCGCCACTGGGATGCGGAAGGCGCTGTCCCGGCCAGCTGCGCCAAGTGCCACAGCGCCGACGGCCTGCCCATCTACCTGCAGGAAGGCGCTAACCTGTCCGTGGATATCTCCAACGGCATGCAGTGCGAGACCTGCCACAACAGCTTGCAGGAGTTCACCTTCTACGAAGTTGAGTCGGTGCGCTTCCCCTCCGGTGCGGTCATCGGGTTTGAAGAGGACCTGCCCAGCAACCTGTGTCTGCAGTGCCACCAGGGCCGCGAGTCGACCACCAGCGTCAACGCCCGCCTGGGTAACGCTCCGGACGACGAACCGGTCGAAGGGCTGAGCTTCATCAACGTGCACTACTTCGTTGCCGGCGCCACGCTGTTCGGCACCGATGCCAAGGGTGTGTACGAGTACGCGGGCCAGGAATACTCCGGCCAGTTCATGCACATCCCCGCCTTCGACTCCTGCGCCGAGTGCCACGACGCCCACCAGCTGGACGTTCAGGCCGCTGCCTGCCAGGGCTGTCACCTGGTCGACGACCCGCGCGACATGCGCCAGAACATGCTGGAGGACTACGACGGTGACGGCGACAGCGAAGAAGGCCTGGCCTACGAAGTCGAGACCATGCAGGAAACGCTCTTCGCCGCCCTGCAGGCCTACGCCGCCGAAACGCTCAACACACCCATCGCCTACAACCCCAACCGGCATCCCTACTTCTTTGTGGATGACAACGGGAACGGCGTCGCCGATCCTGAGGAGACCACCCGGTATGCGAGCTGGTCGCCGCGCCTGCTGCGGGCAGCCTACAACTACCAGTACGTCCTGAAGGATCCCGGCGCGTACGCCCACAACCCCGCCTACGTACTTCAGGTGCTGTACGACAGCATCGCGGACCTGGGCGGTGACGTGAGCGGCATGATCCGTCCCCCGGTTGAGTAATCTCCAACCAGCTTCAATCTGAACAAGTCCTCCGGCAGGAAATCCTGCCGGAGGATCTTTTTTTTCGGGTATCAAGACGATGACCATCTTGACCTCTCATGTATAATTAATCCAATACTTATCTAACCCTAATTTACCCGATTTATCCCAGGTAAGCCCCGCATCGCACGGGTAAAGGAGTCACAGGAATGCATCGATCCCCCCTTCATTCCAGGCTCAGGCCTGTCCCCATCCTTCTCCTCGTTTTCGCGCTGGCTGCGGCAGCGCTCTTTCTGTCGCTGAACCAGCCGGTCAGCGCTGCCCCGCCCGCACAGCAGGACGAGCCGTTGTCCAACGCCGAATGTCTGGCCTGCCACTACAACCCGGATCTGCCGGCCATGACCTTTGACGGTGAACAGGTGTCGGTCACCATCGACCCGGCCATCTTCGGCGGGTCGGTGCACGGGCAGGAGAACATCAGCTGCGTGCAGTGCCACACTGACATCACCGATTACCCGCACCCGCAGCGCTCCGGCGTGGACGACCGCAGGGACTACTCCCTGCTTTATCGTGACGCCTGCGCGGCCTGCCACGAAGAGCAGTACAGCCAGACCCAGGCCATCGACAGCATTCACTACGAGGCCTTCCTTTCCGGTAACGTGAACGCGCCCATCTGCACCGACTGCCACGACCCGCACGCCATGCAGCCTCTGCAGGTCAACCGGCGGGGTGAGTTCCTGGCCGGTGAGCGGGCCAAGATCTCGCAGACCTGCGCCCGCTGCCACAGCGGCGTGTTCGAGGATTACGTTTCCGGCGTGCACGGCGAGGCCCTGCTGAACAACAACCCCGACGTGCCCAACTGCACCGACTGCCACGGCGTGCACGAGATCGTCGACCCGACCACGGCCGGCTTCCGGCTCTCCTCGGTGGAACTGTGCGCCAACTGCCACACCAACCCCACCATCATGAACAAGTACGGGCTGTCCACCAAAGTGCTGGACACCTTTATCGACGACTTCCACGGCACCACCCTGGTGCTGTTTGAGCAGCAGCACCCCGACGACATCCCCAACACGCCGGTGTGCTACGACTGCCACGGCTTCCACAACATCGTGGCGCTGGACGATCCGGAGGAGGGCCTGCGGGCCAGGGACAACCTGCTCGCGACATGCCAGCGGTGCCATCCGGAAGCCTCGGTGGACTTCCCCACCTCGTGGCTCGGGCACTATGTGCCGGACGCGGAGCGCTACCCGCTGGTCTACTGGGTGGACGTGTTCTACCGCATCTTCATTCCCACCGTCATCGGCGGTATGGTCATTTTCGTGGCCACCGACGTCGGACGGCGGATCTACGACCGGCGGCGCGGTCAGGCGGCCAAAGCCGGAGCAGAAACCGAGGCCGCAGCAGAGCCCGAACCCATTACGGACGAAGGCCCCACTGCCGAGTCACCCGACCAGCCCTCCGAACCTGAAGAGCCGAAGGAGTAACCCGCCATGGCAACCGCTTACCCTCCTGAAACCGAAACCACCAGCACCGCTCCCGCTGCTCCTCAGCCCTGGTATATTCGCTTCCATCTGGCGCAGCGGATCGAGCATTTCCTGCTGATCCTCAGCTTCACCACCCTGGCACTGACCGGCCTGCCGCAGAAGTTCCCCCTCTCGCCCATCTCCAGGGGCTTTGTCGACCTGGTGGGCGGAGTCGAAAACCTGCGCATCATCCACCGCGCCGCCGCCACGCTCTTCCTGCTCGAGGCCATCTATCACGTGGTCTATATCGCCTACATCCTGTACGTCCGCCGCGCAAAGCCCTCCATGCTGCCGACCATGACGGACGTGCGCAATGCCTTCGAGGCCATCCGCTACAACCTGGGCCTGTCCAACAAGAAGCCGGAGATGCCGCGCTACAACTTCACCGAGAAGATGGAGTACTGGGCAGTGGTCTGGGGCCTGGTGATCATGGCCATCACCGGGTTCATGATGTGGAACCCGATCATGACCACCCGCTTCCTGCCCGGGGTGGTCGTTCCGGCGGCCAAAGCGGCCCACGGCGGAGAGGCCATCCTGGCGGTGCTGGCGATCATCATCTGGCATTTCTACCATGTTCACATTCGCCACTTCAACAAAAGCATGTTTACAGGTAAAATTAGTAGAACCTTAATGGAAGAGGAGCATGCCTTGGAACTGAAAGAAATCGAAACTGGTAAGACGCCCCCGCCTCCCTCGCCTGAAGAGTACCGCAGGCGGATGCGCGTGTTCGTCCCCATCGCCGCTGTCATGTCGATCCTGATGCTGGTTCTGGTCGGCTGCTTCGTCACCGGCGAAAACACGGCCGTGGCCCCCACCGACGCGGTTCCTCCTGCTCAGGAGACCCCCGCGCCGGCCGAGACCGAACCGGTCGCTACCGAACCGGCCGCGACCGAGCCGGCCGCCGAACTGCCTGAGGATCTCACCCTGTCTCTTATACACATCTGACGCTGCCGACGAAGAG
>CZCB01001772.1_pt1 | contig 25075 bp, 20 predicted proteins | sample 591991 | NCBI WGS metagenome assembly CZCB01 (sample SAMEA3556809, study PRJEB10932) | anaerobic digester metagenome
CTGCGTTACTACAAGGCTCATCCCACGATCGACGGACAGCCTACGCTCGGATTCGAAGTGCATTCACAGGATTGGCGTTCGTTCTGCCTCAAGAATGCTCCGCAGCACCTGATCGGCGGACGTAACGAGGGCGACGTCGTTGTCAGGCCGGATGATCTCACTGTTGAGATCTACCAGAACAAGGATTATGCAAAGACATACTATAAGAAGCTCAACGAAATGTTCAAGCAGGGCCTGATCAGCCCCGAGACATTCTCGAGGAACTATGACGAATACCTGTCAGTTCTCTCTACGGGCCGCGTGCTTGGAATGTTCGACCAGCAGTGGAACTTCGGGAGCGCAGAACAGGTCCTGATTTCTGAAGGCAGGTATGAGCGCACCTATGTACCCATAGGCGTCAGCCTCGATGGTTCCGAGGTACCGTACAACAGGTATAAGGGCGAAGGTATCATCGGTGGTAACGGTATGGGTATCAGCGTGAAGTGCAAAGATGTCGAGCGCGCACTTGAGTTCCTTGATTTCATGCTCCGCGAAGATATTCAGAAGCTCTGCTTCTGGGGTATCGAAGGCGAAGACTACTATGTTGATGAAAACGGCCGCTACAGACGTACAGAGGAACAGAGGAACAACTTCAACAATCCTGACTGGGTGAAGGCTCACTCCGGTATCAACTTCGCCAACCTGTTCCCGAAGATCGAAGGCCGTTACTCTGATGGCAACGCTGCTAACGCAGGTATCCAGCCTGAAGAGAGAATAGAAGGCATGTCCGAATACGACAAGGAATTCCTTGCCAAGTACGGATTCAGTGACAGGTCCGAGTTCCTGCCTCTGGCAGAGTATGCAGGATATCCTGAAGTATGGTCGATCTTCTCCACCATGGACGAAGACAACCCTGTTAAGGAGATCTTCAACGAACTCACCGACCTGCAGAACCGTTATCTGCCCAACGTGATCATGGCTGACGACTTCGAAGCTGCCTGGGCTGAATATGCAGCAAGGTACGAGAACGTCAACTATCCGCTGCTCGAGGCAGAGATCGAGAAGGAGATCAAGGCACGTTATAAGAAATAATACGGACCTGCTCTTCTTTCAAATGATAAGAAGAGGCGACCGCAAAGCCGGCCGCCTCTTCTGATATGATACAGTGAAAATAGAAAAATTTAGAATCGGTTGAGTTTCATAGCCGGGGGGATAGCAATATGACGACGAATATAGCTACGGGCAGGGCGATCCCTGCAACACCCAGGAAGAACTTTTTCGACCTGGTCAAAAAGCAAAAAGAGCTTGTGCTCATCACGATACCTTACATCATATACTTCTTCATTTTCAATTACCTGCCGTTGACGGGACTTGCAATGGCATTCCAGAATTATAAGCCCTACAAGACTTTCTGGGAACAGGAATGGGTCGGCTTCAAGCATTTCCAGAAACTGTTCTCCGACCCTGCTTTCTACCGCGTGTTGCGGAACACTTTGGCGATGAGCTTCATAAACCTTGCGTTTGGCTTCATCACCGCAATAGGATTTGCACTGCTGCTCAATGAAATACCGAAGCAGCTTTACGGGTTCAAACGTGTCGTGCAGACCATATCATACATGCCCCATTTCCTGTCGTGGATCATCGTCTGCGGACTTGTTTCAAACATCCTTTCAATGGATGACGGTATCCTCAACAATCTGCTTATGGCATTGGGGCTGGTCAAGGAAAAGATCCATTTCCTCGGGAAACCTGAGTATTTCTGGTGGATCGTCGGTTTCACGAACGTGTGGAAATCGATGGGATGGAACAGTATCATATACCTGGCGGCAATCACATCGATAGATCCAGCTCTGTACGAAGCTGCAGCCATCGACGGTTATGGACGTTTTGGAAGGATGTGGCACATAACGCTTCCTGGTATCAAGTCTACCATCATAGTCCTTCTTATAATGAACGCAGGCTGGATACTCAATGCAGGATTTGAAATACAGTATATCCTGGGTTCGAACGGACTGGTTCTCGATGTATCTGAGACCATCGACATCTACGTGCTGAAAAAAGGCTTTGCCGGGACCGCCGGCAGCGGTTTTGCTTTCGGTACCGCGGCAGGTATGTTCAAAACCGTGTGCAGTGCTGCGATACTGATAATCTGCAACAAGATATCCAGCTGGCTGGGCGAAGAAAGGCTTGTCTGAGTGAACGTGATTGCGATGCTATTTGGCTTGGAGGTATATGGAGATGAAAAGGTCTATAGGTGACAAAATAATCGATTCGATAATCGTGGTCTTTATGATCCTTGTCATCATTGCGATGCTGTATCCGATGTGGAACACGCTGGCCGTATCTTTCAACGATGCAAGGGATTCCATAAAGGGAGGAATCTACCTGTGGCCGAGGAAATGGTCACTGTATAACTATCAGAGCGTGTTCAAAACGCCCAAAGTATTCAATGCGTTTTTGATATCAGTGGCACGTACGGTCATTGCCACGATATTGAATGTGTTTTTCTCGGGACTGCTGGCGTATGTGCTGAGCCATAAGGACTTTGTCCTCAGAAGGTTCACGACGGTATTCATGATAATGACGATGTATATCAACGCAGGTCTGATACCGACGTATTTCCTGTACCGCAACCTCGGCATCAACAACACGTTCTGGGTGTATATACTCCCGGGGATGGTGGGGGCGTTCAACGTCATCGTCATAAGGACGTATATAAATTCGTTGCCGGCATCCCTGTCAGAATCGGCAAAAATAGACGGGGCAAGTGAAATGAAGATATACTTCAACATAATATTCCCGCTGTGTCTGCCGGTCCTGGCAACCGTTGCCCTTTGGGTCGCAGTCGGTGCATGGAACGACTGGTTCACCTCGTATATATTTGCACCGAAACAGAGTTTGAGTACGCTCCAGTACGAGATGATGAAAATTATTTCTTCGTCGATGCAGCAGGGTGCCGCACAGACTCCGGACTACCTGCAGCAGTCCAAGTCTCAGCAGGCAAGCATGGTTACACCGAACTCACTGCGCGCGGCCATGACCATAGTTGCGACCGTGCCGATACTGGTAGTGTATCCGTTCCTGCAGAAGTACTTTGTGACTGTCAACATCGGCAGTGTCAAGGAATGATCGATCGAAGGATGAGAAATAAGTATGCATTAACTATGCATTAAGTATGCTTTAAGTTTGCATCGTCCCCCCCCCTGTGCTGTGCGGTTTGATGCACAGCAGCAGCGCTGCCGCTGGCCGGCAGCATTGCAGGAAGGCTATGGGACCAACCGATCATGGTGCGATTGGAATAAACTGATTTGAAAGGCAAGATACAGTGAAACTGAATAAGCCTTCAAATATGACAATGGCGGCTATCCCGGAAGGAGCCGCCTGTTTTTATGCAAGAAAAAAGCTTTCCTGGTACAGTCTCAGTGAGCTTTGCCCCGGACCAGGGGCCCGTAAAAACGGGCCCCTATCACTAAAGCACTTTGAATCCGAGGGCGGCGATGGCGTTTTCGACGTCGTGGACCGAAACTTTTGCTTCATCATAGCTGAACTTCACCTTGCTCGCGTTGAACAGCACCCTGATGCTTTCTTTGTCTACGCCGTCCAGTGCCTTTACCGCATTTTCGATTTTCTGGGCGCAGGACGGGCAGGTAAGTGTTTCAAGTTGGATCGATGCGTTTTTCATTTTCATATCTCCTTTCGTATTAAGTTTTATCTTGTTTTAAAGATTTTAGTATCGGTCATTTCTTCAGTCTGTACTGCAGCAGCCTCATGGCGTTGAGGATGACGGCCAGGATGCTGCCCTCATGTACCAGCATGCCGACGGACATGTTCATCCATTCGCTGAAAAATACACCGGCCAGCAGGAACAGCACTACGCCTACTGCGATGGCTATATTCTGCCGCATGTTTGCCGCTGTTGCCCTGGCAATGCCGAGTGCATGAGGCAGGCGGCAGATGTCCGAGTTCATCAGTACCACGTCAGAAGTCTCGATGGCAGCGTCAGTGCCGCCTCCCATGGCGATGCCGATATCCGCCAGTGCCAGGGATGGGCTGTCGTTCACGCCGTCACCGACAAAGGCCACGATCCGGCCCTTTTCGGTAAGCTTCCTGATGTATGCAGCCTTGTCCTCGGGCAGCATGCTGCCGCGGGCTTCGGTAAGGCCCAGTTCCCGGCCCACTGCGTCGACAGTGCCCTGGTTGTCCCCGGAAAGCATTACCAGGTTCCTTACGCCCAGCCGCTTCAACTTCTGCAGGACTTCCTTCGCTCCCGGACGAACCGGGTCCCGCACTCCCATCAGGATCTTCAGTTCACCGTCCACGGCTGTAAGCACAAGCGAATCGCCGTTTTTCTCAAACCTGGCGATTTCGGTTTTTGCCCGCGTGCCAGGCTCTACGCCTTCCCTTTCCATCAGCGCTGCATTACCGACGGCGACCCTGTGTCCGTCAACGCTGGCGATGATACCACGACCTTTTATAACTTCTGTGTCTGTGACCTGGCGGTATACGGTATCACCGATTTCATCCAGGACGGCCCCGGCCAGCGGATGGTCGGATTCGCGCTCCACGCTTGCAAGGTATACAAGCGCCCTGTCGATGTCCTCCCCGAAGTATGCCTTTTCTGTAACTTCCGGGTTGCCAAGGGTCAACGTGCCTGTCTTGTCAAAAACTATCGTATCCACCCTGCTGAGAGCGCTTATGACTTCACTGCCCTTGAAAAGGATGCCGTGGCGCGCACCGTTCCCTATGCCGGCGACGTTGGAAACGGGGACGCCGATCACCAGGGCGCCGGGACAGCCGAGGACGAGGATCGTTACGGCCAGTTCCGGGTCGCGGGTGAATGCGAGCACCAGCATGCCAAGAACCAGGACAGCCGGAGTGTAATACCTGGCAAACCTGTCGATGAAGCGTTCTGCTTTCGTTTTGGAATCCTGGGCTTCCTCCACAAGTTCGATGATCCTCGCGAATGTGGTGTCTTCGCCCACGCGGTCGGCGACGATCCTGATCGTTCCGTTATCGAGGACAGTACCCGCGAATACTTTATCACCCCGGCCTTTCAGGACGGGAAGGGATTCCCCGGTGATGGCAGCTTCGCTTACACTTCCCTCACCGGACAGGACGGTACCGTCGACCGGTATCCTGGCTCCGGTTTTCACCAACAGTATATCGCCTGCATCCACTTCTTCGACTGCGACCTCCCTGAAATCGCCGTCAGGCATTTGCTTCAGCGCGCTTTCGGGCGCCATTTCCGTCAGTTCCCTGATGGCCGAGCGCGTTTTGGTCAATGTGCGCTGTTCCAGCCAGGCTCCGAACAGGAACAGGAATGTTACGACGGCAGATTCTTCGAAGTTCCTGATAAGGAATGCACCTGCCACAGCGATGGTCACAAGCAGGTCTATGCTGACGACCCTGACTCTCAATGCCTGGTAAGCCTGGATGGCGATCGGCGCAGCACCCAGGATCGATGCGATTATGAAGGCTGTATCGGCGGCAGCCGTGTTTTTAAGAGCCAGTGCGCAGAAGAAACCTGCGGCGATCAGGATAGCGCTGATCAAAACTATGTGGTTTTTCCTGCCAAGTATGAACCGCTTCATTACATCACCTCAAGTACGCGAACCGCTGCATCTCATACCGCGGTTCCGGTTCTGCCCGGGTTTAGTATACCATTGCCTGGCTGAAAATAATTTGACCCGGATCAAAATTGGGAAAATTTTAGTATAATTGATATATCAAAACGATGGACGGACCGACGCACATAGCGAAAGGGGGAGTTCCGGATGGGATGCCGTCATGGGACCGGAAGCCACGGGGACTGCATCGAAAACGTGCCTATTTTCTCCGGCCTCAGCTGCGGGGAAAGGCGGGAGATACTGGAAATCGCGTCCTCCCGCAGTTACGAGAAAGGTGAAATGATATACAGGGCGGGAGATGAGGGTGGCACCCTCTTTGTGTTCCACGCCGGCAGGGTAAAGATTTTCCGCCTGAACGCCAATGGAAAGGAACAGGTCCTCAGGCTGGTGGGACCCGGTGAGTTCATCGGGGAACTGTCCCTGTTATCCTCGCTGCCCCTCACGGACAATGCACAGGCACTTGAGGCAACGACCATGTGCATCCTGCAGGGTGAACGCCTGAAGCAACTGATGGCAAAATATCCTTCCATTGCCTTCAAAGTGATGGAAGAGCTTTCACGGAGACTGGAAAAGGCTGAAAACAGGATCGAGGAGATCAGCCTGAGTTCGGTGGATGCGCGCATTGCAAGGGCTCTGCTGGAGTTGTCGGAAGGCGGCGATGAAATCGTACTGCCCATGACCAAGGGCGACCTGGCATCCCAGCTCGGCATGACACAGGAGACCCTGAGCCGGAAACTGGCAGCACTGCAGGAAGAAGGAACGATAAAGCTGAAAGGACACCGCCGGATCATCATCAGGGACAGGCAGGCGCTGGAAGAGATCGGCCCTGGATCGTAAGCGGGGAGGAAGGCAAGTCGGACAATGAACAGGCTTTTTGAAATCGTGTACATACTGATGGGCAAAGAGCGGGGGGACTGAGATCATGATCATCAGTGCATCCCGCAGGACCGATATTCCTGCTTTTTATTCCGGGTGGCTGGTGAACCGGCTGCGGGCCGGGTATGTCCTGGTACGGAACCCTATGAACCATGCCCTGATCAGCAAGGTCATACTGTCCCCCGACGTCGTGGACTGTATAGTGTTCTGGACCAAGGATCCGCTGGACATGCTCGGCAGGCTGGATACCATCGATGAGATGGGCTACAGGTACTATTTCCAGTTCACACTTACGCCCTATGACAGGTCCGTTGAAAGAGGACTGCGCGACAAGGAAGAGATAATCGGTACATTCTGCGAACTGAGCGACAGGATCGGGAAGGAGAGGGTCGTCTGGAGATATGACCCCATCATCCTGAATGACACATACGGCCCGGAGTACCACAGGGAACAGTTCGCGAGGCTTTGTGAAAGGCTTGCCGGATATACGGACCAGTGCGTCATAAGCTTCGTGGACCGTTATCCGAAACTGAGGACGGATGTCGTGAAGGAAATCGGCAGGGATGAGATGGCCGAACTGGCATCGATGATCTCATCCGCCGCAGAAGGTTGCGGTATCACGGTAAAGGCCTGCTGTGAAGGATCATTCCTCAATGAATATGGTATCGGGCAGGCCCACTGTATCGATAAAACGCTCATAGAGAGAATATGCGGATACAGCCTTGATATAAAAAAGGACAGGAACCAGCGTGATTCCTGTGGATGTTATGAGAGCGTCGACATAGGCGTATACAATACCTGCAGGAACGGCTGCATATATTGCTACGCCAACTACAGCGACGTGTCCGTAGCCCGCAATGCCGCAAAGCATGACCCGAACGGGGAACTCCTGGTCGGCCTGGTCGGGGACGATGAAAAAATAACGTTAAGGGAGCCAAAATCGCATAAAAGCGGGCAACTGTCGCTGTTCGGGGAAGCCCGGTAAAATCATTCGCGCTCATACCCGGCATGCCTGGAATGCCGGACATGCCAAAGCATTCACTCCCCGCTGTCCCATGTGCCTTTTGAGTAAGTTTCATCGACCATGTCGCAAATGCCCGCCACCAGCATGATTATGCCCTGGACCTTGTGCGGCTGGACCACGTAGACACCCTTGGCGTTCGCGTCTTCGATGATCAGGTCTGCGGCAAGCAGCGGCTTCATATGGTGGTATGCCTGCCCCGTTGAATTAAGGCCGCATTCGCTCACTATTTCAGCCACGGTCATCGGTTTTTTCAGGAGGGCAAGCAGAATGTTCAGCCTGTCGTTGCTGCCTATGCAGTTCAGGACCTTTTCCGCGGTGCGGTTTTCGATCAGTGCCAGCAGGTCATCCGTACAGACTTCGTTCCTTATCCAGTTCGACTGCCTTCCGCCGGAGGAGTAGACGCCCAGATAAGTTATCATACCTGTGACACCTTTCTCATCCGTAAGTGCACACAACTCTTCCATTTTCTCGCTCAGGCGCTTATCAGGATGCATGTTCACCATCTGTTGGACCCTTTTCAGGGGCTTTACGTCGGCCTGCTTTGGCTGGCCCTGTGCAAATGACCTTACAAGTTCTCCGATCTCCTGCAGTTCCTTCTTTAACGAACTGATTTCTGCATTCAACGCATCGATTTCCATGCCATAGTTCCTTTCTGCGCTTTGATTTCTTTCCATGATACAGCCTCCTCTCAAAATTCGTAATTACGCAATATCATAATATAGTAATTATTTCCATATGTCAATACGCAATTTCGTAAAAATGTAATTTTTTTGGCAGGGTGGATTTTGCGCAGAAGTACGTCACCGATTTTGTGAAAGGCTGAAAAATATAGTATAATTTGTTTAGACTATAAGCAGTACAGTTAATGAGGGGTTGTGCGTGATGAATGCTTTGTTTTTGACCGTCACGGCAGGACAGGGACACAATTCCGCAAGTTTTGCCCTGGCACGGTACCTGGAGAGCCAGGGTGTTGAATGTACTGTGCTCGATACCTATAAATACCTGAGCAAACTGATAGGCGAAATCGTGGATGTAGGCTACAAATCCATTGCAAGGCATTCTCCCAGGCTGCACCTGCTCATGTATGACAATGCCGAGAAGGTTTCCGAAAAGGAAAAAATGCGGAAGACTTTCCTGCCATATACGATAGCCGAAGCTTCAAAGAGCAAGATGCAGAAATATATAGATTCGAAAAAGCCGGACGTGATCGTCTGTACCCACATCTTTACCGCGATAATCGTTTCACGGATGAGGCAGGACGGGGTCCTTGACGCGCGGATACCGGTCTTCGGCATCGTGACTGATTTCACGCTCCATCCTTTCTGGGAAGATACGGTGCTGGATTATTACGTTGTGGCAAACGAACTGCTCGTACACGAAGCGCGCAGGAAGGGGATGGATACCGGCAAACTGCTGCCTTTCGGCATCCCCGTCAAGGAGGAGTTCTCCGAGGAAATACCGGCATCGGAAGCCAGGGCGAAGCTGAACCTCAGGGATAAAATGACGCTGCTCGTGGTTTCGAGCAGCGTCGGGTTCGGCAACATCCCGGAGATCGTATCCGACATCGACAAAGTCCCGATGGATTTCCAGATCGTCGTTATCTGCGGGCGCAACACACGTCTTTCTAAGAAAATCACGGAAACGCATTACAACAAAGACGTGATAGTCGTGGGCTATGTGGACAACATGGAGCTTTACATGGATGCTGCAGACGTGATAATCACCAAGCCGGGAGGACTGACCGTATCCGAGGCGCTGACGAAGCGAAAACCGCTCATCATCACCGATCCTATCCCGGGAGTTGAAAACCGTAATGCCTATTTCCTCATAAACAACGATCTTGCTGTCTATGCCGGGAAATACGCGAGGATATGTGATGTGATAATGCAGTTGCACTCGCATCCAGGGAAAATCGACCAGATGAGGCGGGCCCAGGAAGTTTACGGCAAAAGGCACAGCGCCAGGATGACGGGGGATTTTATGATCGATCTTATAAAATGAACAGCGGCGCCCGGCATGCCAGCCGGCCCTTTATTTGCAGGCGGCCGACCGGCCGAAATACCAGGCACCTGTATTTCTTGTTCTGCTAGATCGATTTTTCCATCAGATTAACTGCTTCCTTTTCGCTTTCGTACGCGGATCTCAGCAGCGACGCGATCCTGGCCCGGACTTCGGGAAGGGATGCATCTTCGCAGGTCTTGATCCTGAACGCTTCCGTCCAGGCATCGAAAATGGACCGGTAAAGCCCGGCCAGCCTGGATTCTCCGAACTTTTCGAAGTACCTGCAGGCGTATTCCTTCAAAGCCCCGTAAGTACCGAGGAAATACTCGGCGTTCCACGATGATGAGAGGTCAGGATCTTCATCGAATACCCTTATCAGTGCAGGATATGCCTCAAGACCTTTTGCGTTGTCGCACCATTCCCCGCCCCTGAGATGGTTCGAAGCAAGTTTCAGCGTATCATGGAGGATCTGTTCCTCCGACTTGTCAGTACAGCCTGTTACGGTAAGGACGGAAAGGATCGGTATCTCGCGTTTTCCAAGCATTCCTGCCCTCCGTGAGTTACACATATAGGATACCATATAAAGCAAAGAAACGATTGATATTAATTGCGGGATTTGTTTTAATTATAAAAAAATGGTGCCTGGCACTGAGGTGTTTGCGATGGAACTGCGTACTGAGAGACTGATACTGCGTCCGTGGCTGGAATCGGACGCGGAGAGCCTGTATGAATATGCGAAGGACCCGCGGGTCGGGCCCATGGCAGGATGGCCGCCGCACACGAGCGTGGAGAACAGCCTCGAGATAATCAGGAACGTGCTGGCAGTGGATGAGACCTATGCGGTATGCCTGAAAGAGGACAACAGGGCGATCGGAAGCATCGGGCTGATGATCGGGAAAGCCAGCAGCCTCAGCCTGCCCGACACGGAAGGTGAGATAGGTTACTGGATAGGCGTACCGTTCTGGGGCAGGGGACTGATACCTGAGGCCGTCAGGGAACTGGTCCGCCACGGCTTTGAGGACCTAAAGCTTGTGAAGATCTGGGCAGGCTATTTCGACGGAAATGTCAAGTCAAAACGTGTCCAGGACAAGTGCGGGTTCAGGTACCAATATACCAGGAAAAACTTCTTCTGGAAGCCGACCGGGGAGATCCGCACGCTCCACGTTACCTGCCTTACAAGGAAGGACTGGGAGGAAAGCCTGGCCGGCAAAGAGAGTGACAGGTCCGCGGAACGGAAGGATGGCAGGTAATATATGAAGAAAGTGAAAATAACGGTTATGAGGCAAACGGTCTACCAGGACCTTATAGATCAGTACGAAAATCCCATGCAAAATGCCTGTGACATGAAAGTCGGGCAGGTTTTCATCGCCAATGGGTGGAAAAAGCCTGAGGGCCTGTGTGACAGCGCATGGGACAGCATGTCTGCCTTCGTCATGGCGCTGGCCCACGGCGCTGAAGGCCTGTACGACGGCTGGATGAAAAACAGCAGGTCAGCCATGATCTCGTGCAATGATGGCTTCCGCCCGGTGAGCTTCCTGATCGAGGCACTGGACGAAGAAGCTGAACAGGGCGCAGGCGCCTTATCCGAACAGCCGGGCAACGATGAAGCATAGGATCATGCCGGCGATAGTCGGTACCAGGAACGCGATGCCGGTCCATTTCCAGCTGCCGGTTTCCTTGCGGATGGTGAGCAGTGTCGTTGCGCAGGGGAAATGGTTCAGTGAGAACAGCATGACGCAGACGGCCGTCACCCAGGTCCACCCGTTGTTCACGAGAAGCAGGCGCAGGTCGTCGAGGCTCTGGGGCTCCAGCATCGTGCCTGCTGACATGTAGCTCATGAGGATTATGGGTATGACGATCTCATTCGCAGGCAACCCCAGTATAAAAGCCATCAGGATATAGCCGTCGAGCCCGATCAGGCGGGCGAGGGGATCGAGGGACCCGGCGCAGTGTTCCAGCAGGCTGATGCCGTTCACTGATACATTGGCCATCAGCCAGATCACAAGCCCGGCAGGTGCTGCCACCATTACGGCACGGCCCAGCACGAACAGCGTCCTGTCCAGCAGCGACCGGACCAGGATCCTTCCGGGTTGTGGTTTCCTGTATGGTGGGAGTTCCAGCGCAAAGGATGACGGCAGACCTTTCAGGATCGTTTTGGATAATATTTTCGATATAACCAGTGTGATCACTACGCCGAGGACGATCACGCCCAGTACCGATGCCGTGGCAGCCAGGGATCTGAACCTTCCGGCTGCCTCTGCTATGAATATGGCCGAGAGGGCGATGAGAGTCGGGAAACGCCCGTTGCACGGAACGAAATTGTTGGTGACGGTCGCTATCAGCCTCTCGCGGGGAGAATCGATGATACGGCAGGCGATGACACCGGCGGCATTGCATCCGAATCCCATGCACATCGTCAGCGCCTGCTTCCCGTGTGCGCATGCCTTCTTGAAGAAGTTGTCGAGGTTGAAAGCGACCCTGGGAAGATAGCCCAGGTCCTCCAGCAGCGTGAACAGCGGGAAGAAAATCGCCATGGGAGGCAGCATGACGGACACGACCCAGGCCAGGGTCCGGTACATGCCGAGTATAAGCATGTCATGGAGCCAGGACGGAGCCCCTGCACGCATGATCAGGTCCGAAAGATATCCCTGGACCCGGAACAGGCCTTCTGCCAGCAGTTCCGAGGGGTAGTTCGCTCCCTTGATGGTGATCCAGAAAACGAGTCCGAGCAGCGCCAGCATTATCGGGATCCCCCATGTCCGGGAGGTCACTATGCGGTCTATTCTACGGTCGAGCATGTTGTGATTTTCCGTTTCGAAAGAAACCACTTCGCGGCTGATTTTTTCAGCGGTTTTTACGATGGAAGAAACGAGGATGTCACGCAGCGACTCGGCGCTGATGCCGGCTTCGGCCAATAATGCCCGGGCTTCGTCGATTTTGCCTCCAAGCGTTTCATACCGTGAAGTATCGTCATTTTCATACCGGGCATATTCTTTGGTCCGGACGAAATCCTTACAAGGAGCGATCTCATCATTCCTGGCATCATCCTGGTCATGCGGGGACCCGAAGCCCAGGTATCGGCGAAGAGATTCCAGGATACCGGCTTCTCCTTCGATCATGCGCAGGGCCGCCCACCGGCTGTTTATCCTGCCGGCGGCCAGCTTTTCAACGGCAGGCTGAAGGTGGCCGATAGCTCTTTCAATGGTTTCATCGTACAGGATTTTCATCGGACCGGCGCCGCGGTTCATGCCGGCGACCTGCTGCACGGCATCTTTCAGACTGTCCAGGCCCTTATTCTTTCTTGCGTTGGTGCCGACGACCGGCACGCCCAGTATATGCGAGAGTTTCTCAAGGTCGATCCTGATTTTTTTCCTACCGGCCTCGTCCATCAGGTTGACGCATACGACCACCCTGTCGGTGATTTCCCGGATCTGCAGCACCAGGTTCAGGTTCCTTTCAAGGCATGTGGCATCGGTAACGACGACGGTCACATCGGGATCCCCGAAACATATGAAATCCCTTGCTGCTTCTTCTTCAGCCGAATTGGCCAGAAGCGAATATGTACCCGGGAGGTCGACCAGGTGGTGATCCCTCCCTTTGTGCCTGTACTTGCCCTGCGCGTTGACAACGGTTTTCCCCGGCCAGTTCCCCGTATGCTGCCTTAGCCCGGTAAGGCTGTTGAATAAAGTGCTTTTTCCGGTGTTGGGATTCCCTGCAAGAGCTATTACCATATCGCCGGGAGATGCAACATGGATCCCGGGCATTTCCTTAAGGGTACCAAAACCGGTCGACTGGCTTGTCAGGCCCACTGTATATCCCTTCCCTGGCGTTGGTCTGCCTGTTTTTCGTGTCAGCGACAAAAGATCCGCCTACGGCTAATATATGAACCGCCGGAAACATGTGTTACCTGCTGGGCCCGGTGAAGCCCCGTTCACGGGCAACTGCGCCGGGCAGCAGGCTGTGTTATAATAGCATAAAAAGGAATAAACATGGCCGGACGGCTGTGGGAAACAGTCCGTACTGCATGCCAGATATGAGGGGGGCATTGCGGATACATGCTGATCAGGATGCGCAGGTACTGGCACATATGCCTTGTGTTGGCCATAGCGGCCGTTATGATGCTGTACGCCTGTGGGTACCGGGACGGGGGTCCGGCCGGCACAGGCGCTTTTGTACATGATGCGGGCGGTACAGTTGCTGTCATTACAGGAGATAATGCAGATACTGCCGGTCCTGCCGATATCGGTGATATTGCCGCCGATACTGCCGATACCACCGATAACGTTCCCGGCAGCGCCGCAACTGCTGCAGGTGATACCCCCGGCGCGTCCGGCGATCCTGCTGTCGGCGTAATCAACAACAGCGCCGATACTGATGATAATGATACTGCCGTCGTCGATTCGGCAGCCCCGGGAAATAGGCAATACACGTACGATTTCACCGTGGCTTTCGCCGGGGACATCAACCTGGCGGACAACTGGGACAACATGCAATACTGCAGCACGACTGAAAACGGGATCTATGACTGCATCTCGCCTGAACTCATACAGATGATGCGGGATGCGGACATAACGTGTATAAATAATGAATTTACGTTCAGCACCCGCGGTGCACCGCTGAAGAACAAGGTCTACACCTTCAGGGCCCATCCATCCAACGTCGGTATCCTGAAGGAAATGGGAGTGGATATCGTAAGCCTTGCAAATAACCATGTGTATGATTACGGGAAGGAATCGCTGATCGATACCATGGCCACCCTGGAACAGGCCGGTATTGAGTATGTCGGCGCGGGGCATGACCTGGACGAGGCCATGGAGCCCGTGTATTTTGAGGTGCAGGGGAAAACCGTGGCATTTGTCGCGGCGTCCCGGGCTGAGAAGTATAAAATGACGCCCCAGGCGACGAAAGACTCGCCGGGCATCCTGCGCTGCTATGATACGGCGCTGTTCAAACAGGTCATAAAAAAAGCCAGGGAAAACTCCGACTATGTCATCGCATACGTGCACTGGGGAACTGAATTCACGCATAAACTGGAAGATGTGCAGCTTTCTACGGGAAAGGAATACCTTGATGCAGGCGCCGACATAGTCATCGGGGCGCATCCCCATCGCCTCCAGGGGATCGAGTTTTACAAGGGCAAGCCTATCATATACAGCCTCGGGAACTTCTGGTTCAATGACGAGACCGTGGACACCGTGCTGCTGAAAATCCGTTTTTTCGGCAACGATACCGAAGAGTATCTCGAACTCAAGGTCGTACCCGCGATCCAGGCGGATCTCAGGACCACGATAGTGACCGACGATGCGGAGCGGGAGCGTATTTTCTCGCTGCTCGAGCGCATATCTGTAAATGCGGAGATCAGCGGCAAGGGGATCATTACGGAACGGGCTGCCGAATGATATGCCGCCTTTGGCCGGGGATCCGTCGGCCGGACCGGAAGAAATGGCATGGTTTTTGACACATGACGACCGCCACGGCCTGTGATTTCGCCATCTTACGCACCTGCATTTTTTTGACTTTAAAAAAATCCAGATGTGGCGCCCAGGTATTTTTTGGCAGATAATAAATTACCATCATTGGATAATTATCTCTATTCAGGACTGCCATAACTAAATATAGAATTTACTTGATTACTATATATGGGAGGAATGGGTTATGGCGAAAAGGTTAATCGTATTGTCATTGGTGCTTGCGATGCTGGCGGTCATCGTAACCGGCTGTGGTCAGGCAACATCGGGCGGCAAGGGAAAGCTCGTCGGAGTCACGATGCCCACCAAGTCACTCCAGAGATGGAATGAAGACGGCGCCAATGTCAAGAAAGCCCTGGAGGCTAAAGGCTACAAGGTCGACCTCCAGTATGCCGACAACAAGCAGGAGACCCAGAACAGCCAGATCGAGAACCAGATCACCAAGGGCTGCGACGTGCTGATCATTGCCTCGATCGACGGCGGTGCACTGGGCGGAGTCCTTGAGCAGGCAAAGAAAAACAACATTCCCGTAATCGCTTATGACAGACTTATCACCAACACTGAAAATGTTGACTACTATGCAACCTTCGACAACTACGGCGTAGGAAAGATGCAGGGTGAATTCATAGTCCAGGCCCTCGGCCTTGACAAGGGCGAGAAGGGTCCCTTCACGATGGAATGCTTCGGCGGAGACCCGGGCGACAACAACGCATACCTGTTCAACCAGGGTGCAATGGACGTATTGCAGCCATATATAGATGAAGGTGTACTCGTTGTCAAGTCCGGACAGACGAAATTCCCCGACCAGATCGCCATCACGAACTGGGAGTCCAAGGGTGCCCAGGACAGGATGGATAACCTTCTGACTGCGTATTATGCAGACGAGAACATCGACGTCGTACTTTCGCCGAACGACAGCCTTGCACAGGGTATCGTCGCTTCGCTCAAGTCCGCTGGTTACGGCACGGCGTCCAAACCGTTCCCGATCCTCACCGGGCAGGACTGCGACAAGATCAACGTAGGCCAGATCATCCGCGGCGAGCAGTCGATGTCCATCTTCAAAGACACCAGGATCCTCGCCGACAAGGTCATCGAAATGGCCGAGGCCATACTGGAAGGCAAACCGGTTCCGACCAACGCGACATACAACAATGGCGTAAAGGACGTTCCTTCATTCAACTGCGAAATCAAGTTCGCTGACAAGAACAACTGGAAAGAACTGCTTGTCGACAGCGGTTACTACAAGCTGTCAGATATTCCGGGCGCTGAGTAATGACGTTTTGGGATGGCGGCAGCGTGTCTGCCGCCATTTTCTTGAATAAAACCAAATCATACGTTTAGAGGAGCGAAAAATGTCGGAATATATCCTTGAAATGAAAAACATCACCAAGGAGTTCCCCGGGGTAGTCGCTCTTTCCGATGTCACCTTCAAGGTAAGGAAAGGAGAGATACATGCCCTGGTCGGGGAGAACGGTGCCGGCAAATCCACGCTGATGAACGTTCTCAGCGGGATATACCCTTACGGTACATACTCAGGTGAGATCATATTCAAGGGTGCCGAGTGCAGGTTCAGGAATATACGTGACAGCGAAGCGGCAGGTATTGCCATAATACACCAGGAGCTTGCGCTGAATCCGTTCATGACGATCGCGGAGAATATATTCCTTGGGAATGAACGGGCCCGGAACGGAGTGATCAACTGGGATGAAACCAACAGGGAAGCTGCCGGGCTGATGAAGAGGGTCGGCCTCAGTGAAAAACATTCGACGCTGGTAAAGAACATAGGTGTAGGCAAACAGCAGCTTGTCGAGATAGCCAAGGCGCTGGGGAAAAACTGTGAACTGCTTATACTGGATGAGCCGACGGCAGCTCTGAACGACGATGATTCCGACCATCTTCTCAGACTCCTGCAAACGCTCAACAGGGAGCATGGACTTACCTGCATACTGATTTCGCATAAACTCCATGAGGTAATCAAGATCGCGCACAGCATAACTGTTCTCAGGGACGGAAAGACCATCGAGACATTGGACAACTCCGTGCCTGTCAGTGAAAACCGGATAATCAGGGGAATGGTCGGTCGCGAACTTACAGACCGTTTCCCGAAACGTACGCCGAAGATAGGTGAGATAGGCTTTGAAATCAGGGACTGGGTCGTATATGATCCCCTTGATGAAGAGAGGATAATAATAGACCATGTGAACCTGTACGTGAGGAAAGGCGAAATAGTGGGCCTTGCCGGCCTCATGGGCGCAGGGAGGACGGAACTCGCGATGAGCGTGTTCGGCAGGGCGTATGGCAAAAAAATCAGCGGGACTCTTATCAAGGACGGAAAAGAAATCACGCTCCACAATATCAGCCAGGCGATAGACAACGGCATAGCCTATGTCACCGAGGACAGGAAGACGGCCGGACTTATCCACATACAGGATATAAAAAGGAATATCACACTTGCGAACCTGAAAGAGATAACGAACCGCTTTGTAATAAACGAAGACGAGGAGATCCTGATCGGCAAGGATTACAGGGAGCGGTTCAATATCAAATCGACAAGCGTGTTCCAGAAGGTGGGCAACCTTTCCGGGGGCAACCAGCAGAAAGTCGTACTAAGCAAGTGGATATTCGCAGCACCCGATGTGCTGATACTCGATGAGCCGACGAGAGGCATCGACGTCGGCGCCAAGTATGAGATATACAAGATAATCCTGCAGTTGGCTGACGCCGGGAAGTGCATAATCATGATCTCTTCCGAACTGCCCGAGATACTCGGGATAACCGACCGCCTTTACATAATAAATGAAGGGCGTGTCGTGGGCGAGATGAAAACGAGCGAAGCCACCCAGGAAGAAATCATGTCGATAATAATAAGAAGCTCAGCCGAACGATAGGGGGGAAAACACATGGACAGGTTCAGGGATTTCTTGAATCGCAGTTTGCGGCAATACGGCATGATCATCGCACTGGTTGCTATCATAATATTCTTCGGATTCATGACGGGCGGCAGGTTGATCTGGCCGAGGAACGTCTCGATGTTGGTCCGCCAGAACGCATATGTGCTCATACTTGCCATTGGGATGATGTTTTGTATACTGACCGGCGGAAACGTCGACCTTTCAGTTGGTTCGCTGGTCGCACTTGTCAGTGCCATGTCGGGATTGACGTTAACGAGGCTTGGCCTCCCTTCGTGGCTGGCGATTTTGCTCAGTGTACTGACAGGCCTTCTGGCAGGTATCTGGCAGGGATTCTGGATAGCGTATGTCAAGGTGCCTCCGTTTATCGCGACATTGTCCGGCATGCTTATATTCCGCGGCATCAACAACATCATCCTTGACGGCCAGACATTGCCGCTTTCGGGGCTGTATGTCACGATCGGGACGGGCTCTGTCCCCGATATCGCTCCGAATACTGTTCCGGATTTTCTGCGCATCGGTGACCTGCTGAGACTGCAGAACAAGCCGGAATATCTCAATACGACGATGCTCGTCACCGGGCTTGTATTATCCGTCATATACGTGCTTGTGGTGATTTTCAGCAGGCAAAGCAAGAAAAAACGCGGGTATGAAGTGCAGCCGCTGCACCTGGTCATCATTAGGGTCATCGCATTCTTTGTCGCCATCAACCTGTTTTCCTACTGGCTGGCGATGGATGACGGCCTGCCGATAATGCTCATCCTGCTCGTCATTTTGTATGGGATCTACAATTTCATAGCAAACAGGACCGTGCTGGGACGGCATATCTACGCCATGGGCGGGAACATCAAGGCAGCGGAACTTTCCGGAGTCAACACCAGGAGGATGATGTTCCTCGTATATTCGAACATGGGACTTCTGGCCGGAGTAGCAGGTATCGTTACCGCCGGCAGGCTGATGGCTGCATCGCCGAATGTCGGTATGAGTTTCGAACTGGATGCCATAGGCGCATGCTTCATAGGCGGCGCTTCGGCATACGGCGGTGTCGGCACAATATGGGGAGCCGTCGTAGGAGCTTTCATAATGGGCGTCATGAACAACGGTATGTCGATCATGGGGCTGGACGTATTCCTGCAGTCAGTGGCAAAAGGTATGGTAGTGCTGCTTGCAGTGGCATTCGACATGTACTCGAAATCGAAATCCAGGCTCGGCTGAACAGAATAACAGGTACTGCAGGGGGCTGTTGCAGCGCCAGGTCGTTCCGGCCTGACCCGACTGGTCCGGTTGATCCCGGATCAGGCCCGGTCCGGCCCGCCTGGCCTGGGCAACCCCCTTTGCTGTCCGGCATCATACAACGTACGGGACCAGTTTATGGTATAATTTATAAAGGACTGCAAACATGCTGTTCTGTGCTGGAGGAGACATCGTGATGAAATGGCTCTACAAGATATCCACAACCCTTCTGTTTGCCGCTGTCGTCATATCTGCGGTATTTGCGATGTATTACCTGGGAAAAGTGAACGAAGCATACAACGACAACACCGTGGATGTTTTCGGCGGGAATCCGAGATACCATTTCTCACTGATACTGTATATCGAGGGCGACGACGAGTACTGGCAGAGTTTCAAGGAAGGCGTGTTCGAAGCCGGGAAAGTCCATAACGCCGCGATAGAATTCAACCCTGTATCCGGCCCGGACAGTGAAGACAGGATAATCGAGTATGTCGATATCGCAAGCAAATCAAGGGTCGATGGCATCATCGTCAACGGCAGGTATTCGAAAAAGTATTCCGAAGCCCTCAAAAACGCGGCGAAATCGGGGGTCCATATCGTGGGCGGCGTATCGGAGGCTATAGATATCAGCAGGCTTTCGTATGTGGGCAACAATTTCTATGATTTCGGGGTAAAAGCTGCAAAACTCATATCCCAGGCCTCTACCAAGGGGCTGCCCATAGACCTGGCGGTGATCCTGTCGGACGAGAGCCCGAACGGCGAGGACAGTACGCAGATATCCCAGGGCGATATCATGATGAGCGGGATAACAAGCGTGATCGAGAAGGAGAAAAAAATCAACCTCTTGTGCACGCTGTACAGGAACAGCTACCTGCTCGGTGCGGAGGATCTGACGAGGGAGATCCTGACGCAGCACCCCGAAGTCGATGTGATATTCTGCACCAATGCCAAGGACACGGCAGCTGCCGCACGTGTCATAGTGGAGCGCAACCTGGTGGGGGATGTCGCAATAGTCGGCACGGGCCTGACCGAGGAAATCAGGTACTACATACAGAAAGGCATCATATTCGGAGTCCTGGACAGGAACGGGCATGAGGCGGGATACAAGGCCGTGGAAATACTGTGTGCGAACATCGGGGATTCGTTCCAGTCCAACTACGTGAATATCGACACGGACATATACACGAGCATAAACATAGACCAGGCAGACCTGGATTGACAGGAACCGGTTACGTATCGGTACCGGACGCACCGGTTTATCGGAGGCAACGGATATGGGGATGTTCTGGAACAGCATGTTCAACAGCATCAAAACCAGGATCATTGCAGTCTTTGTACTCACAATGGCCCTGACCAGCGCTGCCGGGATCTTTGTCCTGGGGTTGTCGAGGAATATCGTCCGGAAAATGGACGAGATGTTTGCTGCCAACGTCGAGATAGAGAACTTCCTGAGCGACCTGCACGACATCAACGCCGAACTGACCAACTACCTTGTGACTTCCGATTCGGACAGCCTGCTCAATTATTACAGGTACAAGGAGCTCTTCAGCGAGAAGGTGCAGGCCATGTTTTCCGAACTGCACGGGATTTACGACCAGAACGACCTGATCTACAAGGACATAGCATACATGGCCCAGGCTTATTTCAATGAGGCGGAAGCGGCTGTCGAGGCAAAAAGGATGGACAATGCCGATGAGTACATCGCAAGGTACACCGAGGCGAACAGGATAACCGGCTATATCCGGACATATGCGGACCGCCTCAACCTGAACATCCTTGACAAGAACACCGCCCAGTACCTGAACATGTCGGAAAACCTCAACAAGCTGCATACTGCCAACCTGGTCCTCACGATCTCGGTCATAGCGCTGAACGTGCTTGTTATCGCGTACATGACGTACAACATGACCAGGCCGATCATAAAGCTGGCACATTCGGCCGAAGAGATCTCAAGGGGCAATTTCGACGCGGAAGATGTCGAGGTTTCCTCACAGGACGAACTCAGCATCATGGCCAATGCCTTCAATGCGATGAAGCACAGCATAAAGGATTACATCAGGGAACTGCACAACAAGGCCGATACCGAGGCAAAGCTGCTGGAACAGCAGATCGAGAACCTGAGGATGCAGTCACTGCTGGCAGATGCCGAAATGAAGGCTCTCCAGATGCAGATAAACCCGCATTTCCTTTTCAACACCCTCAATGCGGGAGTCCAGCTTGCAACGATGGAAGGCGCGGACAGGACATCGGCCTTCCTGGACAGCATGGCGAAAATACTGAGATATAATGTCAAGAGCCTGGACAGGATCGTAAGGATAGAGGATGAGATAGATACCATAAAGGCGTATGAGGACCTGTTCATGGTACGTTTCGGTGATGCGATCAGGTTCGAGTACGATATCGATCCGGACCTTCTCGACATAAAAGTGCCGCCGCTGATCATCCAGCCGCTGGTGGAGAATGCGACGATCCACGGTATAGGCCACCTGGAGAGCGGCGGTGTGATAAAGATTTCGCTGGAAAAACGCGGCGATGCCGTCAGGATAGGCGTGGAGGACAACGGGGCCGGGATGGACGAGGAGACAAGGCAGAAGATCCTGAAATGCCAGTCCCCTGACTGCAATGAAACCGGCCATACTACCGGGATCGGAATATATAACGTGGTACAGAGGCTCAGGCTGTTTTTCAGCTGCGAGGATGTGGTCGATGTGGAGAGCGCACCGGGCAGGGGCACGAAGGTGGTCCTTAAGATACCCTGTGACGCAGTCAGCGGCTGAACCGAGAGGGGACAGAGGAGGTGGACCGGGGTGTACAGCCTTATGGTTTGTGATGATGAACAAATTATGATCGAATCTGTTCGGCACATAGTTGAAAAAGAGTTCAGCAATATCAGGATCATCGCGACTGCAAGATCAGGAAGGGAAGCGATAGAGAAGACTCTGACGATCAAGCCGGATATAATACTTACCGATATAAGGATGCCCGGCATAAACGGCCTGGAGGCGATAAGGGAGATAAAGAAAGTCCACAATGACGTGAAAATCGTCATCGTATCCGTTTACGAGTTCTTCGAGTATGCCAAGCAGGCGGTCGAACTGGGTGTGAGCGAGTACCTGATAAAGCCTGTTAAAAAGGAAAGGCTCGTGGAAACGCTTCAAAGGATAGTGGACCAGCTTGATGACGAAAGGCAGAAATACAGGTGGGAGCTCGAAGCGAAAGAAAGGATCGAAAAAATGCTTGCAGCCGTGGAGCACAGCTTCATCTATTCGCTGCTTTTCGCCCAGGCGCGGAAGACCGATATCAGCAGGTATAAAAAGGAGTTCTTTGAAATCGACAATGATACGGGTTTCATTTTCGTGTTCTCGTTCAGGAAAAGGGGCAGGAAAGGCAATTATGACGCCAGTCTCGACGACAGCCTCGACAACGAGGGGATATACAACCTTTTCCAAAACAACCTGAAATACCGGTGCAAATGCATAGTCGGGCCGGTGATGCTGGACCGGGTGGTCGTCTATGTCGCCCAGAGCGTCGATGACCTGTACCAGCAGAGGGTACAGACGATTTCCTGCATAGAAGATATCATGGACCTGCTGGTGAAGAAATATGATATCGAATTCAAGGTCGGGATAGGCAGGATCCACAGGGACGATGACATCCTGGTATCCTACCAGGAGGCGATCAAGGCACTCAACAGCGATGAGGATGGAAGGATAGTGCATATAGATGACATCGCACCTGATATATACGATGTCGGATATGAAATCTCGCTCCTGGAACAGAAGCTCATCATCTCACTGGAAAACGGCGATGTGAGGAGATGCCTTACGATACTGTCCGATATTTTCCGCAAGTACCCGAATTTCTTCGAACAGGACAGCATACATTACAGGATAATCGAAATGATGGCGGCGATCCGGCGTGTTGCTACGGAAAACGGGATCAGGGACAATGCCGAGCCGGGATATTACATCAAGAGGATACTGAACTGCACATCCAGGGAAGAGTTCGAGCAGGTCTGTGCCGAGGAGGTCAGGCAGATAGCCTGCAGGATCAGCGCCAGGAAGAAAAGCAATATCGGGAAGCTGGTCGAGATGACCAACAGGCTGATAAACGAGAGATTCAGTGAGGACCTGAACCTTGAAGACGTTTCGAAGGAACTGCACATAAGCCCGCAGTACCTGAGCAGGCTTTACAAGAATGAGACCGGCGAGAACTTTATAGAGAGGCTGACGGCAGTCCGGATAGAAAATGCGAAGAAACTGCTGAAGGAAAACCGGTATTCCATAAAGGAAGTATGCTATATGTCCGGATACAGCGACCCGAACTATTTCAGCAAACTGTTCAGGAAAAATGTCGGGGTGTCGCCGACCGAATACCAGAAGCAGGCCAGGGACGGATTTTAGCGGCGGAACATTGCGGGGACCCGAGTCGATATCAAACGCGGATATGGACCGATCCAGGCGTTGACCTGATTTCGATCCCAGGCCGACTTATTGCCGCGGCCCCGGATCGACCCGGATGTTCGCCCGATTTCGATCCAATTGCCGCGGCCCCGGATCGATTCAGAAACAGGCCAGGTCGACCTATTGCGAACCGATCGGGTGGATCGGTTTCGGAGCACATAAATAAACCGGGAGAGGTTACCATGATGAAAAAAACCGCGACTAAACAGTGGCTTGCTGTGAAGCGTCTGGCTGTGAACGTTACGGCATTGCTTGTAACGGTCTCGCTGTTGCTGTCCATGGCCGGCTGCGGACCTGAAAAGGCTGCCGTCGATGAAGAAAAAGTGCCGAAAATAGGGTTCATCTATGAAACGATGACAGTAGAGAGATGGCAGAGGGATATGGCCATATTTGTTGCAAAAGCCAAGAACCTGGGCGCCGATGTCATCGTGAAAAACGCGTATGAAGACAGTGACCGCCAGAGAGAGATCGGGATCGAAATGATCAACCAGGGCGTTGACGTGCTCGTGATAGTAGCTTTCGATAAAGACAGCCTCAAGGACCTTGTAAGGTACGCGCATAACCGTAATGTCAAGGTTATCGCATATGACCGCATGATAAGGGATGTGGAGATAGACTTCTACGTCTCGTTTGATAGTACTGAAGTAGGCCAGATGATGGGCAAAGCTGCCACTGAAAACGTGCCTGAGGGGAATTATCTCATACTCAACGGACCACAGAGGGACAATAACTCATTCATGCTGAATGAAGGCTACTACAGCGTTCTCGACCCATATATAGAGCAGGGAGCCATAAACATCGTGGGCGAGACATGGGTAGATGCCTGGCGTGAGGAAGGTTCCTATGAATTCGTCAGCAACATCCTCAACAGCGGGGAGAAAGTGGATGCCATCATTGCAGCCAACGACCGGCTGGCAGAAGGAGCGATAACTGCGCTGAGCGAAAACAGGCTCGCCGGGAAAGTGTTCGTTACGGGACAGGATGCCGAACTCGGCGCCTGCCGGAGGATAGTTGAGGGTACGCAGGGATGCACGGTTTACAAGCCCATAAGCGTCCTGGCCGAGGGTGCTGCCGAGATAGCCGTAAAAATGGCCGATGGGAAAGACAAAGGCCTGTACGAGGAAATATCCAACGGCGAATATGATATCCCATGCAGGATTTACAGGCCCATCCTCGTAACGAAGGACAACATCGATGAAACCGTGATCAAGGACGGGTTTTTCACGGCCGAGCAGGTATACAGGAACGTGCGGTGAATCGCCCGGAGATATACAGTAACGTGCGGTGGATGGCTCGGAGTCATACAGTAACGCGTGGATCGTCCAGAGGCACCCAGGAACCCGCGGTGGACGGTCCCGGGGCACCCAGGAACCCGCGGTGGATGGCTCGGAGGCATGCAGAGACGTGTTCGGAGGTATGCGGAGACGTGCCATGGATGGTTCGGAGTCATACAGTAACGCGTGGCGGGTCGTGCAAGTCACACAGGAACGCGTGG